>VOFC01003310.1_pt1 | contig 30350 bp, 37 predicted proteins | sample 5384161 | NCBI WGS metagenome assembly VOFC01 (sample SAMN12384722, study PRJNA508395) | human gut metagenome | isolation source: healthy gut B | host: Homo sapiens
CTCGGTATTACTTCGTTCGGTTACGTATTCTTTATGGGAAAGTTGACGCAACCAGCGCCGCTCCTTGGGCAGGTTGGCAATCGAGGCTTTTGCGTATGGGCAGGCTGCCTTATTCCTGTTCAGGATGTGCACGGGTCGAGCAGCTGCGGACTTCCGCTCTCGCGCTGTTGTAGCCCGACCATGCATGAATCGATGGTCTCCGACGGCGTGCCGCGTCGCTTCCGTATTCGAAAGTAGCGTCGGCTCCTCGTAAACGGTCAGCGTCAGCAATTTTTCCGTGCCGAGGGCTTCGCGCAGCTCGCTTGATAGTTTGGGATAGGAGGTCGTATTCACAGCCGGCATGCCCTCCCTTGCGCACGTAACCGGAATTTCGATCCCAAAGTTTTACGTGTCGAGTCCGTATTGTTCGTCTTGAGGAGTCTTGACCTGCGCGGCGAAAGTCTTTCGGTGTTGGGTATCGGTGAGGTTGCAGAACCCGAGCCCCGTGCCTCCGCCTTCGATGCTACGATACATACCTTGCGTCCGTGTTCCTGCAAAGGACGGATATATTTCGTCGATTGGCTGAGCACATAGGTCGTGTCCGGATCCAAGGTTGAGCAGGGCTCGGCTGGTTTGCAACATCGCCAGCCGACCTGGACGGTGCGCAGGTTGACGATGTTGCCGGCCTCGTTGCCATGCTACGGTCGAGCCGCGCGCCGGTTTCTTCTGCATAATGTAATCCAAGACGCTTAACGGCTGAAAATCGTTCGTATTGACATAGAACACGAAGGAGCAGGTCATTGGCTTAGATCGTGCAGGGTGTGACCATTAAATTGGCAGGGTTCGCCGAACCGAAACGTTGTAGTAAAAGCGTCTTGTCGTCGGTGCGTCCTGTTGCAGCGACCGTAGCGGTAGTACATATTCCCCGGCGGCAAGTCCGCTTGCCGAGAGCAGTACGTTTCAATTCGAGCGCTGCGTTGCGGCCGAAGGTCCGGCGATCTTGCCGTCGGGGAAACTCGTAATTCGCCTCCGGCTTAACAGTGTGCGTTCGATTTCATCTCCGGCATCACGTAGTCATTGAGCAAAGATGCATCGCACACCTCCATGTATTACTCCACTACCGCCATTGTGTCTGCCTCAAGTAGAAGTTCTTCGTCATAACCCCTCCCTTCGGTCAGCAGCACATCGACCTATTTTCCACGGAATTGCTGCTGCACGACATCACATGAACCTCTTCGATGGAACCTTTGTCGGGCAACTTCCCGCTTTTTCCTGCATCACGGGATCGGCCTCGCAGGCCGTAAGGCCCGCGAGCACCGCCGCGCAGAGCAGCGTCACTGTTAATAAATTCTTGCATCTTTTTGCGTCTTCATAGTTACTCCTTGTTTTCATTAAAGTTTCGGGATCTCCGATGCCGTCGGCCAAATGAGGTCGTATTTCGCCTGACCGTCGTTGCCGTACATCGAGTAATCCTTCACCGTATTGCCCTTGCCGTCGTTGAATTTCCAGTAACCGGAAAAGCGTCGGGTCGTCCTTCCGGTTTCGATGACGTTGTACATTTTCCCAGATCTGTTCGGGAGTGCGGGCGACGGACCAGACGCGCCTCGGCGATCTTGCCGTTCAGCGGACGGTAGTCGTTGTAATGAATAACTGATAAAAAGAACTGGCGGGCTTCGCTATACGTATCGTAGCCGAGCGTCTTGTACTGATCCTTCTTGCCCGGATCGGTCTCGTTGTCCCACGGGTCGTACAGCGCACGGCGGGCCAGATGGATGAAGTTCTTGTCGTCCAGTACGGCCGGCCCCATCTCGGTCCCTCCTCGCCTGTATCCTGCCGTTGATATAGACACGTACGACGCGGGTGTTTTGGTCGTAAGCGCAGGCGACGTGATACCAGTAACCCTTCTGGAGGACCTTCGTGTTGTCGCGTCCGGGGAATTTGCCGAATCCGACGCCCGAAACCGTCGAACTGCAGCTGTTCGCGCTCGAAATTCGTGTCGCCGATACGCAGCAGCGCATAGTCCTCCTCGCCCATCACGGTCGAAATGCTCACCGGATTGCCCTGAATGTCGGTCAGCGCGAAATCGTCGATGTAGATCAGCGCTTCGTAGGTCATGGCCCGGAGTTTATTCCATTCGGCATGCTGTTGTCGCCGTACTTGTCGAGCGACGGGAATTCAATCCAGTTGTCCGTTGCGCCGCGACGGTGATGGCCGAAGAGCGTTTGACGACATAATAGGCGGCCCGGAGCCTTTTCAGCACCGACATCGACGAATGGGAGATGCGCACTTCGGCAGCAGGTAGGTCTCGTCGATGGGCAGCGCGCCGGTCTGCTGTTCGCCTTCGCCCATCAGCCCTTTCAGGCGGAGCGTCACCACCTCCGACGCGGTCTTGCCGGCATGGATGGTCACGTTGTCGGACGACAGGCTCGTAATACTTCGCGTCGAGCATTTTCCAGTCCGAACCGTAGCGGGCGTTGTAGGTCGCCACGAGCGACGGATCCACCGTGAGCGAAACCGCGACATCCCGCCCCTTCAGGATAGGCCAGCGTCGCCTGAATCGGCTTTTTCGACCGTGGGCGTATTGTTGCTGAAGTTGTGGCCGGCTGCACCTCGTCGGTCTTCGACACGTCGAGGTACACGGACATTGTCGAACTTGTGGTCATCGGCATCATAGTTATCGCAGGCCGTAAAGGCCCCCCGCTGCCGCAAACGCCCAGTATGAGATATTTTGTATTAATTTCATAGCGTCGGTTATTTAGAAGGATTAAGCGTCTGGATGGCCTGACGGATCATTTTGTAGTTCATGTCCGCATTGTAGTAGTCGTTGCCGATGTTGTAGGCCCCAGTCCGCGCAACGGACCGTAGGCTATCGCCGCGGCGCGACATCGTCTCGACGGCGGCATACTCCACGCGGTCTTCGTCCTGAGGGGCGCTCCGGCCTCGGCCGCCAGCAGGAGTTTCGAAGCCGGAACGGCCGCGCAACCCGTGGCGTTGAGCATCTGCAGCCTTCACGTCGCCGACATCTTCAGTTGTCGGCGTTGGTGAGCGAAACGATTTCCAGCGAGTCGGGCAGGCAGCGCATGAAGTCCGTCCTGCTCGCTCGGCCAGCCTTCGCGGGCGGGTGGCAGCCGCGCATACGAAAGGTAGTGCGCAGAAGTCTTGTAGGCCCGCAGCGCCGCCGTATAGTCGGCCCACAGCGCCGGGTTTTGCTCCCAGGGCTTGCGCACGCTGTTCTCCACGCTCTCCGTCTCGGTCCAGTCGCTGCATGCGGCGGCAAGCAGCAACGCCGCAACCGGAAGAATCATTCGGTATATGCTTGTCTGTTTCATATCGGTCAGTTGTTATAGGTTTGCAATCCCACCACACGCGCGTCCCATCTGGTCGCCCGTGCGGTTACCGTTCGTCTGCTCGGCATCGAGCGTCTGGATCGCCGCCTGCAGGTTCGTGTTGTTCTGCTGGTACTCCTCTACCGGGTAGGAAGCCGCCGCGCGCCCTGCGCAACATCCACCCCGCCGCCCGACTTGTCCGCTACAACCGGCAGCAGCCGCGGGTAGCCCGTACGTCGGTGCTCGGACCACGCCTCCACGCCCAGCGGGAAGATGGCGATCCACTTCTGCGTGATGATCCGTTCAAGATTCGCCTCGAAGTTCTCCGGTCCCGGCGTCCAGGCAATTGTAATGGTGCTCTGCGCCGCGGCACTGTATTGCCCAGCGGGTCGGTATAGGCGGCCGGGCGGCTCGCAGCATCGGCCACGTAGGCGTCGGCACCGCTCGCACCCCGCTCCTCGAACGAGGCGGATGGCCTCCCCTCGTAGAGCTCGCGGGCCGTCCGTCCTCCGACCCCCAGCGCAGTTCATATTCGGCGCGCAGGAACGTCGCCTCCGCAGCGTTGAACCACAGGTAGGGGGTCGTCGACTCGACGATCAGGTTCGAATACTTCGTCATGGCCGTCGACTTGCCCGCCACGTCGATACCGATCCGGATCCCGACGTAGTTGCCCACGTGTTCGGCAGGAACATCTTTTCCAGACGCGGGTCTTTGTAGCCGTCCATGTAGCTGATGATGTCGGCGCCGACGCGGTGGTCGCCCCAGTCGTTGTAGATCAGCGTCGTGCGGTTCTCCGCAGCGTGCATCGCCGCGTTGTCGGCATTCTTCTCGATGACGCCTCCCGGCAATCGCCTCCGGCAGCCTTCGCCTGCGCAAGCTCGGCTTCACCTCCGTAAGGCGCATCGCCAGGCGCAGCTTTCAGCGAGTTGGCATATTTCAACCACTGCGCGATGTTGCCGTAGTAGACCCCGTCGTAGCGGCTCCACGCATCCGACGAAGGGTCGTGTTGCGGCCAAGCGTCGCGATGGCCTCGTCCAGCTCCTCGAACATCTTCGTATAGACCGCCTCCTGCGAGTCATACTCACGTAGACCGATTCGTTGCTCTCGAGCTTCGAGTAGGGAATCGGACCGTAGGAGTCCGTCACGCGCTGCATGATCGCCACGCGAAGCAGCCGCGCAAAAAGGCTACGGCAACCTCGTCGTCCGTGCCGCCGATGATCCCCTTGCTAGGGGGTGTAGGTTTCGGTGATGACATTGGCGAAGGGCCACTTGCGCCAGTCCGCCGAGGGATTGTAGGTCTCGAACTTCGTCTGCCACGTGTCTACCGTCGCGCCGATATAGCCCGCAAACGGCCCGCCCGTGAGCGACTCGTTGAACTGGTACATGTGCTCCTGGACGGGAATCACCAGGCTTTGCAGCGTGCGGACCTTCGTGCCCGTCTTGTAGTTCAGGGCCTCCATCTGCTCCTCGGTCACCTGGTTCGGGTTGCGGTTGATATCCTCGAAATCACCCGTACAGGAGGCCAGAGCAGCAGTACGGCCGCCATGAGCAGCCGGCCCGTCTTTGTCGTTATCTTTTTCATGCCCGTAGTCGTTTAGAATTGAATTTGACACTGAAGCCGAGGCTCCGAGCGACGGCATCATGAAGTAGTCGATGCCCTGGTAGTTCAGGCCCGTCGTGGCCACGGCCTCCGGGTCGAACGGCGCCTCGCAGTAGATCATCCAGAGGTTGCGCCCGACGAACGAGACGGTCATGCGCATCTTGTCGCGGAACCATTTTGCCGGGAACGTGTAGCCCAGCGAGAGCTCCTGCAGGCGGAAGTTCGTCGCCGAATAGGTGTAGTATTGCGGCAGTCCCGACTGCGAGCCGATGGCCTGGTACCACTTCTGGGCATCGACCATCTCGCGGCCGTTGATCCACACGCCTCCGGCATCGCGTGCCGCGGCCGATGCCTCCGAAACGCCGTACAGGTCGAGGTTGGCCTGTGTGGCCGAGTAGCAGATGCCGCCGAGGCGGGCCGTGAAGAGCAGGCCGAGATTCACGCCCTTCCACGAGAAATCGTTGCGCCAGGCGAGGTTGTGGTCCGGAAAGACCGAACCCAGGTAGATGTCATCCCCTTCGTCGGTCAGCAGCAGGTTGCCGCTCTTGTCCACCTCGACGTAGCCGTTGTCGTTGAAGCGCAGGTCCGACGTCGTGTAGAGGTCACCCAGCGTGCCGCCCTCCTTGAGGATGTACTTCGCCTTGCCCAGGCCCTTGATGTCGAGCTTCTTCGAGATTCAGGGCTCGCCCGTGACGGGATTCACGGCATTGGCCGCCAGTTCGATGATCTCGTTGCGGTTCCACGCATAGGTGAAAGTTCGTCGCCCAGCGGAAATCGCCCCAGCGGTTGTCATACCCCGCCGAGAGCTCGACGCCCGTATTGCGGACGTGGCCCGTCTGCAGGTAGATCGTCGTATAGGAGGACGAGGGCGGCAGCGAGGGGTCGAACGTCTGGTTCTTCGTGTCGGCCTGGTACCACGATGCCGAGAGGTTCATGTGGCGCAACAGCCGGGCGTCGAGGCCCAATTCGTAGGTTGTCGTCCGCTCGGGCTTCAAATCCCCGATCGGATAGTGCGTCTTGTCCTTCCAGACGCGGTTCGTGGCGTCGTACTCGTAGGTCGGGATGGTCAGGTAGCGCGGGAACGGCATACCCACCGAGGCAATCGAACCGCGGATTTTCAGGTAGTTCAGGGCCTTCGCCCGTATCCCACAGCGAGGTGGGCACCCACGACAAACCCACCGACGGGTAGAAGAACGACGACGAGGGCGACCCCGCAATCTGCGAAGCCCAGTCGTTACGGCCTGTCACGGTCAAATAAAGCATCTGCTTCCACCCCACCTCCACCGAGGCGAACAGGGACTGCGTCTGGTCGTGCCAGCCCGTCTTCTCGGCACGCTTCTTCGTGTCGTCCAGGTCGAAGACGTTGAAGACGTTCGGGAGTCCGTTCTCCTGGATGGGGCCGCGATAAGAAAGCTCGTCGGTCTTGACGTTGTTGACCGAGGCACCGAGGTTGGCCTGCAGCGACCAGTCGTCGCCGAAGGTCTTGTCACGTTGACCATCACGTCGCCGTAGGTCTGCGAATCGTAGGTCCGCGCCTCGGTGTAGTGGCCGTTCTGCCGCCGTCCGTAATCGTGGTGTTCGACGATGCGTAGAGCTTCTGCGTGTAGAGCGAGTTCATGTTGTCAATCCGCACGCGGCCCGGTGACGTTCAGCCACGGGAGAATATCATACGAGGCCGAAGAATGACAGCAGGTAGCGGTTTCTTGTCCGTATTGCGCAGGTTACGGTAGGCTATCCAGTAGGGGTTTTGCATCCTGAGGTCGCCGCCCTCCATGTCCGACGACCAGAACTGCTCCATGAGTTTCGTCCCCTCGTTGTAGCGCTCGAAACGGCGGTAGAGGTCGAAGTTCTCGCCTCGAGGGAAGAGGTAGGCCGAAACCAGCGGATTCGAGTAGACGCCCTGGTTGGTCATGTTCTGGTCCTGCTGGTAGATATAGCTCGCCGAGGCGTCAGGCGTGAGCCGGTCCTTCAGAAAAGAGGAGGTGTTGCGGAACGTGAAGTTGTAACGGTTGTACTCGTTGTTCGGGACCAGGCCGTCCGAATTGACCGCGGCGGCCGAAAAGTAGGTCTGGTTGCTTGTCCGTACCGCCCGAGACCGTCACGGCATTCGTATAGACATGGCCCGTTTCGAGAAAATCCTCCGGCGTATAGCCGTAGCTCGTGGCCGGGCAGTCAGCCGCTCACCCCAGCTGTAGATGTTCGAGCCGCTCCGCTGCCCGTTCAGGACCCGTACCGTAGCGGTTCTGGAACTCCGGCAGCACGAAGGCATTCAGAAACTCCGTGTTGCTCGAAAGCGTCACCTTCAAAGCGCCCGGCCTCGCCCCTTTTCGTGGTGATCATCACCGCACCGTTCGCAGCCTCCGAGCCGTAGAGGGCGGCCGCAGCGGCTCCCGTCAGCACCGAAATCGACTCGATGTCCTCGGGTTCAGGTCGGCGATGGATTCCGAGGCGCCGCGCGAATCGAACTCCGTACCTCCGCCTCCGCCGAAGTTATACATCGGGATTCCGTCGATGACATAGAGCGCATTGGAGGATTGGCTGATCGACTTGTTGCCGCGGAGAATCACCTTTGAGGCGCCGCCGACGCCCGAAGAGGAGGCGTTGATCGTTACACCCGCCACCTTGCCCGTCAGGGCATTGATGAAGTTGGCGTCCTTGACCAGCGTGATGTCTCGAGGCCTCGACCTGCTGGACATTGTACGAGAGGGCCTTTCCTGACGCTTGATGCCGAGGGCCGTCACCACGACCGACTCAATCTCCGAGGTCGATTCCCGGAGCGTCACCGCGAACGTTAGGTCCGCGAACCGACCGGCCACCGCGGCCGTCTCGTAGCCCAGATAGCTCACCTCGAGGGTACTGCTGCGACGCCGGGGCCGGAACCTGCAGCGAAAAAACCGCCCTCCGCATCCGTCGAAACCCCGACCGTCGTGCCGCGAACAATCACCGAGGCGCCGATAATCGGCTGGCCTTTGGCATCGGTCACTCGGCCCGAGACCGTCACGGGACGCTCTTTCGAGGTATTTCACGCCGGAACAACAGAATATTGGTCCTTCGACCGTATAGGAGATATCCGTTCCGCGGACCATCTCATCGAGGGCGGCTTTTTTTCAGGGGTTCATTCTCGACATGGACCGAGACCGGGGATCGGTATTCACATCGTCATCGATGCCGAACAGATAGCGGGTCTGACGTTCGATGGCCCTGATGACCTGTTCCATTTTCACCCCATTGCTCCCGAATGGTAACCCGCACCATTCTGTGCATGAAGGGAGGATAGAGGGAAACAGCAGGGGCTGGAACGAACAAAAGAATAGACAGACGGATTTGCTGAATAATCTTTTTTATTCATACTTTTTGTGTTAAGGTTCAAGTAAAAATCGGTTAGTATTTTGATTGAACTGCGGCCTGCAGGTGGTGCAACACCTGCAGGTTTTTTGTCAATCAAAAAATTGGAGGAATCTGGTTCTATATAAGTTTCATAGGCTGTTCAGTTTTGGCATTTGACATAAATGAATAAATTACGCTATCTTATTTGATAATGATTTTATTTTCGAGATCGTTGTATTCATAGGTAAAATCCGACGAGCGCTGCAGGATGCGAAGGATGGTCCAAGCCTTCCGAGGTGCGGATTTTCAGCCGTTTGTACCTGACATCGGGCAACTTAGTTCTTTGAATCTCGATTTCGACGTCGAAATACCTCCTTAATTTGTCAATAATCTGCTCAAAATTGTCGCCTCGAACGAAATAATGCCATCGGTCCAAAGATAGTCGTCCCGGTCATTCAGTTCTCCAAGGTACAAGTGCCCGTTTCGCAGATTGACGACCGTGTTGGGCTCCATCAGAATTTCCTCATCATTTATTTTGTTCCGAACAGCGACGCTGCCCTCAAACAATGCAGTCGAAAATTCCTGCGTATCCTTGTCTGCTATCACGTTGAAGTGCGTACCACGTACCTCGACATCGCAGGCATAGGTCTCAACAATGAAAGGTTGCGATGCATCGTGCGCAACCTCAAACATAGCTTCACCCTCCAATCGGACGCGACGCTCTTTCCCGATGAAAAGCGCTGGATAGAAAATTTTACTTTTTGAGTTAAGCTCAACGGTAGTGCCATCATGCAACGTCAAACGGACATGTTGGCCGGCCGGAGATTCAATTGTAGTTGGGGTCCCGAGCATTTTGTGTCAATTGGGACGTGAAGAATAGATAACATCCTCCAATAACGAGTAGCAGAGAAGCCGCAATTCCCATGGTTTGGCGAATCGTCCTTGAGTGGGTGATTCGATACCATAGGTTGGTATCAGCTTCGGGGACGGAGTCCGGTTCAGTCATAATACTAATGATGAACTTTTCATGAACCTCGTTCATGTATTTTTGGTGTTCCTCGGGATTGGCATCCAGCCAGGCGGCAATCCGGTCGGTTTCATCGTTCGTGGTCTCACCGAGGAAAAACTTGAACAGCAAAGTGTCTGATATCTCAATCTTATTCATCATACCGATTCTTTTTGCAAACTATCTTTTAAGGCTTTTAATTTATTAATCCCTCTATTATTAAATATCCACGAGCAGGGTGAATTCGTACCCCGTTACACAAATAAATATTTTTTTATTAAATTATAGATTTTTCTTAATTTTATAGCGCATTGATTACTATATAAATATATAAACATTTCACTTGGTCGTTTTTTAATATTTTTTTCTATCTTTGCTCTACAAGCAGAGGGAGAAGTATGCAGGAAATTGTATCGGAGAAATTGACGCAAGAATCATTCGAACAATCTTTTCATCGGTATGAAAAGAAATTGTGTCGAATCGCATACTCTTACCTGCGCGATCAAGATGCAGCACGAGACGCTGTGAACGAAATTTTTACGGCTGCATGGCGCCATCGTGAGTATATCGAAATCAAAACATTCGAAGCATATTTATACCAGTCGGTAAAAAACGAGTGCCTGAAATATCGACGGAACAAGGAACTTAAAAAGGCTGTGTACGATAAAATTCTGATGAAGGAGCGGTGCGTAATGGATTACTATACGCGTACCATCGAATGCTGTAACCCAAACGAATTATTCTGTGAGGAGATTATGGAGATATGCCGCAAACAAATTGCCCGTATGCCTGAACCACGGCGTCAGATTCTTACGGCGAACAAGTTCGAGGGTATGAGTTACAAGGAAATAGCGGATAGGAACGGAATCACAACAACACGAGTCGACAATGAACTGCGCAAGGCATTAAATACCTTACGGCTCTCCTTGAAAGATTACTTGACGATTCTTGTCTTTATTTTAAACATCAAGCATTAAAATAGCGTTACCTTCGTAACGCTCTTTTCTTTTTTTCTCCTTTTAAGTTGCTGTTGTTGTTCTTCGTAGGCTTGCACGTCCGCTAATTCCAGAATCGCGTCCAACGGATGGATAGACGGCTCCGACCGGAAAGATTCTTTTGAGGATGGCCTCTCCTGTTCCGAGGATTCGTGGGAGACTCCCCTACCCTTTGCTTCAGCATGGAACAACTGTTCGAAGGCGTTGGCCGAGAAGTTCCGACCCAGCAGGGAGCCGTTGACTACGATTCCCTGCTCGTGGTCAATAAAGGTTACACCATAGATCCGTCCCGCAGCATTGAGGCGAAATACCGCATCAACGCCCTTGTCGTGCAATCGCTCGCAGAACTTCGTCCGGTTTGAACACCGCGCCATGCTATCCGCAATCTTTTCCCGCAACTCATCAAGTACTCCGGGCTCCTTCAAGGCAGTTTTCGAACGCTCGTAGTAGCGTTGCAGAGCCTCATATCCGACATCTTTCCCGATCCGGCTCGACTTGAACGGCGTCCTGATGCCATAGCTATCATCGGTCAGCGCCCCGTAAATCATTCCGGCATAATCGCGGCCGTCGATAGTTCCGGTTCGCTCCTCGGCCGAGACATTGAAGGCTTCGAGCAGCGTCCGCCACTCCCCAAAAGAGGCGCACCGATAATGCCACAGGCACGACCTTACGGTGGAAGAGACCTGCTGCTTGACATCTCCCCTTCGGATAATCCACCTTGCGCAAACCCTCCCCGATCCTGCAGCTCCTGGCCTTTAATGCTCGGGTGTAGCCCGTATTTTGCTCGAGGTCCCGCAGGATCGACATTGAACGATCATATTCGTGCGAGTCGGAGATCTTCCGACCCGTCGAATCGACCCTTAATGAGACAATGTGCAGGTGTTCGCGCGCAATGTCTCCATGTTTGAAGACGATATAGGGCTGCTCACTATAGCCCATCCGCTCCATATATTCACGAGCGATCTCGCCCAGTTGCTCATCGGTCAGACGGTCCTCGGGCGAGGGGTTCAGCGAGACATGGAAAACCGTGTTGGTCGCGTCGGTTCGCCTGCAGGAAGGGTTCGAAGCTGGCCATGCACCGCTCGTGGCTCATGCGGCCTGCGGTATCGAACGGATCAAGCATCCGATTCCAGAAGAGCACCTCGGCCTGTCCCCCCAGTTGACCTTCTCCTCGTTGTAGCGGATGGCTCCGCCGACGGTTGCTCCCGTTCTTATATTCGCAACCATCCTTCGGCTTGTTTGGTAAGATTCAGAATCTCTATACTCAACGCTTTCAGTTCGCGGGTATGCTGTTCCAACGCAGTGATCTGGCGGGGAATCGAGACATTGGAGAAGTGGCTGTTGATGGCCCTGACCACCTGATTATAGTTATTTCCCGACGCGCTGAAACTGGAAATAAAGGTCGTTGAGCGCGTGTCAGAAACTCCACCTTTGAAGGGTCACGACGGATGACTTCGAAGCGCTCGGCAAAGAGTCGTTTGACAATAAACCGGCTGTAGTTGTGTTCCAATCCGGCAGTAGCGAGCATTTCCTTAAACCGAATATTCTCCGCTGTTGTCAACTTGAAATTGTAACGATGGATTCTGGGAGCGGTAGCCGTTGGCCGACCGGTTGGCTTTTGAGTTTTCATCATATTATACAGCATATTCATGTGGCGCGACTTGGGAGGTACCGCCTCGCAGAGCGAGCGTCTTTGTATGTCGAAATCATTTTCGGCATACAAAGACACAGCTCGCTCGCCCCGTCAGGCGACGGGTACAGTTCCGGCATTCGCAGAGGACAATTCCTCTCTCGAAAAAAGCATCTCCGAAACAAAAAATCTCGGGCGGATTCTCTGCTGCAATATTACGAGGATCTTCAGGGATTAAAGCGTCCTTGTCGGCCATGCGAGGCCTCCGAAGGACATCGGGAATCAACCCCCGAAAACTGCATTACCTTGCGGGCAAACGTCCAACAATCCATCCATGAAACTGCTATTGTATTTGTTCATTGATCCTGCTTTTTCAGGATTTCGGGAACAGCTTCCGTCATTTGTTCCTTCACGATGAAATGCTTCCCTTTGTTCGTGCCGGACCTTATTCCTGAATTCACGAACTCGGGAGTTCGTGCGTGAACGCACTCTTGAACATACTTGTTAAATCGCGCCTTCCTGAAGAAAAACAAACTATGGAAAACACACCTGTAAGCATTGCCGTATGCAATCAAAAAGGCGGCGTCGGAAAGAACATTATATCTTGAAAATCACATCAATACCTTGCATATTCTCACCGTTTGGGAGGAATCCTTTCGTTTGTATGATCTTTTTTCGGGAATCTTCTACTGTGATGCCCGGCACCCTGGGCAGAACATCTCCGAAATCGCTGAGGCCGCGGGCTTCGTCTCGCCCAGCCATTTCACACGGATCTTCAAGGCTCGGGAGGGCGTTTCACCCTCCAACTGGCGCAAGACGCAGGGCGGAGAGAGCTCCCTTCGTAACTCCGACCGGCCTCTGACGGCCTCGAATTTTTGCCTAAACAACAATTTTTTCTTGCCTAAACAACAAAATCCGCGGCCGAGATTTTCCAGTTTCGTTTTTTCTGTTAATTTTGTTCTCGAACTCTTCGGTCCGAAGCCATGCTTCCTTCAAGCAAAATCCCCTTGCTGTACGTTCGCCCTTCGGAAGCGAAAGGGTGACGTGCGTCCGGATCCGAATCTCCCCCACAAAAAAATCATAACTGACGCCTCCGCGTCAACTCCGCCATGCCCGAATCCCCTCGGATCCGCCGGGGGTGTTTTGTCCCTGCAGCAACCCGAACAAATCTTTGAAAACCATGAATAGATTGCTGACCCATTGTTTGCGTTGGGCTTCCTCGCGGGTCCGACCTTCGGCCAGACGGCAGACAACCCCTCCGACCCTGCCCCGGCCGAGTATACCTTCCGCTTCGTGGCGGGCGACGACATGTTCTACATCCCGTGGAGCGGCAACGGCGAAGAGCTCGACCGCCTGTTGGCCTGCATCGCGCAGAACAAGGCCGCCATCACGGAGGGCTCGGTTCCCGTTCTGGTCGACGGCTACTGCACCTCGCAGCCCTCGGAGGCCGAAAACCTCGCCTGGCCAAGACGCGTTCGAACCGCGTGGAAAACGGAGATGATCCTGCGTGGCGGGCTCACCTGAGGCCTGCTTCCGGACGCAGAACCATGCCGACAAAGGCAATCTCGTCACCGTGCGCCTGTCATCCCCGCCACTCCGTCGGAGGCCGAGTTGAGGCGCAGCGCCGGGCTGCCGAGGAGGCCGGAAGCCGAGCGTCTGGAGGCTGCGAAGCGCGCCGAAGAAGAGCGCCTCGCCGCCGAAGAGACACGCCGGGCCGTCGCCGAAACCGAGACGGTCCCGCCCGTACTGGAGGAGGCCCGTGACGAAGAGCCCGAGGAGGCTGAAAGTTGCGCCATGGGCCTCCCTCCCTGCGTGCCAACCTGCTGCGCTGGGCTACCCTGACCCCCGATTTAGGGCTTGAGTGGCGCATCAACAAGTCGTGGGGCATTGCCGTAAACGGCTCGTGGACTTCTTGGAGCTGGAGCGACAAAGACCGCCCTATGCGCTCTGTGGGAAGTGGCTCCGGAAGTGCGTTACTATATGGGTGAGAAGAAAGCCTGGTATCTGGGCGCGCTGTTCAAGGCCGGACAGTTCAACTACAAGCTCTCCGAAACAGGCAAACAGGGCGACCTGATGGGTGGCGGCATCACTGCCGGCTACCAGCTGCGGCTGAACAAGGCACTGGCTCTTGATTTCAACCTCGGTCTGGGCTACCTGAATGCCGACTATGAGAAATATGAGGTCATCGACGGCGTGCGTGTACGCCGCGGCAACGAGACAAAAGACTGGTGGGGCCCCATCAATGCCGGTGTGACATTGGTATGGAAGTTATTCTAAGCACGGAGGAATAGAATATGAAAGCAAAACAATATATAAATATGATGGGAATGGCAGCCGCCGTGCTGCTCTCTTCCTGCGTGAAGGACACGCTTTATGATACGCCGCACCCCGACAAGGGAGCTGTCACCATCAGCCTGACGGGAGTGTCGGCCGACGAGGATTTTGCAGTCGACATCGACGGGAAGGTGGCCGACATCACCGGCTCGCCTTTTACCTACCCCGACCTGCTCGCTCCGGGAACATACCGTATGGTGGTCTATAACCGCGTGGAAGGTTTCACCTTCGACGGACAGACGGCACGGGTCAATGCCCACACGGACGGGACCTCTGTCATTTCCTGCCGGGCTATCTGAAGACCGTCAATCAGGAGATTACCGTTACAGCTGACGACACGCTGCGTGTCAATGCCGTTCCGGTGCAGCGTGTACGTGACCTGCAACTGGAACTGGAAGTGACGCAGGGGACGCCCCGAACTGATACAGAGCGTGACCGCTACCCTCAGCGGCATAGCCGGAATTTTTTGATATGGAGAAGGGACAGACCATCGGCGAACCGACCTCCACGGTCTTCTCCTTCACCCGTGACGGCAGCAAGCTCACGGCCGACGCCCGCCTGCTGGGTACGATGGGAGACGATGCAGGCGCTGGTACTGGACATCGTCTTTACCGATGGCGGACGCACACAGCGCACAGAGGTCGACCTGACGGAAGCCCTTGCAGACTTTAACAGCGATATGACCACCGCCTACCGTGTGACCGGAACACTGGAAACCCCCCGTCGGCATGGAAGAAGGCAAGGGCGAAATTACCGGATGGGAAACGGTAGAAGGTGGCGATGCCAGTGCGGAAATGTAACGGGAACTATGACAATTTAACAATTAAAGACTATAAATATAATGAAGACAAGATTTTTTGCTTTCGCAGCGCTGGCATTGACACTTGCCGCCTGTAACAACGACAACGAGAACCTGAATGACGGCCCAGTAGCCGCCAAGTTCACCGCCGACATCTATGAATCTGTATCCACCCGCGTCAATCGGACGGTACAGACTGGACCGACGGCGACCGCATCGGCATCACCGGCGCAGGCTTCACCAACGTGCCCTACGAGAGAGAACGGTAAGTTCGTGACCGACGGTAAACCATCTATTTCAATGACACCGAAACGAAGACCTTCAATGCCTACTATCCTTATCAGGCTGAGGGCGGAACGGTGACCGTCAGCACCGCAGCCGACAAGCAGGGCACGGGCATCGACTTCCTCTTTGCCTCGGGAGCCACGGGCAACACCCACAACCCGGAGGTGAGCTTCACCGACAAAACGGCTGAAGGCGGCGCAGACAACTCCTTCCACCACCGCATGAGTCTCATCAAGTTCACCTTCAAGGCGGGCGACGGCCTCATTTTCGACGGAATGGAACCTGCCAGCTACACGTTGGACGGGCTGAAGCACGAAGGCACATTCGACACGGCTACCGGAACGACTGCCGTAACCGAAGCCGCCGAATCGCCGATTACCATGCAGCTGGGCGGTGCCACCACTTCGCAAGTCATCATTCTCCCGCAGGGAGTGACCACCTCTCTTGACCTTACAGTGTCTTTCAACGGACTGGACTATACAACCACACTGCCGAATCCATCCAAGCCCGAAGCGAATCAGTTCTCCGCAGGCTATGCCTACACCTACAACATAACGCTCAGCAACAAAGGGCATCACGGTGGAAGAACCGGAGATTACCCCGTGGGAACCCGGAGATTCGAACAATGTAAGCATCACGCTGTAAGCCCTACATACCGCTGCCCCGGCGCATGCGTCAAGCCGGAGCCTGCCCATAGATATTATGGTGCGACGGCCGCCTTCGCAGGCGGCGGCAGCACAAAACGAAAACAAATAAAAAACATCACGATATGAAGAAAAGACATTCCATCCGGATACTTCTCGCCGCAGCCGCACTGCTCCTTGCCACGGCTGCCTGCACGAAGGACGAACTGGCGGACGGCGACCGTCTGCCCGAAGGACAATACCCGCTGGAGATAGCCCGCATCACCCTCAGTGTGGAGGGCGGCGAGGCACAGCCCTGGGGCGCACCGGCGACGCGCGTCAGCGCGAGGACGGGGACGGCAAAAGCAGCACGTTCGACGCGGGCGACCCGTTCGCCGTGCAGATAGACGGCAGCACAGGAGACAGCCACTTACACCGTGCAGGCCGACGGTTCCAGCCACCTCCGACGCGCCCTCTACTGGAGCGAACACGGGACCCAATCGCACCGTCACCGCCTGGTATCCCGCCACGGACGGCACCCTCGACCTCGGCGACCAGAGCCAAAAGTCTTGCCTACCTGCTGGGCGCCACGGGCACGGGCGACTACCAGACCCCCGTCACCCTGAGTTTACCCACGCGTCTGGCCGAAGGTGCGCGTGACACCCACGGACGATGCACTCGGCGAAGTGCAAAGCCTCCAGCTCTATGCCTACACACAGTGTACTTATGAAAAGGGCACGGTAGTGCAAGGCTCGCAAGAGAGCAGGATAGAGATGAAGAAGTGCGAATACACCGAGAACGGCGCCACCATCACCTGCTGGGAGGCGAACGTGGTGCCCGGCTACACGATAACCAAGCTGCGGGCAAACGGCACCGAGGAACGCAACTCTCCGCCGCCTTCACCCCGAAGCGGGCAAGTTCTACAACATCACGCTGAACAAGGACAAAGGGATATACCGATGACGGACAGGGCAACTACACCGTGACTACTGCCGAGGGATTGAAGAACATCGCCGAACTGGTGAACGAAGAATGGAAGTTAGACATCAATATCACCCTGACGGCCGACATCGACCTGAAGGGCATCGACTGGACACCGATAGGCATAGACTATAACCACCAATACACCGGCACCTTCGACGGCGGCGGCAAGACCATCACGGGGCTGACCGTTACGGGAAGTGACAACTATGCAGGCCTGTTCGGATGTATCGGCGAGGACGGCAAGGTGATGAACGTGAAGCTGGAGGGCGTACAGATAGAAAGCGATAACGAAGTTCGGGCTACTGCCGGCGGCGTGGCAGGAGATAGCTGGGGTACCATTGAAAACTGCTCGGTGTCGGGCAGCGTCAGCGGCACAACGTTCGCAGGTGGCGTGGTGGGCTCTCAACGGGGCGGTTTCCTTACCGGATGCAGCTCCTCGGCCACAGTGAATGCCGGGAATATAGCCGGTGGTGTGGCAGGTCTGACGGGTCTTGGTGCCACCCTGACCGCCTGCTATGCCACGGGCGACGTGACCCTTGTAAGTAACGGTACAGGCACCTATTATGCCGGCGGCGTGGTGGGAGACAACATCAACAGAAGCACTGTCATTGCCTGCTATGCCACGGGCAGCGTGACCGGTAGCGGAAGCGGCACCATCTATGTAGGCGGCGTAACGGGAACCAACGAAGAAAGCACCCTCCAAGCCTGCTACCATGCCAAGGAAGATGTCAGCGGCCCGACCGGAACCACAGGCGGCGTGGCGGGAAGGAACTTAACAAGGGCTCCATGTCTGGTGGCGGTATCATCACCGCCTGCTACTGGGGAGACAACGGCCAGACACAAGGCATCGGTGAAGACCAGGTAGGCACCGGCGGAACCACACAGGTGACGGACGGCGACTGGCAGAATGCCGTTACACAGATGAACGCCGCTCTGAGCGGTAAAGGCTGGCAGTACGAACTCAAAGACGGCAACAGCCTGCCCGCCTTGAAGAAGGAACAGTAAACCGTCGGGCGGGAAAAGTTCCGCCCGAAACGGAAAATAACTGAAGTATAACCCAAAAGAAAAGAACTCCCATTCCGGGCGGGAGTATTGTGCCCGGTAACATCATACAGACACCGCAGCCCGCTACCGTAAGGTCAGTGGGCTGCATTTCTTACACCTGCGCGCCCCAATAGCGGCAGTTGCTTTTTTTTTTCTGAAAAAACGATTACTTTTAGGTCGTAAAAGAGCACAAGGCAAGCAAGATGTAATTCGATGCGATTGTGAAGACACCTAATCGGTGGACAACGTTTTGCAATCGCGTATCTTGCTGATAATCTTTCCGGTGTGGGCGAATGTTCATTTCCCCTACGGACAATTCCTCTTCTGAAAAAGCATCTCCGAAACGAAAAATCTCGGGCGGATTCTCCGCTGCAATATTACGAGGATCTTCAGGGATTAAAAAACGCTGTTGTCGGCCATGCGAGGCCTCCGGAGGACATTGGGAATCAACCCCGAAAACTGCATTACCTTGCAGGCAAACGTCCAACAATCCATCCATGAAACTGCTATTGTATTTGTTCATTGATCCTGTTTTTCAGGATTGCGGGGAACAGCTTCCGTCATCTGTTCCTTCGCGATGAGATGCTTCCCTTTGTTCGTGCCGGACCTTATTCCTGAATTCACGAACTCGGGAGTTCGTGCGTGAAGCACACTTGAACATACTTGTTAAATCGCGCCTTCCTGAAGAAACAAACTATGGAAAACACACCTGTAAGCATTGCCGTATGCAATCAAAAAGGCGGCGTCGGAAAATCGACCTTCACCGTTTTGCTTGCCAGCCATCTCCACTATACCTTGCAGCGGGACGTGCTGGTTGTCGACTGCGATGCCCTTTTCATCCCGATCAAGGCAGACAAGGTCGTGCTGGAGAAGTTCGCTCTCCTTTGCCCGTAGCCTTTATAACGGTATGGTTTGTAATGACCATCTCCGCCTGCGCAGCCTCCACCTTTTTTGGACGATGGTCGATCGCCGCGAGCAAAGCCGCTTTACGAACGCTATGAGGCGATCATCCGTCAGCTTCATCTGCCTGTCCTGAAACACAGATTCCCTACCGGTCCAAATTCAACAAAGGAACTTTTGGCCGACGGCACGGGAATCGGACGCTCGACCCTGCTGGCTCCGGAACGGATCTTTGCCCGCGAAGCTGGATCGAGAACCTTGCGGCCGAGATTCTTTCGATTCTTCAAATTTCCTGAATATGGTCCGCAAGAACAAAGTGGAGGTCGACGAAGAGGCCATGCGCCGAATGATCGCGGGGCTGGTTCCGCAAACCGTGGATGTGGTGCAACCCGGAACAACCTCCGGATGAACCGCCAGCGGAAACCCGCCACCCACCTCCGAAGAGCGCACTACGGGGCATGCGACCGAATCGCGTCGACGGAGAACGCGTGGTCGTCCCCGAATTCGGAGCCGACCTTCATGTCGCTGTTGGATATACATATTCGGGGAGCCCTCTATGTCAGTCTCGAGACGAAGAGCAAGATTCTCGAGGTCGTCAAAAGATCGGAGGCGAGCGTATGACCGCCACCTCCTATGTTGAACAAATTCTGCGGCAGCATCTCGACCTCTACAAGGAGGAGATCAACCGCATCTACAAGGAACAAGTACCAAAAAGATCTTTTATAGCCATGAACACATTTCATTTTTTCAACCGATTGGGCAACATCTCTGCTCATCCTTGCAAGTATTCTTCTTCTTATCCTGTGTTTCATCCTCTTCTTCGTTAGACGAAAACGGGGAGAAGACCCAGCCGAAGGTAAATTCCGTGTCGGAATCGGTCGTTAGGGATCAAGAAGAAGACCAGGATCCCATCGAACAGAGCAAGATTCCGGACGAGAAACCTGTTCAAAACATTCTCACCGAGAAGGTCGCCCAAGTGGAGGAGATAATACCTTTGCCTCCCTATCTCCATAAAACGAGGCGCTGTCAAACCCGATTTCCGGAAAACCTTTCTGCATCCTACACCCTTCCAACGACGAGGCAGCGTCTATCTCAGCATGGAGACCAAGCGACGGATTCACAGTGTCGTCCAACGGATTGGCGAAGAAGGAATCTGACCGTTACGGATTATGTCGAGAACATCATGAGACATCATCTTGATCTCTATCGGGACGACATCAACCGCATCAACCGGACCCGGAATTTCAAGGATCTGGTGTAAAGATGGGCTTCCCGAGGTCCCTTCTCAAACGAATTGCTCGATGGTTTCGGCCGTGGCTTCCCGCAGCGGTGGCGCAGGTCCGCAAAATCCCGGGCCGACGGGCCGGACGGCAAGGCCGGCAAGGCCGGTTCGAGGCAGGCCGCCGAGTCCCGTCGGGAAGAGACACCGCTGCTGATCATCCCGAAACACTATGCGGTTACCGGCCATCTGCGGCCTCGGAAGGCCATCCCGCCACCTGCGGAACCAAAGCCCGAAGATGCTGCTACATTTGTTCCGCCCCCGGCCGAAAAGCCGACCTCGATGCAGGGCTGGGGCGAACTGATCCTCCAGGGTCCGATCCGCGAAAACGGCGAGACCGTAGAGCCGCGGGAGCCCCGGCCACCGCTGCAACTTCCCGTCCCTGCAGAGCAACGGCGAGCTGCACGATCCGGAGGTACAGGCGCTGCTCCGGAGCGCCGAAGCGGGCGAGCGTGTCCTTGCGCCGGATGTTACCATGGGAGGAGCGCCGCGAGATTGAGAATTTTGATCTGCGAAACTATGTCTGACCCTCAAAAACGAATGCACAATGAACTGGAATCGAAATTACGGCTAACACCCGGATAATTGGCTGCAGGAAGCAACGGTTTGCTTCCGTCCCGGTCGCAGACTGCCTCAAAAGGCGGGCTGCGGCCTTTTTTTTCACACCCATTACCAAACTGCAAAACCGATGAAAAAAAGCGCAATCTTCCTGATTCTGATGCTCCCCGCATCGCTTGCCTCCTTCGCACAAGGCAACGGCATGGCCGGAATCAGCGAGGCGACCAACATGGTCACCTCCTATTTCGACCCGCTCACGAAACTGATCTTCGCCGTGGCCGCCGTGCTGGGACTGGTGGGCGGTGTCCGCGTCTACTCGAAGTTCAACAGCGGCGATCCCGACGCCTCGAAGTCCGCCACGGCGCTGTTTCTCTCGTGCGTCTTTCTGGTGATCGTCGGTACGGTCTTACGTTCGTTCTTCCTCTGATATGGCACAGTACACCATCCACAAGGGCGTCGACCGACAGGTCGAGTTCCAGGGGCTGACCTCGCACTATCTGATTCTCTTTGTCGCCGGGCTGCTGGGCATCTTCCTGCTCTTTGTCATCCTCTACGCCGGAGGGGTTCCGCAGGGCATCTGCATACTCTTCGCCGTCGCGGGCGGCAGCGGCCTCACCTGGGCAACCTTCTATCTGAACCGCCACTTCGGACCCCACGGTCTGATGAAGCTCCTCGCCCTGCAGCAGCATCCGCGCCGCATCATCCACCGCCGGAGTGTGCGCCGCCTGCTCGAACGTCGAACCCTACCCAAACGCTGATGCCATGCGAGGAACCCTGAAAACTTCGACCCTCGAGTCGAAATTCCCGCTGCTGGCCGTCGAGGGAACTGCATCCTCGAAGTTCGCCGACGTGACAGCCGCCTTCCGCGTGACGCTCCCGGAGCTCTTCACCCTGACGGCCGAGGAGTACGAAGCGCTGCACACCACCTGGGTCAAGGCGCTGAAGGTCCTCCCGGACCACACCGTCGTCCACAAGCAGGACCTCTTCATCGAGGAGCGTTACGAAACACCCGATTCCGAGGCCGAGCGCACGTTTCTCTCCCGGGCCTATGAACGCCACTTCAACGAACGTCCCTTTCTGCGCCATACCTGCCACCTCTTCATCACGAAGACCACGCCCGAACGGATGCGGCAGACCAGTGCCTCGTCCGTGCTGTGCCGGGGCTTCATCATCCCGCAGGAGATTCGCGACGGGGAGGCCGTGACCCGCTTCTTGGAGAGCGTTGCCCAGATGGAGCGCATTCTGAACGATTCCGGGCTGCTGCGGGTCGACCGCCTCACGGAGGCGGAGATCGTCGGCACGGATTCCGATGCGGGGCTGCTGGCCCGCTACTTCGCCCTCTCGGACGAGCGGCAGCCCACGGTCAACGAGGACATCCGTCTCGATCCGGGCATGATGCGCATCGGCGACAAGTTGCTCTCGATGCACACGCTCTCCGATCTGTATCTCCTGCCGCAGAGCGTTACGACGGACTTCCGCTACGAACGCCTCTCGACCGACCGCTCGGAGTGCCGGCTCTCGTTCGCAGCCCCGCGGGGCTGCTGCTCGGATGCTCGCACATCTACAACCAGTATCTCTTTCTGGACAACCACGACGAGACCCTCAAGCGGCTCGAGGCCCGGGCCCGCAACATGAACTCGCTGGCGAACTACTCGCGCGGCAACGCCCTGAACAAGGAGTGGATCGACCTCTACCTGAACGAAGCCCATTCGCAGGGGCTGCGCTCCGTACGATGTCACTGCAACGTCGTGGTCTGGGCCGAGAGCGAGGCGGAGCTCAAGCGGCTGCGCAACGACGTAGGATCGCAACTCGCCACAATGGGCTGCACGCCCCACCACAATACGGTGGACGTGCCGGTGCTCTTCTGGGCCGCCATCCCCGGCAACGAGGCCGACTTCCCCGCCGAGGAGAGTTTTCTGACCTTCCTCGAACAGGGGGTCTGCCTCTTCAACGGCGAGACAAACTACCGCTCGTCCCCCTCGCCCTTCGGGATCAAGATGGCGGACCGCATGACGGCGTTCCGCTGCATCTGGATATCTCGGACCTTCCGATGAAGCGCGGCATCACGACCAACCGCAACAAATTCATCCTGGGGCCCTCGGGCAGCGGGAAGTCCTTCTTCACGAACCACATGGTCCGCCAGTATTACGAACAGGGGGCGCATATCCTGCTCGTCGATACGGGAAACTCCTACGAGGGGCTCTGCTCGCTGATCCACCGCACGACGCGGGGACGCGACGGCATCTACTTCACCTACACCGAGCAGGAGCCCATCGCCTTCAACCCCTTCTACGTCGAGGACGGGGTCTACGACATCGAGAAGCGCGAGTCGATCAAGACCCTGCTGCTGACGCTCTGGAAACGCGAATCCGAGGAGCCGACGCGCGCGGAGGAGGTGGCCCTGTCGAACGCCGTGAACCTCTACCTCTCGAAGCTCAAGACGGACGATTCAATCCAACCCTCGTTCAACACCTTCTACGAGTTTCTCACCTCGGACTACCGGCGGCTGCTGGAGCAGAAGCACGTCCGCGAGAAGGATTTCGACCTGGCGAATCTGCTCAACGTACTGGAGCCCTACTACCGGGGCGGCGAGTACGACTACCTGCTCAATTCCGACCGGCAACTGGACCTGCTCTCGAAGCGCTTCATCGTCTTCGAGTTGGACAACATCTCCTCGAACCGCACGCTGCTTCCCGTGGTGACGATTATCATTATGGAGGTCTTCATCAACAAGATGCGACGGCTGAAGGGCATCCGCAAGATGATCCTTATCGAGGAGTGCTGGAAGGCCCTCACCTCGGCCAACATGTCGACCTACATCCGCTACCTCTACAAGACGGTGCGCAAGTATTTCGGCGAGGCAGTGGTCGTGACGCAGGAGGTCGATGACATCATCTCCTCGCCGATTGTCAAGGAGACGATCATCAACAACGCCGACTGCAAGATTCTGCTGGACCAGCGCAAGTACATGAACAAGTTTGACCAGATTCAGACACTGCTCGGCCTTTCGGAGAAAGGAGCGGGCGCAGATCCTCTCGATCAACCAGGCGAACGATCCCCGCCGCACCTACAAGGAGGTTTGGATCGGACTCGGAGGCGCGCAGTCGGCGGTCTACGCTACGGAGGTCTCGACCGAGGAGGATCTCTGCTACACCACCGAGGAGCGGGAGAAGATGGAGGTGATGGCCCGGGCCGAGAAGCTCGGCGGCGACATTCAGGCAGCCATCCGCGCACTGGCCCGCGAGCGGGAAGACCAAAATCTCATTAAAAATTCCCAGCCATGAAACAGATCCTTTGGAGCTGTGTCGGGCTGCTGCTGGCGTTGCTGGCCCTGCTCGGCGGATTCCGGCTCTTCTACGATTTCGAATACCACAAGATCCGCCCGCTGTGCGGCGAATGGCGTTCGACACGGAATGACACCCGGCTCGAGATTGACCATCGGGACGATGGCTTCTGGATTCGCATCCATCGCTACGACCCGCGGACCGGGCGTGAATCCTTTGAGATGCACCCGCTGAAGTATGCCTCGTGCATCCATTACGAGGACTACGGCCGTGCGCGTGTCGACCTCTTCCACACCCCCGGCTCCGACCTGCTGCTGGTCGTCCCGGGAGGTATTTTCAAACGCGATTTGTCCAACCTTCAAAACGACTTACCATGAGTAGTACCCCAAACATCACCCCGCGGAGGCGCTCACGTCGCTGCGGGCCGAAATCCGACAGCGCACCCGGCTTGTGCGGCTCATCACCTCGCTGCAGGAGGAGATTGCCTACGACCGCATCTGCGGATCGTGGCTCTCAACGGAGAACAACCTCTCGGCCTCGATCCGCCGCATCTGCACCCGGACCTACCGGATGCTGATCTTCGACAACACGCTCTGCTATCGGCGGCTGGTGCAGGATACCGTCATCACGGCCGAGCGGCGCACGCTGCTCTTCGGCAGCCGCGACGACCCGCGCGACATGAACCCCATCGAACTCGACCCCGAGAGCGACACGCTGCTCCTGGGCTGCTACGGACGCTTTGTCGCGGAGGAGCGGGACTGCCGGCGCCCCGAGCAGGAGAGCATTTCCGAGGAGTGTTTCACGGATTATGAGCCCGAGGCATGAAGTGGCGTGAATTATTCGAAGGGCTTTTTCGCCCTGCAGCCGGGGATGAATTCCAACAATGGGAACCAACCCTGCAGCGAACAAGGCAACTATTGGAGGCTCGGGACTTACGAACGCTGACCGAACTGGTCCGGGAGCATCGACACTCGGAGCTGCTGACGCGGGGGATCGGGCTGGAGATGATGGCGCGTCTTCCGCAAATTCTCACCTCGCCCGACGAGGCGGCCCGCCACGAGGTGCTGCAACTGATGGATACCCTGCGCAAGACACCCGCCATGAGGCACACGGGGCGGAAGCTGGCCAACCTGCCCGGGAATAGTTCCCATCCGATTCACGGCGTGCTGGCCCTGCACACGCTTCTCATGGATGCCTATCCCGAACGGCATCCCGAGAGCCGGATGCGGCAGCCGACAACCGGGGAGGTGCAGGCGGCCATGCGTCTTGTCGACCGGCTCTTCCGCACGGGCATCTTCCGCGAACTATGCCGCATGACGGAGGCACCGACCCAGATGCAGCCGGCCTTTTATGTGGCCCGGCTCTACGGCTGAGATGTCGACGGTGAGATACTGCAGGCCATGCGGCACGAGCGGGATACGGCGACGCCCGGAGCCGATCCGCGGCGGATGCAGCAGCTCCGGGAGGAGATCTTCCGCACGGAGAACCACCTGGTCCGCGGCGCCGAGCGCACCATCGAGGGATGTCCGAGATGTCCGTTCCGCGGAGTTATGTCGAGCGTCTCGAAAGCGAACTGAACACGCTGGGCTGGCTGGCCCGCGCTCCGGAGCGCATCGACGATCCGCACACAAGCCGACAGTTTCTCGACAAATACGAGATCCATCCGGGTCTGCCTCCGGAGGCACAGCGTGCCGAGGCGGAGGCGGCATTCCGGGAGCTCGACGCACGGCTTGTCCAGTTGACGGGCCGCGAAGCCCGGACGCACGAACTCGACCTCCGCGTCGCACAACCGGAGCGGGAATCGGGGCGCACCTCCTTTCGCCGGAAGTACCCCGCGATGATGCAGCCCGCCGAAACAGTACCTCGCAAATTGAGACATTGAACGAACTTCAAAACCACCGAATCATGAAACCACGCATCATCTTACTCTGCCTCGGGCTGCTCCTGACAGCCCGGGCCGCGCAGGCACAATGGGTCGTCACGGACCCTACGAATCTCGCACAGGGGAATCATCAACTCCACCAAACAGATTGTCGAAGCGGCCCGCAACGGATCGACCCTCCTGCAAAGTTTTCAAGAGACCGTAAAGATTTACGAACAGGGAAAGCGATATTACGACGCACTGAAGGCGGTCAACAACCTCGTCCGCTCGGCCCGCAAGGTCCAGCAGTGCATGCTGCTCGTCGGGGAGATCTCCGACATCTACATCAACGGCTATCAGCGCATGGTGGTCGATGACAACTTCTCGGCCGCGGAACTGGCGGCTATCGCCACGGGATATGCCCGGATCATCGAGGAGTCGGCCGGGGAGCTCAAGGAGCTGCAGGATATTGTCAACCCCACGGATATGTCGCTGACGGACAAGGACCGCATCGACGTGGTGGAACGGGTCTATGGCGTGCTGCGCCACCATCGGGATCTGGCCCGCTACTACACGCGCAAGAACATCTCCATCTCGCTGCTGCGCGGCGCCCGGCGCAACGACCTCGACCGCGTGATGGCCCTTTACGGAACCGACGAACAACGATACTGGTAGCAATGGTACAGGCACTCTCCATTTCGGAGAACATCCACACGATTCTCCGCGTTCTCTACGACGACATGATGGTTCTCTGCTATCCGATGGCCAAAGTTGCCACGGCCATAGCCGGAATCGGGGCCCTGATCTACATCGCCTGCCGCATCTGGCAGGCGATGGCCGGGCCGAACCCATCGACCTCTTCCCGCTGCTGCGCCCCATGGCAATCGGCATCTGCATTATGTTCTTCCCGACTCTTGTGCTCGGGTCGCTCAACGGGATCCTCTCCCCGCTGGTGCAGGCCACCCACTCACTGATGGTCGGCCAGACCTTCGACATGCAGGAGTGGCGCCGGGAGTGTGCACGCCTCGAACAGGAGAGCCGCGAACGGCTCCCGGCAGAGAGTTACTACACCGAGGATGAGGAGAAGGAGCGCGAGCTACAGGCTCTGGGTATCGACGAGCAGTCGCAGCAGGCCCTCGACCGGATGCAGAGCGAGCGGAAGTCGTGGAGCATCAAGGGTCTGATCCTGAAAGCCCTTACCGCGATCATGGAGCTCTTCTTCGCCGCGGCAGGTGTGATCCTCGATGTGCTGCGGACCTTCTACCTGATTGTCCTCTCGCTGCTCGGGCCCATCGCCTTCGCCATCTCGATTTTCGACGGATTTCAAAACACCCTGGTGCAATGGTTTTCAAGTATATCTCCATCTACCTGTGGCTTCCCATCTCCGACCTCTTCTCGGCCATCATCGCCCGGCTGCAAACCCTCTCGCTGCAGCACGATGCCAAGATGATGGCGCAGGACTACAACTGGTATTTCGACATGTCGAACAGCATCAACCTGATCTTCATCCTCGTGGCCATCTGCGGCTATCTCTGCATCCCCTCGATCGCCTCGTGGGTCGTGCAGGCCAACGGCTTCTCCTCCTACAACCGGACCATCTCGCGCGCCACGTCGCTCGTGAGCGGCGGTGCCGGCTGGATTACCGGGAAGGTCTGGGCCGGGACCAAAAGCACGGTAGGTAGCGTTGGAAAGGGGCTGGCAACCGCAGCTCGCCTGATCCTCAAACAGTAATCGCATCATGGAATTCAAATCATTGCTGAACATCGAAACCTCCTTCCGGCAGCTGCGCCTCTATGCGCTCATCTTCGCCGGAATTTGCGCCGTGGTGACCATCACGGCCGTCAGCCTCTCGTATGCCTTTGCCGAGCGGCAGCGCGAGAAGATCTACGTCCTCGACAACGGGCGCTCGCTCATGGTCGCCCTCTCGCAGGACCTTGCCCAGAACCGGCCCGTCGAGGCCCGCGAGCATGTGCGTCGCTTCCACGAACTCTTCTTCTCGCTCTCACCCGACAAGGCGGCCATCGAGTCGAACATGGAGCGGGCCCTGCAGATGGCCGACAAGAGCGCTCTGTCCTACTACAAGCTCCTGCAGGAGAAGGGGTTCTTCAACCGGCTGATTGCCGCCAACGTCTCGCAAATGGTCCATGTGGACAGCATCCGCTGCAACTTCGACCGCTATCCCTATGAAGCCACGACCTACGCCCGGCAGCGCATCATGCGCGAGAACACGATTACCGAGCGGTCGCTCGTCACGACCTGCCGGCTGGTCAACGTCTCCCGCTCGGACAACAACCCGCAGGGGTTTCTGGTCGAGGATCTGATGATTGTCGAAAATAAAGACTTGCAGACCTATGACCGTTAAAGCACTTATCCAAAGCCGCGTGCGCTGGCTGCGGCGACGCATCCGGCGCTGGCACGACCGACTCACGCCCCGAACCCGGCGGTGCATCCTCCTCGGGATGTTTCTGCTGCTGGTCGGGCTCTACGGGCTGCTGCTCTTCGGCCCGGCACCGCGATTCGATTTCGGGAGGATGGCACCTCCCTCTTTGGAAAATCTGAAATTTCGATAACCATGGAAGAGAGACAAAAAAACACACCGACGCCCGATTCTGCCGCGGCGTTCGAGCGTCAGCGAAAAAGGAAAGTTATCCTGGTGGCCGCAGTCGGGAGTTGTCTGGTCATCGCGTTCATCTGGTTCCTCTTCAAACCCGCGCCCACAATCGGCGAGGGGCAGGCAGGGATCAACACGACGCTGCCCGACGGCAAGGCCCCGAAGATTGAGGGCGACAAGCGCAAGGCCGCGGAGCGCGTGGCCAGCGAGGAGCAGTCCGCAACCGGATGATGACCCTCGGGGACAACTCCTTCTCGCTGCTCGATGAGGAGCTTCGCAACACGGAGCCGCAGTCTCCGACCGAGAATCCCGTGCGCCGGGCTGCCGAGGCAAACCGTGCCATGCAGCAGCAGGCCCGACAATTCTACGCCGCACCGCCGCGCAATGCCGAGGTCGAAGAGCTCCGCGAGCAAGTCGCCTCCCTGCAGCAGCAACTCGCCATCGAGCGGCAGCAGCCCGACCCGATGGAGGTGGCCGAGGAGCAGTACCGCCTCGCACAGCGCTACCTCGGAGGCGGGACCGGGGTTTCACTCGAGGCCGACGCCGCGAAGTCCTCGGGACGTTTCAGCGTCATGCGTCCCGTCCGCGAGGGCAATGTCCAGGCTTCGACCCTCAATCCGCGGATTGACTCCGCGCAGGAGCGCAACATCGGGTTTCTGACGGCCGCGGGCGTTCTTCCGGTGGATACGGCTCCGACCATCCAAGCCTGCGTTGCGCAGACACAGGTTGTGCGCGTGGGCTCGACAATCGCTCTCCGGCTGCTGGAACCGGTACGCATCGACGGAGGTGATCCCCGCAATACGCCGCTCTACGGCGCCGTCTCCGTAACGAGCGACCGGCTGCGGGTGACGGTAACCTCCATCGAATACCGGGGGCGCATCTTCCAGGTGCAGGCCGAGGCGTATGATCTCGACGGCCAGCCGGGAATCAACGTTCCCAACTCCCGCGAGCGGACAGCCCTCAAGGAGGCGCTGGCATCCGTGGGGCAGACGGCCGGAACGAGCGTGAACATTACCCATTCGGCCGGGCAGCAGGTCCTCGCAGAACTCGCACGGGGCGGGATTCAGGCATCTTCCCGTTACCTCTCCGAGAAGCTCCGCGAGGTGCGCATCACTCTCAAGGCCAACCACCAGATTCTATTAATCTCCCAAAGAAAACTAAACGACAACACCATGAAACGAGACATCATTTATCTAACGCTTCTGGCCGCTCTTTTTGCCGCGGCCAAAGTCATGGCTCAAAACGACGGGACCCCGTCCCGGCAGGGGCTCACGCCCCGCACCATCGAGGTGGGATTTACGAAGACCGTACATATCCTCTTCCCGGCGCCCGTAACCTACATCGACATCGGCTCGATGGCCATCATCGCCGGGAAAGCCGACGGCGCGGAGAATGTCGTGCGGGTGAAGGCCGCCGTGCGCGACTTTGCGGAGGAGACCAACCTCACGGTAATTACCGAGGACGGCGGGTTCTACACCTTCGATGCCCGGTATGCCGAGAACCCCTCCACGTCGACCATCGAGATTACGGCCGCGGAGAGTCCGGCGACACAGCCCGCGTCAGCCTCGGAGCCTGCCCGTGCGAACGAGGGGCGCGTATTGCTCCGCGAGGTGGGGGCGGGAACGCCCTGCCACGATAAAGCGCGTGTTGAGCGACATATACCGCCAGAACCGCATGGATGTAAAGGGTATTCACACCCGGAAATACGGTGTGGAGGCCGAGGTGCGAGGAATCTACGTCCACAACGACGTGATCTACCTCCATGTGCAGATTGCCAACAACACGAACATCTCCTTCGAGGTGGACTATCGCCGCTTTGTCGTCGCGGACCGCAAGGCGGCCAAACGCACGGCTCAACAGCAGCGCATCGTCGAACCGCTGCGGGTCTGCAACGCCCCCTCGATTGTGCGCGGGCACCAGCGCCA
>VOFC01005158.1_pt1 | contig 30348 bp, 28 predicted proteins | sample 5384161 | NCBI WGS metagenome assembly VOFC01 (sample SAMN12384722, study PRJNA508395) | human gut metagenome | isolation source: healthy gut B | host: Homo sapiens
AATGGTGGGACCGCCGACAGGCTGCCATGAGCGATTCATTCAAGAAATGTCGTGTCGATTCGGTCTCTGTCCGTACGGAAGATGATTATGTGAAAGCATTGATTGCTCTTTTGACAAACGTAATTAAAGCAAACAAATGAAATTAATAAAGAAAAAGCATTCTGTTGCACTTGCCGGTGGAACATTCCTGTCCGGCGGGAAAGCATATGCGCAGCAGACGCTCGTTGACGTTCGTGTCGACTCTGCCGCCATACTGATCGGAGAGCAGACTGTTTTACATTTGACGGTAACGGCAGACAAAGATAAGGCCGTCCAGCTTGTCATCCCGCGTGACACGTTGATGGCAGGAGTGGAGGTGCTGGAAATTCCGAAAGCGGACTCCACCTTGATCGAAAACGACCGCCTGCTGATCAAGCAGGACTTGCTGGTGACTTCTTTCGACTCTTCCCTTTATCTGTTGCCCTCCATTCATGGTGATCGACGGGGCGGATACCGTTTACTCAACCAGGTGGCCTTGAAGGTGTCGACGGTTCCTGTCAATGCCGACAAACCGGAGGAGTTTTACGATATTAAAAACGTCTGGAAGCCGCCTTTTGTATTGGCCGATTACTATCCCTGGATATTCGGTGTGTTGCTGACTCTGTTCCTGATCTGTGTGGTTGCCTATGTGATCAAACGTATGCGTAACCGTCAGTCCATCCTACCGTTCAAGCCGGAACCTAAACTTCCGCCTCACGAACAGGCGATCAAGGAACTTGACGAGATCAAGCAGCAGAAGCTCGGCAACAGGGGCGTAGCAAGGAGTATTATACATTGATTACGGATACGTTGCGTCGTTATATTGTGGATCGTTTCGGTATCAATGCGATGGAAATGACTTCCGGTGAGATACTCGATATCATCCGTAAGCAGCAGGAGGCGACTTCTGTCTATGAAAGCCTGAAGCAGATCATGCAACTGGCCGATTTCGTGAAGTTCGCGAAGATGAATCCGCTACCCGATGAAAACGACTTGAGTTTGATGAACGCTTATCTGTTCATTAACCAGACGAAGGTGGAAGAGATTCCCGTTCCCGGAGAAGGTGAAAAGGCTGAAGGTGAAGTAAAGTCTGTAGAAAAAAGAATGATTCAAATATAAGTAAAGAATAAGATGATATTTGCAAATCCTACATATCTGTATTTGTTATTGTTGCTGATCCCGATGATCGGATGGTACGTCTACAAACTGAGCAAGAATCAGGCGAGTTTGCAGGTATCGTCTACAGAAGGTTTCGATGCTCCGGGAGCAAGCTCCTGGAAAGTCTGGCTCAGGCATGTCCCTTTCATTTTGCGTATGGCGGCGGTAGCTGTCCTCGTCGTGATATTGGCGCGTCCGCAGTCGACCAACAGTTGGCAGAACTCTTCGACGGAAGGTATCGACATCGTGCTGGCAATGGATATCTCGATCAGTATGAGGGCGCAGGACTTGAAACCGAACCGTCTGGAAGCATCCAAAGATGTGGCGTCCGCTTTCATCAACGGCCGTCCGAACGATAATATCGGTTTGGTCGTGTTTGCGGCGGAGAGCTTCACGCAATATCCGTTGACAACCGACCATACGGTTCTGTTGAACCTTTTCAAGGATGTCCAGCCGGGTATAATCCAGGATGGGACGGCGATTGGTTTGGGGTTGGCGAATGCTGTCAGCCGTATCAAGGATAGCCAGGCCAAGTCGAAAGTGATTATCTTGTTGACGGATGGTGTGAACAACCAGGGCGAGATCGCTCCGGTGACGGCTGCCGAGATAGCCAAGACGTTCGGGGTCCGTGTCTATACGATTGGTGTCGGAACGCAGGGCAAGGCTCCTTATCCGTTCCAGACAGCCTTCGGTGTCCAGTATATGGATGTCGATGTGGAGATCGACGAGCCGACTCTGAAGCAGATTGCCGCTACGACCGGCGGACAGTATTTCCGTGCTACGGACAATGCCAGCCTGAAGGAGATCTATTCGGAAATCGATAAGATGGAGAAGACGAAGATCAGCGTGCAGGAATACAGTAAAAAGCAGGAAGAGTACAAGTGGGCGATCCTGCTGTTCTCGCTGTTGCTGGTGGAGATCTTATTGAGAAATACATTGTTGAGAAATATACCATAAAGATAAAAGGCTTATGTTTCGATTTGCGCATCCGGACTTTTATACTTGCTCTTCGTGCTTCCCGTACTGGTTGCATTCTATGTGTATGCAATCGTCTTGAAAAAGAAGGCAATCAAGAAATATGGTAATCCCGAATTGTTGGCAGAGTTGATGCCCGAGGTATCGACCAAGCGCCAGCATCTGAAGTTTTGGCTGTTGTTCGGAGCCATCACGATGGTTATCATAGTTATAGCCGGGCCTCAATTCGGCTCGAAACTGGAGACGGTGAAGCGTCAGGGAGTGGAGATCATGGTTTGTCTGGACGTATCCAATTCGATGTTGGCAGAAGATGTCTCGCCGGATCGCCTGTCAAGGCCAAGCAGATGTTGTCCAAGCTGACTGACGGCTTTTCTAATGATAAGGTAGGCTTGATCGTGTTCGCCGGCGACGCTTTCACGCAGTTGCCGATCACCTCGGATTATATCTCCGCCAAGATGTTCCTTTCATCCATCAACCCGTCGATGGTGTCGACACAAGGTACGGCCATCGGCGCAGCTATCAACCTGGCGATGCGTTCCTTTACACCGAGCGAGACATCGGACAAGGCGATTATCCTGATCACCGATGGTGAGAACCACGAAGACGATGCCGTGAAAGCCGCTGCCGCAGCAGCGAAAAAGGCATTCATGTGAACATTGTCGGCATGGGCGACCCGAAAGGTTCTCCGATCCCGGTAGACGGCAGCAACAACTACATGAAGGATAAGGATGGGAATGTGGTGATCACGAAACTAAATGAAGAGATGTGCCAGGAGATTGCGGCTGCCGGCCATGGGACATATGTCCGTGCCGACAACACCAATTCAGCGCTTCGTGCACTTCAAAAAGATCGATAAAATGAATAAATCGGAACTGGACAGCAAAGTCTATTCGGAATATGACGAACGTTTCAGACGTTTGCCTGGATCGCATTGATTCTGCTTTTTAGTGGATTTCATGACGATGGACCGCAAGAACCGTGTATTCAAAAAAGTAAAATTATTCTCTTAAAATGCTATGGATAAGATGAAACGTATGCGAAAATCGATTATATGGATGGCGGCATTCATGTTCTGCTGCGGGGCTGTGTTTGCCCAGAAGGCGGAACGTAAGAATGTGCGGGAGGAATAAACTTTATGAGACGGAAAAGTTTACCGAGGCGGAAATCGCCTACCGGAAAAGTTTGGAAGTGAACCCGCGTTCGTCGAAGGAACTTATAACTTGGGGAACGCTTTGTATAAGCAGAAGAAATTCCCTGAAGCTGCTGAGCAGTACCAGTTGCTAGCCGGACAGGGGGAGAAGATGATCGAAACGCCCGAAGGTAAAGCCCGCTTGGCTGAGATTTACCATAATGTCGGAAATATTGGCATGCAGAGTAAAAGAGTATGCCAAAAGTGTCGAAGCTTACAAACAGTCTTTGCGCCTGAATCCGAAAGATGATGAAACACGTTATAATTTGGCTTTGGCACAAAAGTTGTTGCACGATCAGCAGAATCAGCAGAATGAAGATCAAAATCAGGATCAGAACGAGGACAAGAAGGAAGATCAGGATAAACAGGATCAACAGCAGCAGAACCAAGATCAGCAACAACAGCAGGATGATAAGAAGCAGGATAAGACACAGGAACAACAGCCGCAGCAGCAGGGAACAGATGAGCAAGGATAACGCTCAGCAGATGTTGGATGCCTTCCTGCAGGATGAAAAAGACACTCAGGAGAAGGTGAAGAAAGCGCAGGCTCAACAGCAACAGCGTCGTCGCACGGATAAGGAGTGGTAAACGGAAATTGAAAATTAAGAAGTAAAAATTAAAAATAAGGATTGAGGAATGAGGAAATTAGTTTTCTTATTTGTTCTCTTTGCAACTTTCGGGTGGTAGCCAGGCGGCGGATGTGACGTTCAAGGCTTCTGCTCCGGAAGCTGTTGTTATGGGAGAAACTTTCAGATTGTCGTACACGGTGAATGCGGAAGGTAGGGATATACGTGTACCGGAAATACCGGACTTTGAGGTATTGATAGGTCCGTCTACTTCCACAAATATGAGTACCCAGATCATTAACGGTAAAATGACAACCGAAACGTCATTGACGTTCACCTATATCCTCAACCGAAGAAAGAGGGTACTTTCAATATCGCACCGGCAACAATCAAGGTCAAAGGCGCCAATTACATCTAACGCATTGGTGATAAAAGTGCTTCCTCCCGATAAGGCGGAAAGAGGCAACCAAAGGCGGTTCGACCGGTACCGGTATCAGTAAGGACGATGCTTTTCTGACAATCGATGTTTCTAAACGGAATGTATATGAACAGGAAGGTATTTTGGTTACGTTTAAATTGTATGTAAAAAAAGATATCGGAGGATCGACCAGCCTAAGTTCCCCGAATTTACAGGTTTCCTTGCCCAAAGAGGTAGAACTGCCGCAAAATAAGCAGCTGGTAATGGAGAACTATAAGGGGAAAAGAACTATGGGACTGCCATTATAAAACAGACGGTGCTGTACCCTCAGCGTTCAGGGAAGATTACGATCCCTTCGGAAATTGGATATTGTTTGCGTGTGCCCGGACCGGCAGACAGAAGCAGTGTATTCGATGATTTCTTCGGTTTCGTCGTCTTATATAGATGTAAAGAAAGAATTGACAACGCCCCTGTAACGATCGATGTCAAGCCGTTACCATCGGGTAAACCGGCGTCGTTCTCCGGTGCGGTAGTCAATTTCACAATGACCTCCAGCATCAGTTCAATAATGTAAACACAGATGATGCCGTTACCGTGAAGGTGAAGATTTCCGGTAATGGAAACATCAAGCTGGTAAAGAATCCGGAAGTCGCTTTCCCGAACGATTTCGACGTTTATGATCCGAAGGTGGAAGTGGACATCAAGACTACCGCGGCAGGAACTTCCGGTACGAAGACGATCGAATATATGGCCATCCCGCGTTACGCAGGCGATTTCGAAATTCCGGCTATCGCATTCTCTTATTTCGATACGAAGACCGGTTCCTATAAAACAATTACATCCGAACCATACAAACTGCACGTAGAGCAGGGCAAGGGAGGAACATCTTCTCCTGTTGTTTCTAATTTCAGTAACAAGGAGAGTGTTAAATATCTGGAGGTAAGGATATCCGTTACCTGAAAGTGAACGGCATTCATTTCGTTCGAATAATGAACTGTTCTTCGGTTCATTCATGTACTATATGTGCTATCTGATTCCGGCAATCCTGTTCATTGTTTTCTTCTTCATCTACCGCAAGCAGGTGAAGGAAAAATTCCAATCTGGCATTGGTCCGTACGAAGAAAGCCAATAAGATGGCGGTAAGACGTCTGAAAAATGCCGGCAAGCTGATGAAGGAAAACAAGAAAGAAGAATTCTATGACGAAGTGCTTCGTGCCTTGTGTGGGGCTACTTAAGCGACAAGTTGAGTATACCTCAGGCCAACCTGACAAAGGATAATGTCGAGATGGAACTGGCAAAGTATGGTGTGGATGACGCTTTGATCAAAAGAATTTATGGATATCCTGAACACTTGCGAGTTTGCCCGCTATGCTCCGGCACAGGCTTCGGATGCAATGGATAAGCTATATGAACAGACAGTGGATGCCATTGGTAAAATGGAAAATACAATTAAAAAGTAACGCGATGAAGATGAATATAAATATGAAAAAGATCGTATTCTTTCTGCTGGTTCAATTCGTTGCCTTAGGGGCATTTGCTCAAGAGGCGACGATTAAAGAGGCGGAAGTTGCCTATACGAAAGAAGACTATGGCAAGGCTATCGAACTCTACGAAGGGCTTCTGAAAACGCATGGCGAATCGGCTGAGATTTACTATAACTTAGGTAATGCCTATTATAAAGGAGAACAAGATTGCCCCGGCCATCCTGAATTACGAGCGGGCTTTGCTGTTGGATCCGGGAGACGGGGATATCCGTTTCAATTTGCAGCTGGCACGTCAGAAGTCTGTAGACAAGATCGAGCCGGTGGGCGATTTCTTCCTGCACCGTTGGTTCGACAAGGTTCAGAACATGGGGGCTGCCGATTCGTGGGCGCAAATCGGTATTGTTTGTTTTATCCTTTTTATCGGCTGTCTGATCCTGTTCTTCTTCTCCAAGTGGATTCATTTGAAGAAGATCGGGTTTTATCTGGGCTGGTATTCTTGGTGTTGGTCATCTTTGCCAATATCTTTGCCGGCAACCAGAAGGACGAGCTGGTAAACCGGAAGAGCGCGATCGTGTTTGCTCCGACAGTGACAGTGAAAAGTTCTCCCGATGCAAGCGGAACCGACTTGTTTATTCTGCATGAAGGGACGAAGGTCTCTATCAAGAGCAAGTTGGGAGACTGGAATGAAATAGAAATGGAAGATGGAAATGTAGGATGGATGCCCAGCAAAGACATGGAAATCATTTAGGATTTGTGATTTATAACTTATGATTTATCATTGACGCATAAATTATAAATCACAAATCACAATTCTCCTTTTTCAATGGTTGAGAAAATACTAATTTACGAACGCGACGCGTTCTTTGCGCTTAACGGCAGCGACTCTGCTTTTCTGGATCGTTTTATGTGGATTTTCACAGGAAAGGCAGTTTGGCTGCCGTTAGCCTTTCTGATCCTGTTGGTTCTGATCTATAAAAAGAACTGGCGTGAGTCATTATTGATCCTGCTGGCGATCGTATTGGTCGTTACGCTGTGCGACCAGTTTGCCTCTCACGTCTGTAAGCCTGTCTTCACCCGTTTCCGCCCGACTCACCATCCTGATTTTATGGATCAGGTGAAAACTGTTTTCGGATACCGGGGAGGACTTTACGGATTTATTTCCAGCCATGCTGCGAACGCTTTCGGTTTCGCGACTCTTATGGCATTGATCATGCGGGATAAGTTGTTCGGCTGGACAATCTTTTTTGGGCGGCTCTTACTGCTTATACACGGGTTTATCTTGGGGTTCATTTCATTTCGGATATCGTGCCGGGAGCCATTTCGGGTGTGTTCTTCGGTTATCTGGTCTACAGGCTCTATTCTTTCAGCCGTTCGAAGTTGCTTCCTGTGCAGGTGAATAATGGGGAACCACTGTACTCGAAGAAACGTATCCGTCTCATCGTCTATGCAATATATGTGACGATCCTGATTATTATCGTTTTTAATGTACCGCTTGCGGCTTGTTTGCAAAATGATACATGTCGTAAAGCATATTTATTTATATGGAATAATTTTGTTGCTGTAATTTATAATGACTAAGTTAGTGGCATGAAATTAAACAAAGTAATTAACCTTCAAAATAAGGAAGCCATGACAAAAACTATTACATTTAATGAACTTCGCAGACTGAAAGACAGCCTGCCTGACGGAAGTACTCACCGTATTGCTGATGAACTGGGAATCTCTGTTGAAACAGTTCGCAACTATTTCGGCGGGCATAATTTTAAAGATGGCAAAAGTTGTGGTTTCCATATCGAGCCCGGTCCGGACGGAGGGTTGGTTGTTTTAGATGACACGACTATTTTCGAGCGTGCTTTGCAGATACTGAAGCCGAGAGTCAGGATGCCGAAGCACAAAAGCGTAAAGAAATTCATTTTACAAAGAAATCCCATAGCTAAATGAAAGAATTTTTGGGATTTTTTTATATTCAACAATTCATAAATCCCGATTGTTTCATCTATAAAAATGTATTGAGTATGGAAGATAAATTAGTGACATTGGCTATCCACACGTTCGAGAAAAGCCCAGATTCTCAAGACAATCCTCGAAACAGAAGGCATAGAGGTTATATACATAATGTAAACCAGATTCAGCCGGTCGTTTCGGCAGGAGTGCGTGTGCGTATTAAGGAGAGTGATTTACCGCATGCTTTACGCATTATTGAAGACAATAAGTGGTTTGAGGAACCAAAGGAGGAAGAGGCGAAGGTTAATGCGGTCAAGAAAGTTCTGATCCCGATTGATTTTCGGATTATTCCGCCAAGGCTTGTGAGTTGGGAATTAATTACGCTCATGCGGTAGGTGCGGAGGTGGTGATCATGCACGCCTATTTCAGCCCCTATTTTCCATCTGCTATTCCGATGGGAGATACTTTGGCTTACCAAGTAAACGAGGAGGAATCCGTACAGCATATCCTACAACGTGTCCGTATCGATATGGAGAATATTTGTACGCATATCAACCGGAAGATGTCCTCTGGTGAATTACCAAAGGTAAAATACGATTATGTATTACGTGAAGGCTTGCCGGAAGAAGAGATCATTGCCTATAGCAAGGAATACCATCCGTCATTGATCGTGATGGGGACTCGTGGAAAGAGCCAAAGATATGGACCTGATCGGCAGTGTCACGGGTGAAGTGATCGAGGTGAATAAGGTTCCTGTCCTGGCCATTCCCGGAAAATGTGCCTTTGAAGATTTGAGCGAAGCTAAAAATATAGCTTTGCCACTTCCTTCAATCAAGCGATTTGGTGGCATTCGATGAGTTTATGGAAATCATCAAACCGTACAATGCCCACATTCATTTGTTCAATATCTCGACAAGTAAGAACGAATGGAATGAAATACGGCTGACCGGAGTCAACGAAGTATTTCAAGAACAGTATCCGCAAGCACATATCCCATACGGTGCTGGCCGACGGCGACCTGTTGCTGGCAATCGAAAAGTTTGTGCGGGACGAACATATCGACGTGATAGCGCTCAGTACCTATCGCCGGAATATCCTGGCACGTATGTTCAATCCTTCGATCGCCCGTAAGATGCTGTTCCATACCGACACGCCGTTGCTGGTGATGCATGCATAAGTCATGGTGAAACAGTCGGTGTTTACTACTAAACGATAGATGGACACCCGGATAAACGTAGATTCTCCGCGATGCTACCTTTGCTATTTATGGGGAGTAAATTTCTTATAGTCTCGTAATCTGTATTGGGATTTATATCAATGAGCTTAGTAAGCAAATCTTTAAAATACTCAAATGAGTTAATGTTGTTGAGCCTGCACGAACAAGCCAGTGAGTAGATCAGTGCAGCCCTTTTAGCCCCTGATGACTCCCACAGAATAAGGAGTTTCTGCGGCTTAAGCTAATATATCGCATTAGTCTTTCAATCGCATTATTGTCCGGAGCATAGTCTGCACTGCGGATATAATTGCATAAAGCATCATATTCGTTTAACGTATAGTTAATCGCCTTACTTAATTCACTTTTGGGTAAAGTCGACTTTTTGTTTTTTATATTTATCAGTTCCTCTTTTAATTCTTTGAGGATAGGGGGAGCATATTTATTTCTATAGTCCAGTATCGGCGGGCTGTCCAGTCCGGGGGAATGCGGTGTTCATTTTGGTAAAGGCGATTGATGATTCGTACGATTTTTTCAGCATCCTTGTTTCCTGTTATATTCAGGAACTTGCGTTTGCAATGTTGGAAACAGGATAGGCGGATGGCATCCGGATAGGCCTCTTTTTCTATTATCTTGTAATTTCCTAATCCGTCACTTTGTATAGCTCCCCGGTAGTCTTCCCTGAGATAACCGGTCAGGACCTTTCTGGAACGTGAACCGTTTTCGTAAAAGAAATGTACCAGTTTTAGATGATTAGCCAGTGCTGCCCAAATATATCCTTTGGCTGTGGATTTGCCGGATTGGTTGTTTGTATCACTGGTAAGAACGGTATAATAGCTCTCGTCCATACTCAGATAATTGTCCGAGAGGACAGTCTCTTTGAGAACATCTTCAACCAGGTCAAACAGACCGGCCGCCTTTTTAATCAGTCCATGAGCCGTGGCTTTATTCATCTCAAAGCCATGCTCTGCGAAGAGTTTGATGATACGTTCGACTGGCATGGAGTAGATATAGCGCAACTGCAGGATACCGGCGATGAAGGATGCATCATAATTAGAGTTCAACAAGGGGGCAGCTGGCAGACTTCCGGCATAAACAGTGCCTTTACAGGCATAATAGTGCTGGTGATAGATATGCTTGATAAAACGGGGAGGAATAAATTCGTAGCGGATGCAATCTGTCGTACGTATTTTTTTGCCTTCTTCCACTTTGAACTCTGCTGCATCCGGATAGATATCATGATGGCAGGTTTCCAGATTAAAATATTCTTTGCGTCTGGCTCCGTTGTTCCCTCTTTCTTTCAGACTGGGTTTTACTTTGGCTATGATTGTCGTTCCTTTATCGGGGACAGAGACCTGTTCGGATTTCTTGCCCGATACCATCTTTCCCAATATGCGGACTTTACTTTGCCGGCCTTCAAGGGATGCATTCTTTTCCAACAGGGCTTTCTCCAACGAGAGGATGGAACTGTTTAAGGATTTGACTTCCGCAGTCAGGATATTGAGCTGTTCATTCTGATCTGCGATCACTTTCAACAACTCCTCTTCCCGCTGCGCAGCCAATTTCAACTGGTCTTCCAATAAGAGGGCAATCCGCTTGTAATCCATGCCTTAAAGATACGGATAGTTCTTCCGGCGGCAAAATATTTATGCTTTTATTTATAAAGCGGCGCCCTACAAATCAATAGACCGGACTACAAACGAAGGCGTTTCCTGTACTTCACTGAATTCAGAGAGATGCCTGACATGATCATCATGAACGTTTTCCATTCGATCTTATTCCCAGTCCTCACAGGGATTAAAACGGGGAGTTCAAAGGTCCCGTCCTCTAAACGCTTTTCATGAAGACAAGCTGTTTTTTGGTAAAAACAACTTGAAAAGTTTTTCAGACCCGGGTGGAAGGGCATGGGAGATCCGGGTGTGGAGGAGGTGGAGACCCGGGTCTACGTGAAACCGAAACGGGGATGTGGAGCTGTTTATCTGCCTTCCAAATAGGAGATGGGACGTTGTTATCGATCGTTGGCGCTTTTAGGGATGGTGTTGAATCGAACGGTTTGAATTTGTGCCAAGATGAAATCGGCATTGGAACAGATCTTTTGGACGTTCGTTCTATGTGAACGGATGCGGCATGTACTCAAGGGAAAAGAATATTATTATGGAACATTGATCGTATTTAGTAGTTGATAGTTTTCCTGTTCGAACCGTTTTCAACACCTTATGTCCCGGATTTGCCGCCATCTGGAAACAGAACGGAACCACATGCCTATTTGAAACCGTCCGAGGTGGATCATCATCGCGTTCGATCTTTGTTAGCCAAACTGATGTCGTTGAAAATAAAGGGCTAAGAACTGCGCTATTCAGGTATTACGATTAAAATGTAACTGTAAAAGGAAAGTCCGGAATGGGTTGCAGAACCGTTTGAAGGTGATCGGCCTGCGTCCCATTAATAACGTGGTGGATATTACGAACTATATCTTGCATTTACGGCAGGACAGCCTTTGCACCTTTCGATGCCGATAAGATCAAAGGTAATACAGTGGGTGGGACAGCTTTTAGTTTGGGACGTTCTTCGGTGGACGAACGTATGCTAAGCGGAGAGCCGATTCCGGTGGGGAAAATGCCGGTGACCGAGTGTTGGCCGGAACGATCAACGGGTGTGACGGAACAGCTAAGAACGTATGGAAGCGACAAGTGTCCGGATACGACCGTATTGGCCCCGATCGTGCAGATGGTTCAATCGGCGCAGGAATAAGGCCCCCGTTCCGCGGATTGAACAAAATAAGTGGTATATCAGACGGTCGTCGTATTGCTTTCGTTTCTCACCTTTGTTTGTTGGCTGGTGATGGAGGCGGAAAGTTATTTTTCATATGCATTGCTATCTGCCGTTTCGGTGCTGTCATCGCTTGCCCGTGTGCGTTGGGATTAGCTACGCCATTGATCGGCAAGGTGATTCCGGTTGAAACGATTAAGGATGCCTTCGCTTTGGAAAATCTATGCAAAATGACGGTTGTTTGGATAAACCGCTGAACATTGACGGATACGTGCCTGTACATCGTATTGATGTACAGCGCGATGTCAGATCGTGATCGAGGATATTCTCCGTTATTTACGGATATAATAATGTGGAATTCAGCGGACAAGAAAGTGAACTGAGCTCTGGCATCCGCGACCGCAGTAAATTGCAGAACCTGATTCCGAACAATTTTGGTGGCTGAAAATAACGAGATCCTGACGGGACGTGGCTGACACGCATTCAGGCCTACTATGACAGTCTACTTACCCGGTTTTCACTGTGTGTGATTGTTGATGAATCCGTTGAGGCAGATGGTATTCCAAAAAGGTACGGAAGTTGTTCGGAGGTTGAAAGTGTCGAACATAATGAACGTAAAATGGCAGAATCCGGGCTTCTTCGAATTCGGAAATCTCGGGATTACAATCGTCGACTTCATAAGAAGCCGAAATGAAAAGCATTGGCCGAATAGAATACTATCGTTTCTTGACGGGCGACGGTGTGTGGACAACAACGGGGCGCATCCTTGGATATCGGTTATTACATGAATTGAAGGCGGATGTGGAAAAACATCTTGTTCGTCTCGGTGTGAATTTAAGAAGGTCATTTGGTAATCCGCTAACGATATCTGGTCGGCGGTTTGGCATTAACGACCGTCCGGGCGCCAGTTAGGCCGATGGTCGCATCGAAGATCTGTAAGGAATTGGATATTGAAATGGATGTCTATTTACGGCTTTCCGTCCGACATTGTTGATGAAGGAAATCCAAGAAGAGCAAGGTTACCGTTTCTCTGAAATTTCCAAGTTCCGGCAGTGAAACGATCTAGAACTTGTTTTAGAGGGAATGTTCAATTTGCCGAAATAGAACGGTATCGCAACGGAAAGTTCCCGTGTAAACGGACGTTGTTTTGTTTGTTGAATACGATGAAAGAATTCAGTTATTGGCAAGAAATCATAGTTCATTTCTATTTTGCGGATGAAGGAAAGACTTTGAATGATTGAAATTCATGAAATGAAAAAAATTATGATTTATGAATTTGGGAATGCAGTTAGGTGCATCCCAATTGAGAGGTATTCATAAATCATAAATCAACAGTTTAAAATAATAAAAATTTAAAACGAATGTGCGGTGTGTGGATGTGTAGCGGCAATAGGCAAAGCTCAATACATTGATGGCTTCGGATGACTGGTCGATTGATTTGGCCGATCCGAATAAGGTGTTGGAAGTGAAAGTTGATCTTGCTCCTGCTATTGTGATTGCAGCAGTAAAAGAGGCCGGGTTTAAGGCCGAACAATTATAAGATCCGGTAGTTTGTGCTGTTTATGCCGTTTGTATGACACTTTCGTATGTGACCTCTACATTTACCATGCTTCGACAGCGCACGACAGAAAAAGACTCTTGCGGCGGTTGATGAATTGCGATTTATTTGCATATTGCGGAACTTATACGCCCGCTTTACGTTGCTGGCCTCCGGCAGGAAAGGTTAATGGGGCTGGTCACTATTCACCGCCGTCATATGGATCACGCGGCAGTGGCGAGGTGTCAGCTGAGTTTCAGAGAAGATGAGAAAAGAAAGACCATCTGAAAAACGGTTGTTATCACGGCAATGGGTTGGGTAGTCATAATTGCTTTTTTAAACCCCTTGTTGCATGTTTTTCGTGAAACCGGTTCGATGGATGTTCTGTATTGGTTTGATCGGAGGAGGCCAGCCCACATACATTGGCTGCCTGTTTTCTTTTGAACAAATATAAATATATGCATCAGTATGGCATTTCTTCGTATTGGGCATTTCCAGCATCTGTCATTTTATATCGATATACTTGTTGGTATAATATGAACATCTTTACTTAGGATTGGTTTGAAAACATGTTTATAGAGAGGATTGTATTGCATTGGGGCACTTTTTTCCCTGGCTGGTCAAGCCAATACATTCCCCTCATATGTGTTGTATAGCATCTTTATATTGTCTACTTTTGCGCCTAAGTAGGGACAGGTTTTATCAAGAGATGGCAAAGAGAAAACCGCGGAAAAAGTTCAAAAAAATAAGTTCGTCTCGACCCCATGGTGAAAGGGGCTACCGCCATGAACGAGGACTATACCCGTTCCGGCTATGACCGAGGGCATATGGCGCCTGCCGGCGATATGAAATGGTCCGCCAAGGCCATGCGGGAATCGTTCTACCTAAGTAATATCTGTCCGCAAAAGCCCGGCTTGAACCGGGGTATCTGGAAAGATCTGGAAGAGCAGGCTCGTTTGTGGGCGAAAGAGAATGGCTCTTTGTTGATCGTGACCGGCCCGGTGATCACGGACGACCTGAAACGGTTAGGTAAGAATCGGGTGGGAATCCCGAAGACCTTTTATAAGGTAATCTGTACGATAACGAACGGTAAACCAGAAGGGGTAGGTTTTCTGTTTGATAATAAAGACTATGGAAAGACTCCGTTGAAATCGATGATGATCCCTATCGATAGCGTTGAGAAGGTTACCGGAATTGATTTTTTCCTTCTTTGCCTGATTCGATAGAAAATCCGATGGAAGCATACGTGAATGATGGTAGTTGGTCTTTTTTAAGGCACGTTATGCTCAACAATCTCTAGGCGAGAATGTTTTATATTTACTGTGAAGAAAAAAAGAAATCATAATTAAATAACAAAATGCAAGTTATCATGAAAGGAAAATTAATCCCTGTGTTTGTTTTGGCAGCATTGGTTTCCTGTAGTCAACCACCCGTTAAGGAGCAAGGTCCTCGTCCAGTTAAATTGGCGGACGTTACTTCTCTGAACATGGTTGAGAAATCATTCAGTGGAGTGGTATCGCCTGATCAGTTCAGTGACTTGGCATTTAAGATGTCCGGTCCGCTGATCTCATTAAATGGACTGAAGGCCAGAAGGTCCGTACGGGACAGATTACAAACTGGATTATGACGCTAAGAGGGCTTCATTCCAAAAGGCGTCATCACAGATGCAACGCGCAGAGAAACTGTTGGCCAAGAATGCTATTTCCATGCAAGAGTTCGAAACGACCCAAGCTTCGTATACCAATGCCAAATCGGCATTTGAAAATGCGCAAAACACATTGAATGACACCAAGCTACGCGCTCCATTTGATGGCTTTATCCAAAAAAAATATGTTGAAAACTATCAGCGTGTACAGCCAGGACAAGGAGTGGTGTGTTTGATTAATCCGGCTAAATTGCAAGTGGAGTTCACTATCCCCGAAACGAATATTTCTTATGTAACTTCTCCTTCTACTATTTACGTAGAATTTGATGCCTATAAAGGAAAATTATTTCAGGCAAAAGTAAAGGAGTATGTAGAGGCTTCTCCCGATGGGGCAGGAGTTCCTGTATTCCTTTACATTGATGATCCGGAATTTGATTTGAAAAAATATAAGGTATCGGTGGGCTTTTCTTGCCGTGTTATTGTCAATATTGAGAATGATGTGGTAAAAGAAGGAATTACAGTGCCTTTGTCCGCTGTAGTGTTTGATAATAACTTGAATAGCAAGATCGTATTTATATATAATCCGTCTACACAGAAAGTAGAACTGCGTAAAGTCAGTGATGAGGGAATTATTGTAGGACGTAACGACCTGATAGTATCCGGAAATATTGAACCGGGCGAACAGGTTGTGTCTGCCGGAGCGTCTTATCTGGTAGATGGCCAGCAAGTAAAAATATTAACAGAATAAAAAAGGAGAGAGCATATCATGAATATTCCAAAATATTCTTTGGAGAACCGGAAGGTTATCTATTTCTTTTTGGCTATTTTGTTGATAGGCGGAGTAATCTCCTTCTTCAAGCTGCCTAAGAAAGAAGATGCGCCTTTTGTGATAAAGACTGCGGTATTGGTTACCCAGTATCCGGGAGCGAATCCACATGAAGTGGAGAAACTGATTACGGAACCGATTGAACGTGAAATTCAGTCCATGACAGATGTATATCAGATTAAATCGGAATCTTATTTCGGACTGTCTAAGATTTCTATTGAACTTCAGCCTACGATTGATCCGGATTATATGCCTGTAAAATGGGACGAATTACGTCGTAAAGTGGCGAATATACAACCTAAGTTGCCCAGTGGGGCGTCTACCATTACTGTAAATGATGACTTTGGTGATGTGTATGGTATTTATTATGCTTTGACAGCTGATGAGGGCTTCTCGTATACCGATTTGCGTGACTGGGCACAGCGTATCCGTACTCAGTTGACTCCGATTGAGGGAGTACAGAAAGTAATGTTATACGGAGAGCAGACCGAAGTGATCAATGTCAAGATATCTACCTCCAAACTTTCGGCATTGGGTATTGATCCCACTTCGATTATGGGCATTTTGCAGAAGCAGAATATACAGGTGAATACAGGAGATATAGCGACAGAAATTTATCAGTTGCGCTTGCGTACGGAAGGGACTTATACCAGTCTGGAAGATATAGAAAACCAGTTGATTATCAGCAAGGACGGACGGGAAGTCCGTTTGGGGGATATTGCAACAGTGGAGCGTGGATACTATGATCCGCCTTCAACCTTGATGCGGGTCAATGGTAAACGTGCTATCGGTATAGGTGTGGCCAGTGGAGCAAAAGATAATGTGGTAGCTGTGGGTAAAGCAGTGGACGAAAGGTTGGCGGAAATAGAGCAATTGTTGCCTATCGGCATTGAACTGACCTCGCTTTATCCTGAGGACAAGATTGCCGATGAGGCGAATAATGGCTTTATCCTGAATTTGATAGAATCATTGGTTATTGTTATCCTGATTATCTTTGTGGTGATGGGATCGCGTGCCGGTATGCTGATAGGTAGTTCCTTACTTTTCTCGGTAGGTGGTACTTTGCTTATTATGTTGATGTGGGGGGTAGGATTGAACCGTACTTCCTTGGCGGCATTTATTATCGCCATGGGGATGCTGGTGGACAATGCCATTGTGGTGACAGATAATGCGCAGATAGGTATCAAGCGCGGAAAATCACGTTATCAGTCATTGATAGAGGGAGCCATCAAGCCGCAATGGGCATTGCTGGGCGCTACTTTTATTGCTATCTGCTCTTTCCTGCCTTTGTATCTGGCACCGGCATCCGTGGCTGAGATTGTGAAACCGCTATTTGTTGTATTGGCTGTATCACTGGGATTGAGCTGGATTCTGGCTTTGTGCCAGACTACGACTTTTGGTAATTTTATTTTGAAAGAAGCTGTTCCCGGCGGTGCGATGAAAGACCCGTATGATACTAAACTCTATCATAAATTCGAGAAGTTTCTGACCTTGCTGATTAAACGCCGTTTTGTGACATTGACCACGGTTTTTGTAACTTTGGTGCTTTCTTTGGTTATTATGGCTGTTATGCCTCAGAGTTTTTTCCCGAAAATGAATAAGCCTTATTTTCGTGCTGATCTGGTATTCCCTGAGGGATTTAGTATTCATGCGGTAGATCAGGATGTGATGAAGGTGGAGGATTACTTGAAGAATCATGAGAAAGTTAAATCATATTCGGTGACATTGGGTGGTACTCCGTTGCGTTACTATTTGGCAAGTTCTTCTTTTGGACCGAAGTCTAACTATGCCAATGTGATGGTGGAAACTAAAGACCCCGAAGATGCAGCCGAAGTAGAACAGCAGTTTTATGAGCACATGACTCAGAACTTTCCCAATATCATTACCCGTTCGGCACTTTTTGCTTTGTCTCCGGTGCCTGAAGCTGCTATTGAGATCGGTTTTATCGGTGAAAATCCCGATACATTGACCGCATTGGTTGAAAGGGCGAAAAAAATAGCCCGCCAGTGTGATATGGTGACGGATATCCGTTCCAACTGGGGAGATAAGGTGCCCGTGTGGAAACCGATGTTCTCTCAACAGAAAGGTTTACGCTTGGGGATTACCCGTCAGCAGGTTGCCAACTCATTCCGTACGGCTACCAATGGTTTGCCTTTGGGAGAATATCGTGAGGGGGATGTTTCCTTGCCTATCCTGCTGAAAGATGAGGATGTGGAAAAAATGAACTTGAATGATGTGAAAAGTGTGCCTGTATTCAGTACGAAAGGAAATTCCGTGAAAGTGGAACAGGTAATCGATAATTTCGCTTTGGGTTATGATTATAATGTAGTCCGTCGCTTTAACCGCGAGCGTTGTATGATGATGCAATGTGAACCTAAACGTGGAGCCAATACGATGGCTGCGTTTAAACAGGTGCTTACTGCCGTACAAGAGCAGATGCAGTTGCCCGAAGGGTATAAAATGAAATATTTCGGTGAGCAGGAAACACAGGATGTAAGTAATGCTGCATTGGCGAAGAATATTCCGCTGACTTTCCTGTTGATTTATGTGGTTCTGCTGTTTCTTTTCCCCAGCAACTACCGCAAGCCGGTATTGATTATGCTTATGTTGCCGCTGGTGTTTATCGGTGTGGTATGGGGATTGCTCTTGTTTGGCAAGTCATTGGACTTCTTTGCCATCCTCGGTCTGTTGGGATTGATTGGTATGAATATCAAGAATGCCATTGTGCTGGTCGATGAAATCGGACTTCAGTTGAAGGATGGAAAGGGGGCTGTGCCTGCCGTGGTCGAGGCTACCAAGACACGTATCGTTCCGGTGACCATGGCTTCCGGAACTACTATTCTGGGTATGCTTCCATTGTTTCGTTGGGGAGCCCGTTTCAAAGAGGTGAATTCTCAGAAAGCTATCTTACGCAGTAAGGAATATGTTATGGATTACACCCGCGACCAGATTTCCCAGGAGGTAGCCAATTCCTGGACCAGCCTGACGGAAAACACGAAGCAGATCGATGTTGCCGAAGAAGCCTGCAAGATCGCTGAGGAAAATCTCGACCTGAATACGTTCAGCTATAAAGAGGGAAAACTTCCGATCCTCGATGTCCTTTCCGCCCAGCTTTCCTGGATTCAGTCCTATAGCAGCTTGATTCAGACTTGGTATCAGCAGAAAGCGTCTCTCGCCCAGTATAACAAGGCGGTGGGTATTCGTCGCTTGCAGTAATCGGAAAACACCTTTATCACAATCTTTTTAGGCCGGATTTCACGGATTTATACGGATGAATTTATTTTTTCCGTGTTTCCGTGAAATCCTAAATTATATCTATTAGTAAGCAAAATTTTTGCTTCGACACAGCTCCTGCCAAGAGCAGAAACAAATGCAAATATTATTGAAACTCCTTTTTCAGTTTCGCCACCCATTTCAGTATCCGTTCCTCCGTTTGTTCGGACTGGTTCTCGATATCGAGGGGAAGTCCCAGGAAATGCCCTTCTTAACGGCTCGTGATTGGGTGAAATGGTAGTCGTTGACAGGCATGAAACCGATCAGCTCCGCATTGCTTTTTGGTAAAGGCTTCCGCCAGATGCCGATCCCATCAACAAAATTGTCGGGATAGCGTTCTTGGTCTCCGAGCGAATAGGGCGACTTTCTTGCCGTCATGTCGATGGATTCTATTTCCGGCATGAACTCGTCCCAGTAAGTCGGCAGTTCTCCGTCGAACCAGGTGGAAGTTCCGGCAATAATATTGTCGAACGATTCGAACTCCTTGCGTGTCGCCCCTTCTATCGGGATCAGGACGACTTCGTTTTCTGCGAATGCTTCTTGTATTTTCAAAGCGACTACGGCTGTTTTAGCGGTTGTGCCACCATAGAATAAACCTATTTTCTTCATTTTGTATGTTGTTTATAGAAGGTGTGTCGAAACTATCCTGTTCCCCGCGCTTGACGTGGGATCGCATTAGAACCGACCCTATAAAAATCTGATTGATAAGGTCTGTCCTTTTGCGGCCCCGCGTCAAGTACGGGGACAAGAAGTTATTTTGATATACCCTCTTCATTAATATTCCAATAATGCTTTTGCTGCGTTGTAGATCCGTTCTTCTCCGGGCAGGATCGCCTTTTCGAGGACCGGATGGAAACCGACAGGGGTAAAGGTAGAACCGACGCGTTGGATCGGAGCATCCAGGTATCGGAACATTTCCGTGCCGACGATACCGGCTATTTCCGCTCCGAAACCTGAGAACACTTTGTCTTCATGTACGATCAGCACCTTGCCGGTTTTTTCACGGAAGCGAAGATCGTTTCCGTATCGAGTGGGATCAGCGAGCGGATGTCGATGACTTCCACGTCCCAGTTATGCTCTTTCTTCAACCTCTCGGCGACACTGAGGCAGAAATGCGTGGTATTGCCATATGTGATCACGCTCAGGTCGCTGCCCGGCCGGCGGATACGGGCTTTCCCGAAAGGAACTTCGAAGTCTTCCGGCACAAAACCGGCTGCTTCGACCGAGTTATATTGCGCTTTCGGTTCGAGAAAGACGGTAAAACCCTTCGAACGTATGCTGGTGCGCAACAGTCCTGCCGCATCATCGGCAAACGAAGGATAGACGATGCGGGCTCCCGGAATGGAGGTCAGCGCCCCTTCAATCGTTTGCGAGTGGTAGAGCCCTCCGCCGATATAACCGCCCGATGCCAGGCGGAGTGTCAGGTTAGGGGTGAACTGTCCGTTGCTTCGCCAGTATTCGTGTGTACATTCGACATACTGCTCGATGGCCGGCAAGTAGTCGGCAAATTCGGCTCCTTCCACCACGACATGTATTTTTCGGGTCGAAGCGGCACATGCCGTTGGCCGTGCCTACAATGTAGTCTTCGGCAATGGGAGCATTGAAGATACGCTTCGGTCCGAACTCCTGTTGCATGCCTTTGGTGACGTTGAACACGCCGCCTTTGTCTTTGTTGGCCACGTCCTGTCCCCCACAGGAATGTATCGGGTTATGGCGGAATTCTGCTTTCAGTGTTTCGTTGATTGCGGTTACCAGTGTTTTCTTTTCGCCATTTTCTTCTTTTATTATTGCCGTCTGTATATTTCTGCGGCAGGTAAGGTTCGGGCAAGACATAGTCAAAGATCGTTGCAGGATCGGGTTCGGGAGCCGCCATCGCTTTGCGGTTGGCTGTGCTCAGGTCTTTTTGCCTGTGCTTCTATCTGCTTCAGTTCCTCTTCGGTCAAGCTGGTTGTAACGGAGCAGCATACGGCGAGAATTTTTGCAGCGGATCGGCTGCTTTCACGTAGGCAAGTTCGTTTTCATCGCGATACAAAGTCTGCTTGTCGGAGTTCGAATGGGAGCCGATGCGCACGCAGTTTGCATGGACGATCACCGGATTATGCGTATTGATCGCATGTTCGCGGGCTTCGGTCATGGCGTTCATCGAGTCGAAAACGTCTTTTCCGTTGCAGTGGATGATGCGCAGGTTCTTGAAAGCCTGAAGTTGTCGGCTACCTTGCGGTTGGCCGTCTGATCCTTTTGGGGACGGAGATGCCGTAGCCGTTGTCCTGCAAGACAAAGATAATGGGGAGCTGCTCGTTGCTCGCCCCGTTGATGGCTTCGTAGACGTAGCCCTCGGAAGTGGCGGACTCGCCGTGCGAAGTGATCGCAACGCCTTTATGGTCGTAATAAACCATTGCACGGGCGACACCTACGGCGTGCAGGTCGTGTCCCGGTCGCCGATGTTCTCGATATGCCACTCCGGTGGCGAAGTGATTGGACATGTGCCGTCCGCCGCTGGACAGGTCGGTCGCTTTCGAGATACCGTTCAGGATGATTTCTTCCGCCGTCATTCCGGCAGACAGGACGGTCAGCATATCGCGGTAGTAGGGAAAGAGGTAAATCCTCTCCCCGGTGGAATACCTGCCCGATGGCGAGCTGGATGCCGTCATGCCCGGCATAAGGGGCATGATAGGACCAGCCTAAGGACTGGAGCAGGTAAGAAGGCGCCTTTTCATCGAGCGCCCTGCCGAGACTCATCAGGTAATACCATTTGCGAAGGGTCTCGGTATCGGTCGTTTTTATATCGTATCGTTTCATACTTGATTATTTTGTGTGTTTTTAATTAGTTTTGTGATCTGTTACTTTTGGCTTGACCCAAAAGTAACCAAAAAGTCAAGGCTTAACCGTCCGGTCTACTCCGGGCAAAAGACTACGCTGTCGCCTGCGAAACTCGCTTCGCTCAAACAGGGCAGGCTCCGGACGCTTCGTCTTTACCCTCCGCTTGACGCCCGTCCGCTTAGGCCTTTCAAGAAAGCTCCGCTTTCTTTTGGGATGCCGATACTGATCGTTCTTTTGCGGCCCCGTGCGGGGCAGGACAAGCCTGTTCCCGCACTTGATGCGGGATCACAAAAGGAGCAGGCATTGGCAATCCCTGAAGAGCCGTCAGGCTCTATCTCCGGCCTAAGCTGGTGAGCGTAAAGCGCAGAGACAGTGAGCGTCCGGGCGTCTGCTGTTTGAGCGAAGCGAGTTTCAGACGCGACAGCGAACGGAGGGAACGAAGCGGCAAAGCCTTGAACTTTTGGTTACTTTTTTTCAAGAGAAAAGCAACAGATAAATCAGCATTTATCCCAGTTCTCCGGATAATCCGCTACGCGTCGCAGGAACTCTCCAACCCAGTGCTCCGTTGATGATCCGGTGGTCGTACGACAGGGACAGGTACATCTTGTGGCGAATTGCGATTGTATCTCCTTCGAGGGTGTCTCCACGACGGCCGGTTTTTTTCGATGAAGCCGACGCCTAAGATGGCTACCTGTGGCTGGTTGATGATCGGCGTACCAACAGGCTCTGAACGAACCGAAGTTGGTGATCGTGAAAGTTCCGCCTTGTATATCGTAAATGCGGCATCAGCTTACCCGTGCGTGCTGGCGGCAAAGAGTGTCGATGTTGGCAGCAAAGGCCGTTCAAGATTCAACTTGTCTGCATCATGGATAATACGATCAGGTTACCGTCGGGCAACGACACGGCGATCCAGGTTAATATGCTTTTTTCAGAATGACTTTGTAGCCGTCGACCGAAGCGTTCACGTGCGGGGAATTCAGCCAGTGCCTTTCGGCTGTAGCTTCCGCTATGGCAGGCATGAAAGTGAGTGCTACACCTTCACGTTTGAAAAATGCGTCTTTCGTGCGGTTGCGCCATTTTACCGAGACGGGTGACGTCGGCTTCGACAACAGTTGTAACGTGGGAGACACTTTTTTCGACATGACCATATGGTCTGATATGATACGGGCAACGCGGTCCATTTCGAAGCCGTTTCGTCTTCGGTGACAGATGCGGGTTGCGTCGATCGTCGATGGTGGGCTGCGTCGGTTGGTGATGGTGGACACCATCGACCCGGAGAAGGTGGGTTACGTCGATCGGAGAATGGTGGGCTGCGTCGACGGTTGACGCAAGTTTTTCGGTCACTTTGTGGGGTGATGCCACTTTTCTTGGTCGTGATATAATCTTTAATATCTTTTTTACTGAGTCGTCCTTCATAGCCGGTTCCCGGAATCGCGTCCAGTTCGGCTTGCGATATTTTGGCTTCCTGTGCTAATTTCAGCACGATGGGAGAATACCATCTTCCGTCTTCTTCCTTGGATGATTTGACGGGCTGGGCGGGTTCTGCCGGTACAGACTGTACCATTGTGCTTTCGTCGCTTTTAGCTGCGGCAGGAGTGGTACTTTCGGGTGCTTCTCCCTCTTCGCCTTCCAGTTGGATCAGGGCGACGGTTGTACCGACGGCCACCGTATCGCCTTCGGAAAACAGCAGTTCGAGCACCTTTCCTGCAACCGGAAGGGTCTTACCGCACTGACTTTGGCGGTGCTCACTTCAAAAGGACACCGTCTTCTTGAACAGCGTCGCCTACTTTGACGGACCAGGAGACAATCGTCCCTTCAAAATGATGCTTTTCGCCCATTTGGGCATTTTTATTTCAAATGTCGACATAGTTTAAATGTATTTTATGTTCTGATATTGGCAAGTTCCAGGCCGACGTCGCGTATTTGTTTGTCACGTAGGGACCGGATGGCGTTCAAATCGTCTTCGGTGAATGAATAAGGGACGAGGTGTCCGTCTTGTTTTCTGTAAAAATAGTTCAGGATTACGTCTCTGAATTCTCCGATAATACCGCTTTACGGGTATGGGTGCATATGTTGGTGACCGGGCTTCTTACAGTTTGACATAAAAGGCGGGCTTCATTTTTTTCCGGTTTCCGTTCTGTATTTTTGAGGGCGGTCGTCAGGCGATACAGGTCGGTGGAGAAAAGGATTGGCGTGGTACAAGATCCTTCCTTTGGATGGATTGCGCACTGCCCGATATTTACCAACCCGTCGATCGGCGAGGTGCCTGCCGCTCGTCAGCTTCTGCCGGATGCCGAATGTGGCAAGGGAAGGCGATCCAGCCGGGCTGTGAATAATGCCGGATGCGAGGATTTCGCCTTGTTTTGTATAAAGTGATATTCCAGGTTGCCGGAATCGTGATAGACGGCCGCCGCAGAAACAACGGCATTTTGACTTTGAGCTCGCTTCTCACTGAATATAGTTTCGGTTTATCTCGTCCCATACGTTACGGTGCCCACCGATGATGACAGGACGTTCGTTCTGCCACAACATGAAGATGTCGTCCGAAAGTTCTTGAGCAGATGCTCCTCGGCTGCCAGGTTGAACCAGGCATCCGTGTATGGACATTGTTGATATAAAAGCATTATCAGAGGTAGAGACTTTCATGCTGTAACCTCTCTCCGACAGTCGGATGGGGAGTTTTTGCGGAATTCATCGACCATAACCGTGCTCGACAGCGATACCGGCAATGATCTCCGATGCCGGATTTCCCACCGGATGGCAGCCGATGATGCGGCCGTTCACGTTTGTCAGGAGGCTTGCATAGCCGTTGCCGGTTTCGTTTTCGGCGACAAAGCGGCCGGAATAGGTCATCGGTATCTTGACAAGGTTGTAATATTCTCCGCGCCTTCAATTCCTCTTCCGTCTTGCCCACACCGGCCGCTTCCGGTTGGTGTAGACGACGGCGAAACAGCCACTGTGATCCATCAAATTTCCTCATTCCCAGGATATAAGTTGAAAAAAGCAACCTCACACCTTCCCCGATAGGCCGTGTGGGCCAGTTGCGAAACCCTGTGATATCTCCGGCTGCATAAACGTGCGGATGGGAGGGTCTGCATATGTTATTCGTTCACACGGACGCCCCGGCCGGTCCGTCTCGATGGAAGGCTTTCCGGACCTAAATTTTTTGGTAATTGCCGGCGGCCTACGCTGACCAGGATTTTGTCTGCGGGGATCGCATTCGTCTTGCCGTCTTTTCGACAACGGAAGCCTCTTTCAGGTTGACTTCGGTCACTTTTGTGTTCAGATGAAATTTCACCCCTTTCTTGGCGTATTGTTCGCTCCGGAGCATGGCGAGCCTCTGTCCATCGCGCCGAGTATTTCCGGCATCATCTCGATCACCTTTACTTTTTACTCCCATGCTGGTAAGGAATAAACAAGCTGATTCCGATGACACCGCCGCCTATGATGGCAAGTTTTGGGAAGTTCTTTGCTGTCGAGCGCTTCCCGCGAGTCCAGTAATCTGTATCCAGTCGCCCAGTTGGAGGGATTACCGTTTCGGAGCCGGTACAGAGGAGGACGTTTTGACGGTGGAAAAGCGTCGTTTCCGCATTGTATACGGATCATTCCATCCGTTTCCCCGTTCAAAACGGCTGTCCCTTCGACAATCGTGATCCCAATTTGAAGTGAGCGCATCTTCACCGGATGTTAGCTTTTTGACAGTCCGGTTCTTCCGCCTGATGATCTTGTCCATGTCGAAAGACGGTGTTCTTCCGGTGAAATGCCATATTGGGAGGATGTTTGAAACTGTCAATATCTGGCGAAAGGTAACCAACGTTTTGGTAGAATACAGCCTTCGTTCAGGCAGACGCCTCCAATGGCGTTCTTTTCAAAGAGGATGGTTTCAGGCCTCCTTCGGCTGCCGTTCGGCTGCGGTATAGCCGGCCGGTCACTCCTCCTATGATTGCAATATCGTAATTCATGCTTGTGCTCTTTACTTGAAAACCAGGACTCTTTTGTCTAACGGTTTGATCTCTTTCAGTCCGGGTCCTTCCGTGGCTTCGAAAGGCATCTGTGCCACCAGTTCCCATTTCGGGTCGAGTTTCCATTCCGCATATACCGTTTCTGTCGATCGTGCGGATTATAATGTTGAAGGGACACGCCTAAGCCGGCATCTTCCAACATTGTCAGATCGTAGCTGGTGCACGGTAGATGTTTGCTGTGCCCAAAACCGGAAATTTGTCGTAATAAGTAGGAAGGAGTCTTGCTGTTCAACTACCGCTTTGTTCTTCGAAGAACAGGATCGTTCCGTAGCCGGCAGCGGACTGCGTCTATTTTTAGCTTCCGTCCCTTTGAAGACTTCCGCTGGAAACAAGTCTCTTCAATGTCTCTTTCGTTATCTCCCAAACTTTTTTAGATTCTTGCCTAACAGCAATACGATGCGGGTAGATTGCGAGTTGAAGGCAGAAGGGACGTTCATGACTGCGAAGTCTATGATTTCTTTTGATCTGTTCGTCTGATATCGGAGAACTGTCCGTGATGTGGTAATAAGTTCTGCGGTGTCTCAATGCTTCTTTAAAATCTCGTGTCATATTAAATGCGTTTTTTATTTTATGTTTCTTTAAAAATGAAACCATCGAGTTTGGATTTTGTTGCAAATACGTCCGTTGTTTCTCGAATGTACAGATAAATTAATTTTATCACGGGCGGATTACCGGTGAAAAGGCTGTATCTTTGTCTCCCAAAAGAGCAAAATGATAGGAAAAAATACCGGTGTTTTTCGGATCATGTTTGTCATATGGGTGATCCTGCAGGTTTGCCTGGTAATAAAATACTGGAATATGCCCAACCACGATGATGCCCAGGCTTATGTGAAACTGGCTTCGGAATGCATCGCGAGGGGCACTTGGTATCGGACGTGCATAACCAATATGAGGATTTTATTTTCGGTCGGGGTATGTAAACCTTTTGATCGGGATCTATCATCTTTGCGGATCTTTCTCCCTTTGTCCGATTGCTGAATTTATTGCTGAATATTGCAATGGTATTTGAAATACGGAAGTTGGCCGGACGGATGTTTCGAATAAAACGGGTATTACGCTGCTATTTTATATATGTTGATTTTTTCGAACCTATATGCTCCGATAGCTGTCTGATTTGCCTTTTTCTTTCCTACTATTGACAGCCCTGCTGCTATGCAACGTTCGCCGGCTGTTTTCCTGTGGCTGTCGCCGGCGTGCTGATCGCTGTGGCTAACTGGTTCCGTCCTCGGCAATTGTCTTTTTATTCGTGATTTTGCTGCTTTTCATCGTTGCAAAAGCGCCGGTGGCAGTCTTATGCAGCATTAGCGCTACCGCTTGTCTTGACTGTTTTTCCCTGATCGGGCGGAGTGCGAAGGAGGAACCGGCCATTTTGTCTATCAAGCGGTGTCCGGAGGCTATAACTTAGCGATGAGTTCTTTTTGATGAAGCAAACGGTTTAGTCGAATTTTTAACGGCTTCGATAGTCCGGACAATTATATTTTGCCTTCCTCGGAGGCTATACCATGGAGCGGGACAGCCTGCTGAAGCGTGCGTCAGTCCGCTGGATATCGGAGCATCCGTTGGAGGGTAATAATATGAAGATGATGGAGTTAATCGTTTCCTGGCTCTGTTACGAGAGCGGAATATCTATCTTCTGATCCCTGTTTTAGGCACAGTAGTAATGGTTTTAATGTCGTGATCACTTCCGTTATCATTATGCTTATTTGTTTGCGATAACAATCTATGCGGCAGCGGGTCTTGACGCTTTATACAGAATAAATTAAGGAAAAATAGCAGAAAGTGTTGATTTATTTGTAGATTTCGTGTGAATCAAAAATAATTTGTACCCCTTGTGCCCCGTAAAAGAAGAGAAACTCTATTAGAATCTTTTGTTTTTGTTCGTGATGCAGTTCAAAAAGGAAGACACATAGCAGGAGTTGACTTAATTTCGTAATATTAAAAGTAAAATTAGCAATGTCGAAAATTTGTCAAATTACCGGAAAAAGTAATGAGTTGGCAAATAACGTTTCTAAGAGAAGAACGAAACGTAAGTTTGATGTGAACTCCAGCCATTAAAAAGTTCTACTGGTAGAACAAGATTGTTGGGTTAGCCTGAATATTTCCAGCCGCTGGCTTGCTTGTACTATCAATAAACTTGGTTTGGATGCAGCAATTAAAGCTGCTGAAAAGGTTATTTAAACGCTTTTAATTTGAGGAGGAAATAAGAAATGGCAAAGAAAGCAAAAGGCAATAGAGTTCAGGTGATTCTTGAATGTACCGAGCACAAAGACAGTGGTATGCCGGGTACATCTCAAGTTATATTACAACAAAGAACAGAAAGAATACAACTCAGAGATTGAGCTGATGAAGTATAATCCTATCCTGAAGAAGATGACGTTACACAAAGAAATTAAGTAGAGGAGATTAAACAATGGCAAAAAAAAGCGGTTGCAACATTTAAGAAAGGTGACGGTCGCAAATTACCCCCTAAAGTAATCAAGATGGTTAAGTCCCCGAAGACTGGTGCTTACATCTTCCAGGAAGAAATGTGATTCCTTAACGAAGTGCCTTAAAGATTATTTCGCTAAATAACGGAGCGTAATATCAAGATACGAAGAGGTCCTTTTCCATAGCGGGAAGCGACCTTTTTTTGTCTTCATTCGGGTGGTTATATGGAATATTTTCTTCATACTTTGTGTGGGCGAATTGCAGCTGTCCGATTGGGAGCAGTCTGTGAATCGAACTTACAACACGTTGATAACAATAAATAGAAACAAATTAATAATTAAGAACCATGAGATTTGATGTATCCAGCACGCTGTTATCACGTTTGCAATCTATTAGCAAAGTTATTGCTTCTAAGAATTCATTACCGATCCTGGACAGTTTCCTTTTTCAACCTGGAAGGTAATAAACTTACTATAACAGCTTCGGATGCTGAAACACGTCTCGGTTACATCCGTTGACGTGATGAATGCACAAGGGAAGCGGACTTTTCGTTTCGGCAAAATCTTGCTCGACCAACGTTGAAGGAGTTGCCCGAACAGCCGCCATGCTGACTTTTGATATTAACGACGATAACCTGGAAATCTTTATCCATTTCCAGAATGGTAAATATAATTTTATCGGACAGAAGGGAGATACATACCCGCAGCAGAAACCTCTGAATGAGAATGCAATTCTATCATGATTGGGACGCAGATGTTGTTGAACGGTATCAGCCGTTCGTTGTTTGCAACGGCTGACGACACGGCTCCGTCCTGGTAATGAACGTATCTATTTCGATATTCACACGGACGATTTGACATTCGTGGCTTCCGACGGTCAATAAGTTGCGGCTGTCACCTTCGGTAAATACCGAAAAGCTTCTTTCATCCTTGCCGAAGAAGCCCGCGAACTTGTTGAAAGGCCTTATCAAAGGAAGGAGGAGATGGTCAAAGCATCAAGTTTGGATGATAAACAATGCTTATATCAATCAAAGCTAATTTCGAAATGGTGTGCCGCCTGACGAAGGTCGTTATCCGAATTATAACAGTGTGATCCGCAGGAAAATCCTTTCAAGGTGACACGATCGACCGTATCTCTCTCCTGAATGCCTTGAAGCGTGTTTGCTTTTCAATCTCGCCAGCAGTCTTGTCTAAGTTGCAGCTGAAGGAGAACGAAATGCTTGTTTCCGCACAGGACACGATTTCTTCGCCTGCAGAAGAGAAAATTGTTTGCAGTTTTGACGGAAACCGAACCACATCGGTTTCAAGGCAACTTATCTGATTGAAATACTGGAGCAACATCAATTCGGAAGAGGTGATACCGAATCTGGTTTGATTCCTTTCGCGTGGTCTGATCGTTCCTCTGAAAACGAAGAAAACGAGGATTTGCTGATGCCAAGGATGCCTATGATGCTGGAAAATGATTAAAATATAAGAAATGCAGTTAAACCTGAAAAATCCGTTAGTCTTCTTCGACTTGGGAGACGACGGCATAATATTGTCAAAGACCGTATCGTGGAAATCTTTTGTTGGTTAGTTTACCCGAAATGGAAAAAGAAGAATTAAAACGAGACGGATCATCCGAAATGCCCATTCCACCGGAGTCGACCGCTATTCACGGCATCACCGACGAAGACGTAAAAGACTAACGTCCTACCTTTAAAGAAATAGCCAAATCGTTAAGCAGCCCGGGGATAGAGGGGTGTGATTTGGCAGGATAAGCACCCAATCGCTTTGATATCTCCTTTGTTGGCAGAAGAATTTCTGCGCAGGTGTCGATATCGATTTGAACAAACGCAAGTTTTCTGTAGACGTACAGAGACCATTTTTTCATAAGATGGAACAGCGTACGCCAGCCGTTATGTTCTACTGTGACAAGAGCCTTGAAAAACGCCCACACGGCGGAGGCCGATACGATGGCGACTTTGCTAGCGTTGAAAGCGCAGTTGACCGGTATCCGGTTGCAGACGACATTAATTTCCTTTTCCCAATATTCGAGCTATACGAATAATGTGGACTTTGCCGG
>VOFC01005026.1_pt1 | contig 30315 bp, 70 predicted proteins | sample 5384161 | NCBI WGS metagenome assembly VOFC01 (sample SAMN12384722, study PRJNA508395) | human gut metagenome | isolation source: healthy gut B | host: Homo sapiens
GAACAGGGGTAGATGTCCAGACATGAGAACCTTGGACATCTGCATCCTCATCAAAGAATGAACAGAAAAACGAAAGCGAGAGTGGATCATGATGATACGATAATTGAATATCACAAAATATAAAGATACAAACATGCATGTCATCGCACAACCACCAAACGCATCACTTCTTCCTGCCTAGAAGACGCATTAGGCATTGTTCGCCATCGCCAGGTTCGAATAACTAGACATATCTAAAGGAAGAAATGCGTCAGAAAAAGAACAAACAAAAAGAATATATAACAGTACAAAACAGAGAAAACTGAACAAGCAGTTAAGGTGAAATAATAAATCGCTACAAACACCTCAAACTAAAATCATCGCCGTATTAAACCTTCCTTCAGATCTTTATGTAGCAGATGCCCTTTTCTCATGGAAATGGGGCATTTGCTTTTACTTTCAATGACATGGCGCAGAAGAGCAAAAAAGATCGAAAGGAAACCGGTTACAGGAAGCGACTTTCGCTATCAAAATTGAAATTTATGCTGATTGGGACAACAAATCACATATTCAACCAACACCAGACCAAGACAGAGTTCATAATGACTTCTGTCGACAATCGCAGAAAGGTCACAAGCATTGAAGAGATTGTAGGAATCTGGCAACTATATATCCTGATGTTGGACCAAAAAGATATTCAACAGACCTCTTGATTTCTCTTGGTACAAGACTTAGAAGTTTCGCAAAATTCATTGTTATGGGTAATACTTAGAAGAAGTAGATGTTATCACGAGCTTTCTCTCACATATTCTGTAGCTCCGTTCACTGCTACAGATGATTTTTCAAACCCACGTATAAAGAAAACAATATTTTTCTTGGAAGAAGAAGCAAGGACGTCTTTGATTTCTTCCTGCAATTCGAATTGTCACAGAGCGTAATGAACGCTGTATCCACTGCTACATTCCTTGGCCTGGTAAGAAAATACAGGATTTGATATTAAAGGTGCCGCAGCCAGAACCGACAAAGACTGCGGCGGCCGGGTGCGGCCTGTGGGTCGGCTGGACATGTACTCCGAGGGACTGCTGCTTTTCACAAATGACGGGAATTTACCCAGCGGCTGGAGCACCCTGCCGGGGATGAGAAGGAATATCTGGTCCGGGTTGACCGCTGCAGCCCCAGATCCCTCCAGGTGCTTCCAGGGGCCCCATGAGCCTGGATGGCAGGCCACTGGCACCGGTGTGGGGTGGAGGTTGTGTCCCCGGGAGCGGGAGAGCGTTCTGCTGCGCTTCGTCATTCACGAGGGACGCAACCGGCAGATCCGCCGTATGGCCAGCCCAGGCGGGGGTCCGGTACCCGGCTCAAACGCATCCGGGAAGGAAGCCTTCTGTTGGGGAATTTGAAGCCAGGACAGTGGCGAATGCTCAAAAAGGAAGAGATTTCCGCCGTTTTTGACCTCTAAAAATGCCTTTTTCAGAAATATGATGCTGGAAAATCATAGATAACTTGCAAAAAGAGCTTGCAATTTTGCTTCAAAAACGTTATTATGTGCTCAGAATCTTTTTTCAGTATTTCACAGGTTAGGTGATCAAACAATGGCGAAAGATATTCTGACACACATTCAGAAAATATGAGCTCTTTTTCCAAGGGCCAAAAACTCATTGCAAATTTCATTCTGGAATCCTATGACAAAGCGCTTTTATGACGGCCAGCAAGCTGGGCAAGACCGTGAATGTCAGCGAGTCGACGGTAGTCCGCTTTGCCGCCGAGCTGGGCTTTGACGGCTATCCCAGTATGCAAAAAGGCCCTGCAGGAGATGATCCGCAGCAGCTGACCTCGATTCAGCGCATTGAGGTTTCCAATGACCGCATCGGTAATCAGGACATCCTCTCCATGGTGATGCAGTCGGATATCGAAAAATCCGCATCACTCTGGAGGAAACCTGCCGGGAGAGACTTTAATCAGGTGGTTCAGGCCATCACATCGGCCCGGCGCATCTATATTCTGGGGCGTCCGCTCCGCCAGCTTTGTGGCGGGTTTCATGAATTTTTTTCACGTTTATCTTTGATAACGTGTTCCATGACATGGACACCACCTCCATCAGTGAGATGTTTCGAGCAGGTGATCCGGATCGGACAAGGATGACGTACTTTATCGGCCTGAGCTTTCCCCGGTACTCCAACGTGACGGTGAAGCCGTGAAGTTCGCCAAAACCGGGGGGCGAGTGATCGTGGCCATCACCGACAATGGTGTCTCCCCGTTGGTATACAGATAAGCCGATGTGTCCTGCTGGCCAAGAGTGAAATGATCTCCTTCGTGGACTCCTGGTGGCGCCGCTGTCGCTGATCAACGCGCTGTTGGTGGCCATCGGTTACCGGAAGGGGAAGGATGAGTCCAAGACCTTTGGAAGCTGGAGGATATTTGGAACGAGTACGGCGTATGAGCTCGGAACGGGGACGGACGATGAGTAAACGGATCACAGTGATAGGCGGTGGTCCGCCGGCATGAACATGCCGCTATCACCGCGGCGGAGGGGGGGCTCAGGTACGCTGCTGGAACCCAACGAGCGGCTGGGCAGAAGCTCAACATCACCGGAAAGGCCGCTGCAACGTCACCAACAACGCCCCGGGACTGGAGACGCTGCTGGCCAATGTGCCCGGCAACGAAAATTTCTGTACAGTGTCTTTTTCCCGCTTTGGACGGTCGGGACGCCATGGCCTTTTTGAGTCCGCTGGGCGTCCCCTGAAAACGGAGGGGCAACGGGTCTTTCCTGTCAGTGACCGCTCCTTTGACATCAGCGCCGCCCTGGGCGTCGGCTCAAAGCGCTGCGGGTCCGTCTGGTCGGGACCGGGCGATCCGGCTGGATATTGAGGAGGGGTCATCCGCGGTGTGCAGGGGGGAGCAGGGAAGCTACCCGGCGGAGGCGGTGATCCTGGCCACCGGCGGCGTCAGCTATCCCGCAACCGGCTCCACCGGCGAGGGGCACCGGATGGCAGAGGCCGCCGGACACACGGTGGACGCCCCCTGCCTTTGGTGCCACTGCGGGACTACGGTGCCTGCCGGGAACTGCAGGACTGAGCCTGCGGAACGTGGAACTGACGGTATTTGAAAAACAAAAGCTCTATTCAGGACTTCGGAGAGCTGCTTTTTACCCACTTTGGCGTCAGCGGTCCGCTGGTGACTCTCGGCGTCCAGCCCATATGCGGCAAGCTTCGGAAAAGAAATACCGGCTAGATCGATCTTAAGCCGGCGCTTGAGGAGACTCAGCTGGACAAGCGGCATCCTCTCGGACTTTCGCTAAGTACGCAAACCACGATTTCTGCAACGCGCTGGGGACCTTCTGCCTCAGAAGATGATCCCGGTGGTGGTGCGGCTCGGAGATCCGCCCCACGAAAAGGTCCACGATCATGACCCGGGAGCAGCGCAGGCAATCTGGTGCATCTGCTCAAGCATTTCCCTGTGGACATCTCCGGCCCCTGTCCGGTGACGGACGCTATCGTCACCGCCGGGGGCGTCAAGACCAAGGAGATCGATCCAAAGACCATGGAATCAAAGGCTGTAAAGGGGGACTATACTTTGCAGGCGAGCTCATTGATGTGGACGCCTATACCGGCGGGTTCAACCTGCAGATCGCCTGGGCCACCGGGCGGGCGGCAGGCATGGCCGCCGCTGAGCAAGGAGAGTAAGGAGAGAACAAGCATGAACGAACCCATCCCATCAGCATTGCCATCGACGGCCCCTCCGGTGCCGGAAAGAGCACACGCTGGCCCGGCGAGTTGGCGACAACACTTCGCTTTTTATATGTGGATACCGGTGCCATCTACCGGACCATTGCCTATTATACCTGCCAACCACCTGGATCCGGCGGATGAGGCGGCGAGGTGCTGGCAGCGCTGCCAAACATCCGCATCGAACTGTGCCATGACGCCGACGGGCTGCAGCGTATGATTCTCAATGGACGAAGATGTGACAGATGCCATTCGCCTGCCTCAGATCTCCCAGTACCTCCGTGGTGTCCGCATATCCCGGTGTCCGGGCCTTTTTGCTGGAGATGCAGCGGGACTTGGCCCGGACCCGGAGCGTCATCATGGATGGCCGGGATATTGGCACCGTGGTGCTGCCCAGGCCACAGTCAAAATTCATCCTGACCGCCGACGCGGAGGCCAGAGCGCAGCGCCGTTCGTGCGGAAACTGCGGGGAGAAGGGGGATGGACGCCCTTCGGACGAGGTGCTGCGGACGTGCAGGAGCAGGACGAGAACGACTCCAACCGAAAGGTCTCGCCCTCCGGCGGGCGGATGACGCCCGGCTGGTGGATACCACGTTGCTGGACTTGGAACAGAGCCTGGAAGTGCTCATCAGTGTGATCCGGGAGGACTGCCCGTGAGTAAAACAGCAGACCGTAAAAAGGTCAAGTATAAATTTTTGAGCAAAAGGCCACGGACCGGCTCTACCACATCCTGTTCTGGCCGTGTGTTTGCCTGTTTCATCCGGTGCGGGATGGTGGGCCGGAAACATTCCGGAGGGGCCTGTTGCCGCCAACCACCCGCCTATGGTGCGATGGATGGTGGCTATCACAATCCCTTTGCGGATCATGGCCAAGGAAGAGTTATTCCACATCCCGCTGCTGGGGTGGATTCTGATCGCCATTAAGGTGCTGAAGGAGGACTGCAAATTACTGCTCTTCCCAGAGGGTACCAGGGTCTCCTCGCCGGAGAAAACTCCGACGCCAAGACCGGTGCCATTCTGTTCGCCGCCCGGTCCGGGGCACCGTTGTTGCCGGTCTATATCCCCCAGAAAAAGCATTGGTTCCGGTTCACCACCATTACCATGGGCGAGGCTTATCATCCCGATGTGCCGGCCAGAAAGGCCACGGCGGAGGATTACAAGCGGGCAGCAGATGATCTGATGGAGCGCATTTATGCTCTAGGGGATGAAAAAACGATGAGACAGATCATTCTGGCAAAAAGCGCCGGCTTCTGCTACGGCGTGCGCCGGGCGGTGGAGCTGGCCCAACAGCAGCCCGGGCAGGGGACACCCTGTGTGATGCTGGGTCCCATCATCCACAACCGGACATGATGTGGACCATCTGGCCCGACCATGGCGTCTACGGGATTGAACGTCCACGCCACCTGTCCCAATGTTACCCGTATCCATCAGATCGTGGCCCGGGCTGAGGAGCAGGGGAGGCAGCCCATCATCATCGGAACCCGGGACCACCCGGAGGTGCTGGCCATTGCGGGCTGGTGTGCCGCCCGGTGGTCCTGTCTGGAGCGGAGGAGCTGGAAAACTGGCTGGCGGAGGACCCGTCCCGACGCCAAATGCCACTCACTTTTGTGTCCCAGACCACGGCCATCCGCAGGGTTTGGGATTCCTGCGTGAAAAAAAGCAAAAAAAAGAGTGTACAAACGCAGATTTTTTTGATACAATATGTGGAGCGACATCAAAACGCCAGGAGGAGGCCGTCCAGCTGGCCGCCCAGTGCGGCGCGATGGTGGTCATCGGCGACCGCCAGAGCTCCAATACCAGGAAGCTGGCAGGGGAGCTCTGCCGGGAAGTCTGTCCATCTGTCCAGCTGATCGGAGCGGGCAGATGACCTGGAGTTGTCTCCTCTGGGGGGACAGAGACTGTCGGCATCACGGCGGGTGCCTCGACGCCTGCGTGGATAATAAAGGAGGTCTATGACAAAATGAGCGATGAAAAATCATGGAGATCGAAAAATCCTTCGCTGACATGCTGGAGAGATCGATCAAAACTTTGAATACGGGGGGATAAGGTAACTGGCGTTATCACTGGGATCACGCCGACTGAGATCTATGTGGATCTGGGCACCAAGCACGCCGGCTACATTCCCTGTATCCGAGCTGACTGATGACCCCACCGCCAAGGTGGAAGATCTGGTCAAGGTGGGGACGAGATCGAGACCTTTGTGGTCATGCGCGTCAACGACCGAGGAGGGGTGTTGTCACCCTGTCCAAGAAGCGCCTTGACGTGGTCAAGGGCTGGGAGGACGTGGAGGCCGCCCAGGAAGAGCAGACTGTCATGGAAGGGCGTCGTCACCGAGGGTGAAAGGGCGGCGTTGTGGTGTCCGTAAAGGGCGTGCGGGTCTTCGTTCCCGCTTCCCAGACCGGTCTGCCTCGGGAGACTCCCATGTCCGAGCTGCTGAAGAAGAAGGTCCGCCTGGTCATCACCGAGGTGAACCGTGCCCGTCACCGCGTGGTGGGCTCCATCGCCAAGGTGCAGCGCGCCGAGCGGGCCGCCGCCGCCGCAGAAGGTCTGGGCCGAGATCGAGGACGGCAAGCACTACACCGGCGTGGTGAAGTCCCTGACCTCCTACGGCGCTTTCGTGGACATCGGCGGCGTGGACGGCATGGTCCACATCTCCGAGCTGTCCTGGACCCGCATCAAGCACCCCTCCGAGGTGGTCAACGTAGGCGACAGCGTTGACGTGTATGTCATCTCTTTTGACACCGGAGAAGAAGAAGATCTCTCTGGGGATGAAGGACCACAGCCAGGACCCCTGGTCCGTGTTCACTTCTCAGTACCAGGTGGGCGACGTAGCCAATGTCCGCGTCGTTAAGCTGATGACCTTCGGCGCCTTTGCCGAGATCGTCCCCGGTGTGGACGGCCTGATCCACATTTCTCAGATCGCTGACCACCGCATCGAGAAGCCCGGCGACGTGCTGGCTGAGGGAGAAAAGGTGGACGTGAAGATCAACCCCAGCGGAAACTGATTCTGGGCGGCGTGGAGATCCCTATGAGCGGGGGCTCCTGGGCCATTCGGACGCGGACGTCCTCACCCACGCGGTGATGGACGCCCTGCTGGGGCTGCGGGACTCTGGGACATCGGCCATGCGTTTCCCGACGATGATCCGGAGACGGAGGGGATTTCCAGCCTGGTGCTGTTGGGTCGGGTCCGGGGATATGCTGACCCAGCACAGGTTTCAGGTGGTCAATGTGGATGGCACCATCATTGCCCAGCGCCCCAAATTATCCCCCCATATTCCCGACATGCGGAAAAAATATTGCCGCTGTGTTGTCCATCCGGGAGGACCAATCAACCTCAAGGCCACCACGGAGGAAAAGTTGGGCTTTTACCGGCGCCGGAGAAGGAATCGCCGCCCAGGCGGTGGCCCTGCTGGAAAAAATCTGAATTGCGCAAAAAGAAAGACGGGCTGTACCTTTCCGGGTGCAGCCTGTTTGCACCTAAAGGCCTTCCTGGTCATAAAATGGGGCAGGAGGCGTATTTTTTATGGTTTATTATCTGATTGTCTGCCGTTCCCTGACCTATGCCCAGAGAACGGCGTTGGCCTTGGAACGGGCCGGAATATCCGCCCATGTCCTTCGATCCCCCAAAATCATCTCCGGCGCCGGATGCAGCCATTCGGTGAAAATCGCCCAGCGCAGTCTGAGTTCCGCACTGGTGGTGTTGAATAAAGTGGGCCTGACCCCGATCAGGTCTATATCACCTCCGGGGACGGCAGCTATCGTGAGGTGAGCCTGTGATCTATTTTGACAGTGCAGCCACCACACTGCAAAAACCGCCCGCAGTCCCCCGGGCGGTGGCCTGGGCAATCCAGCCACTGCTCCAGCCCTGGCCGGGGCGATTCCCCAAGCCTCCCGCCGGGCAGAACAGGTCATGTTTACCTGCCGGAGGGAGCTGGTCAGAACTGTTTGAGGCCCGGGACCGGAACGGGTGGTGTTTACCCTCAATGCCACCCACGCCCTGAACCTGGCCATCCGCCTCTGGTCCATCCGGGAGATACTGTGGTTATCTCCGCCTGGGAACACAACGCCGTCACCCGCACCCTGGCCTCCATCCCCGAGGTCACCGTGCAGGTGGCCCAAGCACCGCTGTTTGACGATCAGGAGACCGTCGCCGCATTTGAACGGGCACTGGAATGCCGTCCCGCGGCGGTGATCTGTACCTGTGTCTCCAACGTGTTCGGCTATGCTCTGCCCATCCGGCAGATTGCCGCCGCATGTCGCCGCGCAGGAATTCCGCTTGTTCTGGACGCATCCCAGGCGGCGGGCTGCATGTCCATTTCCATGAAGGAGTTGGGGGCGGACTATATCGCATTTCCCGGCCACAAAAGGGCTGTATGGTCCCCAGGGTACCGGCGTGCTGCTGTGCGGCGGGGAAGAAGATACCTTGTTTCCGGTGTTGACCGGCGGTACCGGCAGCGAATCTATGAAACAGGAGATGCCTCTGTTCTTGCCGGACCGGGGGAGGCAGGTACCCACAACGTGGCCGGAGTTGCTGGACTTCTGGAGGGGGTACGCTTTGTCCGGCGAACCGGCGTGGACCGCATCGCCCGTCACGAACGAATGCTGCTGAAGCAGCTGGAGCAGGGATTGCACCTGGACGGAGTGCAATTTTTGCCGCTGCGTCAGGAAATCAGACGGGGGTGTTGTCCTTCCGGTGCCACGGAATGGATTGCCAGTCCTGGCCCAGCTGCTGGGGCAACAGGACAAGGGTCCGGGGGCGGGCTCCACTGCGCGCCGTTGGCTCACCGGTCCTGCCGATACACTGGACACCGGTACGGTCCGGGTGAGCTTTTCCGCCTTTAACACCCCCGGGGAAGTGGATGTCTTTCTTAAGAAAAATGAAACAGAATGTTCACCACAAATTAACATAAAAGTCCTCAACTTTGCTTTGCCATGGTTCTATCATTGCGATATAATAAACAGAATAGAATTATTATGGGTTTGTTGTGCCCGACCAGGGCACCAGCATACCTTTCGTATGATAGATGGGGGGGAGCGCAATGGGTTTGTTTGCGCACTATGCAAATATCTGCCTCAGATATATCCAGATGATCAAAATAACAGACATCATCGATATGGCCATCATCGCCTATATCATTTATCGTCTGCTCTTATTGACAAAAAAATCCCGGTCGGGCCAGGTCTTGGGAAGGGCATTGTCCTGGTACTACTGGCCCTGGCCGTGGCTTATTATTGCCGCTTTTGTATGTGCTCTACTACATCTCTGCGGGGGGCCGTGGAATCGGCTTCCTGGCATTGATTGTGGTGTTCCAGCCGGAGATTCGCCGTTTTCTTGGAACAGATGGGCAGTAAAGGGTTCAGTAAACTGTTGGCCCCTCAGGACCAAAACTACTGAGGCCGGAACGGGCTATTCTACAGACCGTGGATGCCTTCGGCTCCATGTCCAAGGACCGGATCGGCGCCCTGGTGGTCTTTGAGCGTACCACTATTTTGGATGACTGTGCTCAAATCGGGCACCGTGGTGGATGCGGAAGTATCAGTGAACTGCTGAAAAACCATTTTTCTGGCCCAAAGCTCCGCTTCATGACGGCGCCGTCATCATCCGCAACAACCGGGTGCTGAGCGCCGGCTGTGGTGCTGCCCTTGACCGAAACCTGAATGTCAGCCGGGATCTGGGCACCCGACACCGGGCGGGCATCGGTGTCAGCGAGCACTCCGATGCGGTGGTGGCCATTGTCTCCGAGGAGACGGGCGCTATCTCTGTGGCGGTGGGCGGTATGCTCAAGCGCCACCTGTCCCTGGAAACCCTGGAGCGGCTGCTGCGCAAACGAACTGATTCCTTCGGAGGAACAGGGAGACCGGAAAACGCTCTGGTTTGCATTCCTGCGTCGGAAGAAGGGGGGCGATGATCATGCGGAATAACATGTGGGAAAAGCTGAGCAACAGCAAAGGTGTTCTACATGATTCTGGCCATCGCCTGCTCTGTGGCCCTGTGGCTCTATATCGACATTGTGGAGGCCCCCAAGAGCACCACCTCCATCTATAATATTCCCGTCACCTTTATGGGGGAGGATGAGCTGGCCGAGGATGGGCTGATGATCACCTCCGGTAAGGATACCACTGTCACCCTGAAGCTGGAGGGGCCTCGCTCCGCCATTTCTCAGGTGGATCGCAACAACATCATGATCACCGTTCAGGCCGACACGCAGATTTCTGACGAGGGACATTACAGCCTGTACTACGAAGTGGATCTGCCCAGCACCGTTGCCTCGAAGCTGCGGGTGGTGGAACGCAGTGTTTCCACCATTGACGTGGACGTGGTACAGATGTTGTCCAAATCCGTGGAAATCCAGGGCCAGTTTGTAGGCACTGCCGTGGAAGGCGCCCGGATCAGCGATACTGACTTCGAGTTTGAGCAGAAGGAAGTCACCGTCAGCGGTGAGCGCAGTCTGGTGGAGCAGGTGGATCATGCCCTGGTAACCCTGGATGTGGACGATCTGAGTTCCACCTGGTCCGGTGATCTGCCGATCACACTGGTGGATGCCGACGGCAATGCGGTGGATATGACCAACCTGACCTGTGATATCACAGAGGTTTATACCATCTTCCCGGTCCAGATCGTGAAGGAAGTGCCTTTGACCGTCTCCTATACCTCCGGCGGTGGCGCCACCAGCGCCAATGCCACGGCCATCATAGACCCCGAAACGGTGACCATTTCCGGCACACCGGGCGGCTGGAACAGATCGATTCCATCAGTTTGGGCACCATTGACCTGTCTAAAATCGTCACCTCCGAAGTGCTGAATCTGGAGATTCCTCTCCCGGAGGGTGTCTCCATTATCAGCGGCATTACCACCGCTCAAGTGACCGTCTCCATGACCGGCCTGACCACCCGGGTTGTCCAGACCTCGGACATCGAACTCATCAATATTCCGTCTAATCTGGGTGAGGTGAAGCTGGTCACTGAGGCGCTGGAAGTCCGTATCCGCGGCGCTGCCAGCACCATGGAGCTGGTCCAGGACCAGGATGTCTATGTGATTGTGGATCTGGCCGATCTGGATGAAAATGCCCAGGGTACCCGTACTCTGACCGCTAAAGTTGGCGTCAGAGGCTTTGCCGATGTGGGCGCTGTGGGTGAATACCAGGTCGTGGTCAATATTTCCGGGTCATAATTTCAGCTATGTTTGGTTATGTACTGCCCCTGCGGGAAAAAAACTGACAGAGCAGCAATGGCGGGATTATCGGGCGTGCTACTGTGGTCTGTGCCACACCCTCAACGAACGATACGGCTTTCTGGCTCAGTTTCTACTGAACTATGATTTTACGCTGCTGGCCTTGTTGCTGCAGCGGGAGGAACAGTCCCCCCTGCGTCAGCTGCCGCCGCTGCCTTTCCGCTCCCATACGAGGACGAAACGCAGCGCAGTCCCACCTGTCCATGGACGCTGCTGCGGATATCTCCGTGTTGCTGGTCTATTGGAAACTGCGGGATCAGCTGGCTGACGAGAGGGGACTACGCAGGATTCCAGCGCTGTTGATGCTGATGCTGTTTCACGGGGTGTTCCGCCGGGGCCGGAAAAACAATCCGGAGCTCCATCAGGAAATCGGGAAACGGCTGTCAGCACTTCAACAGCTGGAACAGGAGGATGCCCCTCTATTGACAGAATGGCGGATCAGTTTGCCCGGATTATGACCGCCATGGTCCCCCAAAGACCGGGACCAAGCTTCCCGTCGGGTATTGGAGCAGCTGCTATACCATTTGGGACGCTGGATCTACTTGATTGATGCCTGGGACGATCTGGAGGAAGATCTGGCCCGGGGGCGCTATAATCCGGTGATTACTCGGTATCAGCTGTCCGTATATAGCACCCAGCAGGCCAGAGACGAGGCCAGGCAGAGCCTGGAGCGAACGGTCTGCCACTCAGAAAATCTGACCATTTCCGCCTTTCCACCTGGGGGATTTTGGCTATTACGCCCCGGTGGTTGAAAATATTCTCTGCGCCGGCTTGCAGAGCGTCCGACATCTGGTCTTTTCCGGAGAATGGAAAAACGCCGCAAACAAAAGAAACAGGAGTTAAATCAAAATGAACGATCCCTACAGTGTACTTGGCATCACCCCTGAAGCGACGGATGAGGAGGTCAAGCAGGCCTATCGTACCCTTGCCCGTAAATATCACCCTGACAATTATCAGGACAACCCCTCTGGCCGATCTGGCAGAGGAAAGATGAAAGAGATCAACGAGGCCTATGATACCATTACCAAAATGCGGGCCGGGGGCGGTGGCTATCAGTCCACCTCTTCTTCCGGATACCAGAGCCGGCCCTCCGGCGGCGGAAGCAGCTATAATGGTTATCAGCAGCAGCGGAGTTACAGTGACCCCATTTATGCCCAGGTCCGCAGCGCCATCAATGCCGGGGACATCTATCAGGCGGAGACGCTGCTCTCCCAGGCCACCCGACAGGACGCTGAGTGGTATTTCCTGCAGGGAAGCATTGCCTACCGGAAGGGTTGGCTGGACGAGGCCATGAGCAATTATCAGCGCGCTGTTTCCATGGACCGGGCAATGTGGAGTACCGCCGGGCCTACAATATGATGCAGCAGGGGGGACAGGCATACCGTTCCGACGGCTATTCCGCCGGCATGGACGCCATGGACTGCTGCACAACGCTGATGTGTCTGAACTGTCTGTGTGGAGGAGGCCGTTGCTGATGGGGCGTCCCAAAATCTCAGCCAGAATTACCGCCCTGTCCGGCATGCTGGCCGCTGTGGCGCTGGTAATTCAACTGCTGGCCAGTCTCATTCCCAGCGGTTGGACCGCACTGGCCGCTGTGGCGGGGCTGGCGGTAGCGGTGGCGGTATCGGCGGCCGGCTATGTGTCCGCCACATTGTGCTATGTGGTATCCGGACTGCTGTCGCTGATTCTGATTCCCGCCAAACATGTGGCGGTGTTGTATGTATGCCTGTTTGGCATCTATCCGCTGATAAAAAGCCTCTTGGAGCGGCTGAAATGGCGTGGACTGGAATATGTGCTGAAGCTGGCCTTCTTTTCAACTTGGTGCTGGGCGGACTCTATCTGCTGGGCTATCAGCTGTTCTTTCAGTCCGTAGCCACCGGCTGGAGTTATCCGTTGCCCTTTGTCCCCGTGCTCTTTGTGGGGGGAGCATTGTCTTTCTCGTCTATGACTATGCCTTTTCTAAGGTGATGGCGCTGTTGCAGGCCAGGTCATCCCTCAGATCCGGCGTCGTTTTGCCGGACATTGACTTTACAGGTCGATGAAAAATTGGTATAATATTTGATTGCGAAATGATCTCGAATGAGGTGTGCATATGATTAAAAGCATGACAGGTTATGGCCGAGGTGAGGCAGAGCTGCACAACCGGTCCATTGTCATTGAGCTGAAGAGTGTCAACAACCGCTATCTGGATTGCTCCGTGCGGCTGCCCCGGTCCTGCTCCTTTGGGGAGGAGGGTATTAAAAAGCCGGATCAAAGCCGCCACCTCCCGGGGCAAAAGTGGATGTCTTTGTCACCGTGGACAGCACCCAGGCCGATGCCGTGGCGGTCAAGGTCAACCGCCCTCTGGCAGAGAAGCTATATGCAGGCCTTCGGTGAGATGTCGGAAGCCTTTGGCATCCAAAACGATGTCACTGTCTCTGCTCTGGCCCGGTTTCCGGACGTGTTGACGGTGGAAAAGCTGCCCCAGGACCAGGATGCTCTGGCGGCGGATCTGTATGCGGCTCTGGATCTGGCCCCTGGCGGACTACGATGGTATGCGCAGCGCAGAGGGTGAAAAGCTGAAGGAGGACCTGCTCAGCAAGCTGGCCCATCTGAGAATTTCGTCTCCCAGGTGGAGGAGCGCTCTCCGGAGACTGTGAAGGAATACCGGGGAAAAACTGCTGGCCAAACTGCAAGAGGTGTTGAACAACACCCAGATTGACGAGAGCCGTATTCTCACCGAGGCTGCCATCTTTGCCGGACAAAGTGGCGGTGGATGAGGAGACCGTCCGGCTCCGCAGCCACATCGCCCAGTTCCGGGATCTGCTGGAGCAGGGCGGCATTGTGGGCCGGAAGATTGACTTCCTGATCAGGAGATGAACCGGGAAACCAACACCATCGGCTCCAAGTGTACCGATCTCACCATCTCTCACATTGTGGTGGATATGAAATCCGAGATTGAAAAATTGCGGGAGCAGGTCCAGAACATTGAATAAACGGTCGGGGGTTTTGGAATGAAGCTGTTGAATATCGGTTTTGGCAATATGGTCTCCGCGGACCGGCTCATCGCCATTGTGAGCCCCGGATTCAGCGCCCATCAAACGCATGATTCAGGAGAGCCGGGAGAAAGGTCTGTTGATCGACGGCACCTATGGCCGCCGGACCCGGGCGGTCATTCTGATGGACAGTGATCATGTGGTACTCTCGGCCATTCAGCCGGAGACCATCGCCAATCGGCTCAACAGCCGGGGAGTCATCGACTGCAGAGGAGGAATCTGAGGATGAATAAACCGCAGAAGGGGAGCCTGGCCATTATTTCCGGCCCTCCGGTGTGGGCAAAGAGCACTGTGATTGCCGAGGTTTTGCGCCGCCGGCGGATCTCTACTTTTCTGTCTCCTTTACCACCCGGAAGGGGAGGAGAGGTCAATGGAGTCAACTACTTTTTGTGGACGTGCCCGAATTTGAGCGCATGATCCGGGACGGGAACTGCTGGAGTACGCCAATTACTCCGGCAACTACTATGGTACATCCGCCAAGCTCATCGATGAAAAGCTGAGTGCCGGCATCGACGTGTTGCTGGACATCGAAGTGGTGGGCAGCAAAATCGTCCACGATAAACGGCCGGACACCCTGCTGATTTTTGTCATCCCCCTTCTTTTGAGGTGCTGTCCCAGCGGCTCCACGGCCGCCACACCGACCCGGAGGAGGTCATTCAGCGCCGGCTGGAGCGGGCAAAAAGAGGAATTAAAAGGAAGTTTCAGATATGATTATCTGGTGGTCAATGATGTGGTCTCGAGGCCGCCGACGGTGCTTGCCATTCTCCTGGCGGAGCGGTGCCGGACCAGTAAACGGATTGATTTAGTCAAGGAGGATTAATTATTATGGTTCTTTATCCGATGAATGAGATGCTGGCCCATATCGAGAGCCGTTATCTGCTGGTGAATATGGTGGCCCACCGGGCCAGGAGATCTCCGAGGAGGCGGAAAGGAGTCCATCTCCTGGAGGAGAAGCCCGTCACCATGGCGCTGGAGGAAGCTGCGCAGCGGCGAGCTCCGTCAGGAAGAGCCCATCGTATTTTTTAATACTTGGGGAACAGCGTCCGGTTTCTGAGCCCGGGCGCTGTTCCCTGCATTTTTAAACATACGAAAGAAGGAGGCGGGAACACCGTGCAGACGGATCTTCTGTGTCAAGTTGCGGTCTCTTCCGCCACCTATGCCATCGACAAGCCCTACACTTATCTGCTGCCGGAGGCCCGCAGCAGCGGGCCCAGCCCGGTATGCGGGTCATGATTCCCTTTGGCGCAGGGAACCGGCGGGTGGAGGGCCTGATTCTGGACCTGATCCCAGGAGAGCGCAAAAAGGTCTCAAAGCCGTCATGACGCTGCTGGATGAACAGCCCATGTGGATAGGACGCAATCAAATTGGCACTCTGGATGCGTGAGCGGTACTATTGCACCGTCTACGATGCCATCAAGGCCATGTTGCCCGCCGGGCTGTATTTTTTCCCTAAAGGACCGCTATTGCATTGCCCAGGGACTGGAGAAAGAGGCGGCTACCGCGTCGCCCACCGGCCCACCGTCCAAAAAGGTACTGGATCTGATCTACGCCAACGGCGGACAGATGGAAAAAGGAACGCTGCTGGAGGCCTTCGGCACCTCCGGACCCCAGCCCGGCTTGCGGGAGCTGCTGGAACAGGGTGTTTGCTGACCCTGAGACCTCTGCCTCCCGCAATGTGGGAGGACAAGCTGGAGCAGATTGCGGTGCTGGATCTGGCGGCGGAGGAGGCCCGGGCCAAGCTTGGGGCCGTTCTCTCCTCCCAGCAGGCAGTGCTTCACCTGCTGGAAGAGGTCCCGGAACTCTCCTTGAAGGACATTCGCTACTTTACGGGCGCCACTGCCCAGACTGTCAAGGCTATGGAAAAAAGGGCGTCCTGCACCTGGAACACCGGGGAGGTGTTCCGCCGGCCGGAACGGCTTTAGGTAGAACCGGCCCCGCCGCCGGAGCTGAATCAGGAGCAGCAACACTGCCTGGAAGGGCTGGAGGCACTGATGGCCTCTCAAAAGCCGGAGTGTGCGCTGCTGTACGGCGTCACCGGCAGCGGCAAGACCCAGGTGTACATCCGCCTGATTCATACTGCTCTGGCCGCTGAAAAAACCGCCCTGGTGCTGGTGCCCGAGATCGCTCTGACGCCCCAGCTGTTGGCCCTGTTTTCCGCCCAATTCGGCGATGAGATTGCTCTGCTACACAGCATGCTTGCCCGCCGGGGAACGCTACGACGAATGGAAGCGGGTGCGCTCCGGCCGGGCCAGAGTCGTGGTGGGCACCCGTTCCGCCATTTTCGCGCCGTTGCATCACCTGGGTCTCATCATTCTGGACGAGGAGCAGGAGAGCAGCTACAAATCTGAGAGCCCCCCCGGTACCATGCCCGGGATATCGCCAAATATCGGGCCGCCCATACGGGCAGCCTGCTGGTGCTGGGGTCGGCCACATCCGTCCCTGGAATCCATGTATCACGCCCGGAGCGGCAATCATCGTCTATTCTCCCTGCGACAGCGCTTCAACCAGAGGGCGTTGCCCCAGGTGATTATCGCCGATATGAAGGAGGCCCTCCGCTCCGTTCCGACGCCATTTTAGGGCAGGAGCTGGTGGGGGAGCTGCGTAAAAATCTGGAGGCGGGGGAACAGTCCATTCTGTTCATCAACCGTCGAGGCACCAGCCGGATGGTAGTGTGTACCGAATGCGGCGAGTCCCCAGTGTCCCCAGCTGTTCCGTTCCGTCTCACCTGGCACCACAAGGCAAATGGCCGGCCATGTGCCACTATTGCGGCCATTCAGAGCCACATTGCCCGGCCCATCGTCCCCTGCTGCGGGGCACCCTGGCCTTTTCCGGCGCAGGTACGCAGTTGGGGAGGAGGTCCAGCGTCTTTTCCTGGGGTGGAGTCATGCGGATGGACACCGACACCATCTCCGCCACCCAAACCCATGAAAAATGTTGGATAAGTTTCAGGCGCCGCAATATCCCGGTGCTGGTAGGCACCCAGATGGTAGCCAAGGGGCTGGATTTTGAAAATGTGACGTTGGTGGGGGTTATCTCCCGCGATCAGTCCCTCTATGTGGACGATTTCGCCGCCGAGGCACCTTCGCTGTTGACAGGTGGTGGGCCGGGCAGGTAGGGAGACCCGCCGGGCGGCGGTGATTTCAGTCCTATACGCCAAAAATGATGTCATTCAGTGGCGGCCCGGCAGGACTACATTGGTTTTATGAAAACGAGAAATCGCTGCGCCAGGCAGGGGCTGCACCGCCATATCGGACATCTGTATGTGTTTTACCCTGTCCGGACAGAATGAAGGGGCGGTGCTGCGCAGCTGCATGTCTGGCGGACGGACTGCGCGCCTGGCAGAGGGAGCGCCCTGCAGAGAATGGACTCCTTCAGAGTTTTGGGCCCCTGCTGCAGCCGCCGGTGCGATGGTCAATAAGCGCTATCGCTATCGCATTACGGTGTTGGGCAAAGAGCGGCCCGGCGCTTTGAGAAATATGGTAACCTATCTGCTCGAAAGCGCCCAGACAGATCCGTTGAATCGGGGAGTATCCGTCTTTGCGGACAAATCCCATGGACTAGGAATAATGGAGGAAAAAAACATGCTGCGAGAAATTGTAAAAAAGGCGATGAAGTCCTGAACAAGTGCCATCCGTCACCAAGTTTGGACGAAAAGCTCCACACACTTCTGGATGACATGGGAGTGAGACGCTGGCGGCCAGGCCGACGGCGCGGGTTGGCCGCTCCTCAGGTGGGCATTCTGCGTGCCAGGTGGTTGTGGTCATCAATGAGAATGATGAGATCATTGAGCTGGTCAATCCTGAGATTATCGAGTCCTCAGGGGAACAGTTGGCCTGAGGGCTGCTCTCGGTTCCCGGCGCTACGGCTTTGTCAAGCGGCCCATGGTGGTCAGGTCCGGGCCCAGGACGGAATGGCAACACCTTTGGAAGTGGAGGAGGGCCTCACCGCCCGGTGCTTCTGCCATGAAATCGACCATCTGGGCGGCCACCTGTTCGACGAGCTGGTGGACTGGACCTATACCATTGAAGAGCTGGAGGCCATGGAGGCCGAGGGCAAAGAGGTGGAAGAATAAGATGCGTATTGTGTTTATGGGCACCCTGATTTTGCCGTGCCCTCGCTAAAACAGCTGATTGCCGACGGTCATGAGGTGGTCGGCGTGTTTACCCAGCCCGACAAGCCCAAAAATCGCGGCATGAAGCTGACCCCAGCCCGGTGAAGGTGGTGGCCCTGGAGCACAATATTCTGGTCTCTCAGCCCACCACCCTGAAGGATGATGAGCCTTTGCGGCGCTGGCTGCCCTGGCTCCGGAGCTCATCGTGGTGGCCGCCTATGGCAAAATTCTGCCCAAACGGATTCTGACCTGCCGCCAAAGGCTGCATCAATGTCCTCCTCGCTGCTGCCCCGGTATCGTGGGGCGGCCCCCATCAACTGGGCCATCCTGAACGGGGGGAGACGGAGACCGGCGTCACCATCATGTATATGGCGGAGGGGCTGGACAATGGACATCATCGCCCAGCGTGCCACCCCATCGACCCCAACCAGACGGTGGAGTCCTCCAGCGACGGCTGGCAGACATCGCGCCCAGCTGCTGGGGGAGACGGTGGCGCGATTGGCGCGCGGGCCCGTCCCGCATTCTCGGAGGATGCTAAAAGCTGCTACGCTCCCATGCTGCCGGGCTTTCCCCGATTTTCCCGCTCCGCCAAGCAGATCCTGAGGACAATCAGGTCGGGGGCTGATCCCTGTGCCACCACGGTGGAGATCAAGGGGAGACCTTCAAGATCTTTGCTGTGGAGGAGACCAAACAGACTTCTGACAAGGCCCCCGGCACCTGGCTGGGCGCTGACAAGAAGGGATCAACGTGGTCTGCGGCGACGGCCGGGTACTGCGCATTCTGGGGCTCCAGGCTCCGGGCAAAAGCGGATGCAGGCTGTGGACTATCTCCGGGGCCATGCCCTGTTCGACTGATTTGAACTGACAACGAAAAGGAGAAAGTGTTCCATGTGTGCCCTAGCCCTATCCAGCGCCCGGGAGGCAGCTTATGCCGCTCTGATGGCCTGCGAGAAGCAGGGGCCTGGTCTGATCAGGCCATCCGCAGCGCCTCAAAAAAGTGGAGTTTGTCCCCCGGGATGCGGCTCTGGCCGCCCGGCTCTGCTACCAGGGTGGTCAAGAACCGTCTGCTGCTGGATTTTTTGGATTGACAGCTTCTCAGCACTCCCGCACAAAAATTGGATCCACCGGTGCGGCAAAGTCTGCGGCTGGGACTTTATCAGCTTCAGTTTCTGGACCGGGTGCCCGACCGGGCAGCGGTCAATGGTCAGGTGGAGCTGGTGCGCAAGTATGGGCGCAACAAAGGGGTGCGGCAGGGGGCTGACCAATGCGGTACTTCGGAGGCGGCCAGCGGGCGGAACACATGCCGGTCCCCGAATCGGGAGACCGGCTGGAACAGCTCTATCCAGTACAGCCACCCGCTGCCTCTGGTGCAGCTGCTGTCAGAGAACTGGGGGAGATGTGGAGCCTTTGCTGGCCATTCACAACACTCCAGCGGATATGGTGCTTTCAGGTCACCACGTTGAAGACCACCAACAAGCTCTGCTGGAGGAATTGAACCAGGCCGGGCAGGTGAGGCGAACCCCATCCCTGGCTGGAGGGTTGTCTGCTGGTAAAGGGCAGCGGTAATCTGGAGCAGCTGCCGGCTTTTTCAGCAGGGAAAGTGCTATGTGCAGGATGCCGCCGCCCGGCTGTGCGCCCTGGCGGCAAACCCGAAGCCCGGAGACAAGGTGCTGGACGCCTGCGCCGCCCCCGGCGGCAAAATCCTTGCCATGGCCTTGACCATGGCGGATCGGGAGATATCCTGGCCCAGGATCTGCACGAGAATAAGCTGAGGCGCATTCAGTCCGGAGCCCAAACGTCTGGGCCTGCAATGCATCCACACCGCCCCGGCGGACGGCCGGGACTTCCAGCCGGAACTGGTGGAAACCTTTTGACCTGGTGGTGGCGGATGTGCCCTGTTCTGGTCTCGGCATCATCCGCAAGAAGCCGGACATCCGTTACAAAGATTTGAATGAAACCGAGGCTCTGCCCGCAATCCAGTCGGCGCTGCTGGCCAATCTGGGCCGGTATGTCCGTCCCGGCGGCACTCTGGTATATTCCACCTGTACCGTGCTGCACCGGGAAAACCAGGATGTGGTGGCGGACTTTGTGGCCGGACATCCGGAATTCACTCTGGAACCTTTGTGTTGCCGGGACCCGTAGGACCCGGGGCCAGATTACCCTATGGCCCCAGATTCACGGCACCGACGGTTTCTTTATCGCAAAGCTGAGGAGATCAAATGGCTGAGCAAAAAATTGATTTGAAATCTATGACTCTCCCAGAAATTGAGTCGTTTCTGACCACCCTGGGGAACCCAAATTTTCGGGCAAAAGCAGATCTTCGTCTGGATGCACTGGGGTGTTGAAGGCTTTGGAGAGATGACCAATCTTCCAAAAGCCCTGCGAAACAAGCTGGAAGAGCAGTGCACGCTGACCGCCCTGCGGGTGGAGCGTAAGCAGGTCTCCAAGCTGGATGGTACCATCAAAGTACCTTTGGAGGCTGAGGATGACAACTGCGTGGAAACGGTGCTCATGCGTTATCATCACGGCAACACGGTCTGTGTCTCCTCGGAGATTGGCTGCGCTATGGGCTGCGCTTTCTGTGCCTCCACCATCGGAGGCCTGGTGCGGCGGCTGACCCCGGCGGAAATTCTGAGTCAGGTCATCTTCACCCAAAAGGACTCCGGCCTTCCCATCTCCAATATTGTGCTGATGGGCATAGGGGAGCCCCTGGACAATTTTGACAATAATAATGCGGTTCTTGGAACTGGTCAACCACCCAGACGGAATGAACATCGGCATACGCCATATCAGCCTTTCCACCTGCGGATTGGTAGAAAAATTGACAAACTGGCCGACCTTCAGTTACAATTAACGTTATCGGTTTCGCTGCACGCCCCGGACGATGCCACCCGTTCCTCCATTATGCCGGTCAACCGGGCGGTGGGCGTGGATCGGCTGTTCGAGAGCTGCCGTCGCTATTTGAAAAACCGGGCGCCGGATTTCCCTACGAATATGCCATGATAGACGGGGTCAATGACAGTGACGAACAGGCTGACCTGCTGGCCAAGTACCTGAGAGGTACCCCTGGCCAAGTAAAATTTGATTCCTCTCAACGATGTGCGAGAGAGCAAACTGAAGCCCAGCCGACGGGTCGCCGCCTTCCAAAAGCGTTTGAAAGCCACGGTATCACCGTAACGGTGCGCCGCAAATTGGGAGGTGACATTGACGCATCCTGTGGCCAGCTGCGCCGCAAGACGCTGCATCTGAAGGAAGGGTAAGGAAGGTGTTTCTTTGAACGTATATGGAATTACAGACCGGGGGCTTGTCCGCAAACAGAATCAGGACTGTTATGACAGCTGTACCCTGGAAGACGGCGTTTTGCAGTGGTCTGCGACGGCATGGGCGGAGCCCGGGGTGGCAATGTTGCCAGCCAAATGGCCGTGGACTACGTCATCGATGTGGTGGAGCACTCCGATCAGGCAGAGCCCGGCGCCGTCATGAACGAGGCCCTGGCCCAGGCAAATGACGCAGTACTTCAGCGCTCCATGGCGGATCCGGACTGTTCCGGCATGGGCACCACCCTGGTGGCGGCCTGGCTTCAAAACAACCTTCATGGTTTTGTCACTCAACGTGGGAGACAGCCGAGCCTATCATGTCAGTTCCTCCGGCATCTCCCAGATCACCTGAGACCATTCTCTGGTGGCAGACCTGGTGGCCCAGGGGCAAAATTACCCGGAGGAAGCCCAGGAACCACCCCAACAAAAACATCATCACCCGGGCCCTGGGTACCGAGCGTCATACCGCCGGGGACCTGTTTGAAATTGATTTGAACGCATGGGGGAACATATCCTGCTGTGCAGCGACGGGCTGAGCAACGTGGTCACCGAGCAGGAAATCCTCTACGAGGTGATATATGGCGGCGAGGAAGATACCTGCTGCCGCCGGCTGCTGGAGAGATCGCCATGCATCGGGGCGCTCCGGACAATGTGACCGCTGTGCTGATCTGCGCTGGCGGTGAAGACCAAGACAACGACAATTAAGAGGAGCGTTTGCTATGGATCCTTATATCGGCAAAATTTCTCGATGACCGCTATGAAATCCTGGATGTACTGGGTACCGGCGGCATGGCGGTGGTCTACCGGGCCTATTGTCACCGGCTGAACCGTTATGTGGCGGTCAAAATCTTAAAAAGCGAGCTGGCTTCTGACCAGGATCTGCGCCGCCGGTTCCACGACGAGTCCCAGGCTGTGGCCATGCTCTCCCACCCCAATATTGTGTCGGTCTATGACGTCAGCCAAGTGGACGGCCGGGAGTTCATTGTCATGGAACTCATTGACGGCATCACCCTGAAGCAGTACATGAACAAGCGGGGTGGCTGCCTGAACTGGCGTGAAGCGCTGCACTTTATCACGCAGATTCTTCAGGGGTCTGAAGCACGCCCACAGCCGTGGTATTATCCACCGGGACATCAAGCCCCAGAATGTGATGGTGCTGCGGGACGGCAGTGTCAAGGTGACGGACTTCGGCATTGCCTGCTCCACCAACTCCCAGGTCACCATGACCCAGGAGACCATCGGTTCCGTCCACTATATCTCCGGAGCAGGCCGGGGCAGTCACATTGACGCCCGGTCCGACATTTACTCTGCTGGCGTGGTCCTCTATGAAATGCTTACCGGCCGTCTGCCCTTTGAAGGCGACAATCCGGTCTCTGTGGCCATTCAGCACCTCAAACACATTCCCTGTGGCCCCCGGGAACTGAACCCCTCCATTCCTCTGGGCATGGAACAGATTACCCTGAAGGCTATGGCCTCGGTGCCTGACCGCCGCTACTCCAGTGCGGAGGAAATGCTGCGGGATTTGGAGGATTTCCGCAAAAAATCCTGACATTGACTTCGGTTACAGCGCCCCCGGTGTCTTGGAGCCCTCGGAGGATGAGCCCACCGTCATTAAGCGGAATGGCACCTTCCTGGACGAAGATGTGGAGGACAGCGACGCCACCGTCCGCAGCACCCCCCGCCCGCCGCCCAGTTGCCCGTTTTGAGCGGGAGGAAGATTCTGATGAGGATCAGGACTACGACGACGAGGATTATGACAATGCCTCGGAAAAGAAGAAAAAAAGGTTTTTATCGGCGTAACCGCCGGTATTGCCGGTGTTCTCGTTATCCTGTTTGTGGTGCTCTGGTTCACCCTGTTCCGGGGACTGTTTGCAGGTTCCCCCAGCTATCAGGTGCCCGATCTGACCGGTAAAACGGTTGAAGAGGCCCAGGAGATGATTGACGCTGATGAAACCCTTAAGGCCCATTTCACCATCAAGGGGAGACGGTGGCCAGCGAAGAAGAGATTGGCACCATCATTGAACAGTCTCCGGACAGCACCCATTCGGTGAAAGCGGAAACCACTGAGATTACCGTAACCCTCAGCGGCGGCCCTGCCCAGGAGGAAACCACCGAAATCACGCTGGAGGACTACACTGACGGCACCCACGATTATCGCCAGGTCAAGAGCCAGCTGGAATCCTTGGGTCTGAAGACCAAATGTGAGGGCGAGTACAGTGATGATGTGGATGAGTATAAGATCATCCGCACCGATCCCGTGGCCGGCACCAAGCTGGAAAAGGGAGATACCGTCACCATATATTACAGCCAGGGCCCGGAGACCAAAGAATTTGAGATGGTCAATCTGCTGGGTCAGAAGGAGAATGACGCCCGGAACGCCATTTCCAATATGGGTCTGGTCCTGAATTCCGTCAACAGTGAGTATAGCGACGAATATCCGGAAGGCAAAGTTTGCTACCAGAGTATCCCGGAGGGCATGACGGTCAAGGAGGGTGACTCCATTGACATTACAATCAGCCTGGGGCCGGAACCGGAGCCTGATACTCCGGATACCCCGGACACGCCGGATAAGCCTGACTCCTCCGGTACCACCTCCGGCAACTCCTCCGATACCACCTCTGGCAACCTCCTCCGGTACCACTGCCACCACCAAAGGAGATCACTGTGAACCTACCTGCGGACCGTACTGCGGATTGCACGGTGGAAATTGTGGTAAATGGCACCATTCTCTGCAAGGAAACCGTCAGCCCCTCCGAGCCGGATAAGACCGTATCCTATCAGGGCGATATTGTGACGATCTCTGTAACGGTGGATGGTCAGACCTATCAGGATTACGATATTGTGGAACCCAGATCATGACAGGTACAATCATCAAGGCCCTCAGCGGCTTCTACTATGTGGACTGTGATGGGGAAACGGTCACCTGCCGGGCCTGGGGAAAATTCCGCCATGCGGGCACCAGCCCGCTGGTGGGACCGGGTGGAGATCACTGCTCTAGGGGACGGTACCGGCAGTGTGGACCGTATTCTGGAGCGTAAAAATGCCTTCAGCCGTCCCGCGGTAGCCAACATGGATCAACTGGTCATGATTGCCGCGGAGTTAACCCGGTCACTGATCCCTTCCTGGATTGACCGGGTGGCAGCCATTGCCGAGCGCAAAGGCTGTGAACCGGTCATCTGTCTGAACAAATGCGATCTGGAGCCCTGTGAACAGCTGTACGGCATTTATCATCAGGCCGGGTTTACCACCATTCAGGTCAGTGCCGTCACCGGCGAGGGCATCCAGCAGCTCTCAGATGCCATTGCTGGCAAAAACGGTGGTCTTTACGGGCAATTCCGGGTGGGCAAATCCAGCATTTTGAACGCCCTGGATCCACGGCTGGCCATTGCCACCGGCGAGGTCAGCGAAAAGCTGGGCCGGGGCCGGCACACCACCCGTCATGTGGAGCTGTTCCGGCTGCCCAACGGGGGCTCTGGTTGCGGACACACCGGGCTTTGCCAGCTTTTGATACCGAGGTGCCGGAATTGCTCAACAAGGAAGAATTGGCCCTGGCCTTCCGGGAGTTCCACTTTATCTGGGTCAGTGCAAATTTGTGGGCTGTTCCCACACTAAGGAAAAAAGGCTGCGCCATTCTGGCCGCGCTGGCAGAAGGAAAATTTCAGAGTCCCGGCACAGGAGCTATGTGCGGCTGTATGAGGCGGCAAAGGAGTATAAACAATGGGAGCATCGTTGAAAAAGCGAGCTGTCATTTTCGGCCCGCTCCGGCCACAGACTGGTGCTTTTAAAGGCTTATCTGCAACCGGATGACATCATTATCTGTGCCGACGGCGGCCGCAACACAGCAGAGCAACTGGGACTGCATCTGGACTGGTATGTGGGGGGATGACGACTCCGGCGGCCATGCCGGGAAGCTGCCCGGCAGACTTGCTGCCCTCGGAAAAGGACGTCACGGATCTGGACATGGCGGTGTCCGGGCTCTGCGAGAGGGCTGCCAGGAACTGCTGCTCTGCGGATGTACCGGCGGCCGACAGGACCACCATTTTCCGCCGTGGGCCAGTTGGAACGGATTTGGCGGGCTGGCGCCGAAGGAATGATTTTGGATCCATGGAACGAGATCCGGCTGCTGACACCGGGAAAAACAGAGGTTCCAACGTTTCCTGCATATCACTATTTCGGCCTGGTACCCTTGGACCGCAAACTGGAGCGGGGTCACCATCACCGGCTCAAAATACGAAATCAGCCAGGTGGATCTTTGCCGTTGGGCGTCCCTGGGCATCAGCAACGAGCCTCTACCCGGAAAAACCTGCGTCATCGAGGTGGGTGCCGGAATCGGGCTGCTGATACGGAGCAATTAGGCATCGAATATGGCACAATTAAAACACCCTCTGCGTAGACTGTGACAGCAGTATTACGCAGGGGGGTGTTGTTGTTGCGTCATTGTAAGCCCAGCGGGCTCTGTGCCATTTCCTGGGGATCGGAATATTGCTAAGTATGGTTTTGCCTACCTGCGTCATAATCTTTGTGGGTGCCGGCGCGTTGATCGTGCTGGGCCTGAGTTGATGCGGAAGCCATAACCATCGGTCCGGACATACTTTGCCAGTGAGGAGGTACCGGTAGTATGAAAATCGTTATTTGGAAATCGCCCAAGTTTTGTCTGGTATCCTGAAGGTGCTTTTTAAAATACACTGAACCAAATAAGATCCGCTTCCGACAGCTTTGGCCCAGGCATATCTGCAACCACTTGGACATATCTATCTCTTGAAACGTCCTTCCCATGAAATTGCAGAAGAGATTGTAAAGCAGGCAATCTCTTTGAGAGGACGAAAGGAGAGATTGCTTCATGGATCTTGGTTTGCAGTACGAGGAGCTGAAATGCTATTCCTGGTGTGTCTTGGATACCGTGGTTCGCCGGGAGGGAGACCCAGGAGAGCATTGTGTCCGGACTCGGATGCCGGACATTGGAACGGTGGTGACTTCCCTGCCACCCTGTTTCTGCGCAGCTGTCGCACCGGCGAGGGAAGCATCACCTGCGAGGGATGATGGTGGCCCTCGGTGCTCTATACGGCAGAGGAAATGGTGAATTTACGCATCCCGGTGCATATTCCGTTTGTATTGCGGAGGCGGAAATGTGACGGACACCTGCCGCATGAACGTACTGCCCCGATTGCTGGGGGATTGACGTGAAAGTGATGAATCCCCTAAAAGTGTTGGTACAGGCAGAATCTCCATTGCGGTTTTCTGGCAATTCTGCGATCACCAGAGCCGCTATTCCGTGGGGTGGAGTGTGGTGAAACGCCCATCCAGACAAAGACGGAAAAGGTGTCCCTTCAGTACATCTCCCAGGTGACGGAAAAACCTTTCCCCTTTGAGGAGAGCGTCAGCCTCTCCGGCAGCCACAGACGGCTGGAAACGACTGCTGAGCTGTGATATCACCCCATATTGCAATGAGAGCAAAATTTGGGCAGCAAAGTGGTGTTCAAGGGGGCGTCAAAGGCCAGAGTGCGGCGCTGAGCCCGGAGCAGGAACTCATCTGCGAGGAGGCGATCTGCCGGTCTCCAGGTGCGGACGCCGGAACCTCCGGAGAATCTGCACTGGCCATGGTGGGGCCATCTGCCACCGATCTGCAGGCGGAATTGGCCGGGGAGGAAGAGCTGCGATTCAATATGGAGCTCTATGCCTGCGCAATCCTGGTGGATTCCCAGGAGGCCAACGTGCTCTGCGACGCCAGCACCGCCTGCCCCTGCCAGTGCGGGAGGAGCGGGAGGAGCGCTTCCGAATTCTGGAACAAAATACTCTGGTTCACCCCCCTTCCGTCAGGCTATGGATTTGGAACTTCCCTCGGCAGAGGTGCTGGATCAGGTAGTCACCCTGAACGAAGTGACGACCGGGGGCGGCGAAAATGGCTATCGCTGCCGGCTCAAGGTTTCTGTCTGCCTGAAGGAGCAGGACGGCCACCTCTCCAAAAACGATCAGAGCTGTTATGTGGATCTTCCATGCCCCAAATCCAGGCAGACCGGGTGATGCTGGAGGTCAAGCTGTTGGATGGAGCCTGTATCTCCGCCGCCGGAGGCATGGAACTGCGGGGCAGTCTGTTGGTACATTATGCCATGCTCTCCACCAGTCCGCCCTGCATTATGTCAGCACCCTGGTGCTGGATGAGGCTGAGGAGGACTCCAGCCCGAAACCATCCGCCGTGCTGCGGATGCTGCGGGAGGGTGAAACCTCTGGGATTTGGGAAAAGAAAGTACTACGCGACGGTGGAAGATATTCTGGCAGTCAATCAAATCAGCGATGAGTCCGCTGCCGGCGGCAGATTTCTGCTGATCCCGCGCAATCGCTGAAGGGGGACGTACTGAACTATGGAACAGCATGAGATCTATACGGATATGGCAACCAGAACCGGGGGCAACATCTACATCGGCGGTAGGCCCGGTACGGACGGGTAAATCCACCTTCATCAAGCGGTTCATGGAAACACTGGTCATACCCAAAATCGAAAAACATCTACCAGAAAGAGCGGGCCAAAGATGAGTTGCCCCCAAAAGCGGCTCCGGCCGCACCATTATGACCGCCGAACCAAAAGTTTGTGCCGGAAGAGGCGGTGGAGATTGAGACCGAAGAAGGCATCCGTTTTTCCGTCCGACTCATCGATTCGGTGGGCTATTTGGTCAACAGTGCCGTGGGACAGATGGAGGATGATCAGCCCAGGATGGTGACCACCCCTGGTTTGACCACGAGATCCCCATGGCGGAGGCGGCGGAGGTGGGCACCCGGAAAGTCATCTCCGAGCACTCCACCATCGGCGTGGTGGTGACCACAGACGGCTCCGTCACCGACATCCCGCGGGAGGACTACCTGGAGGCGGAGGAGCGGACCATTCGGGAGCTGAAAGAGCTGGGCAAACCCTTCCTGATCCTGTTGAACTCAGCGGAACCATCCTCTCCCCGGGCCCAGGCCATCCGGGCGGACATTGAGAGCCGATACGGCGTGGGCTGTCTTGCGGTGGACTGCCAAACCCTGGAGGAGGGGACATCACCGACATTCTGTGCCGTGTACTGTATGAATTCCCCGCTTCAGGAGATTGACCTGTTCCTGCCCAGTTGGGTGGAGGCCCTGCCCGCCAAACATCCCATGAAACAGCGGAGCTTTTCGCCATCAGATCTGCGCAAAAGCGCAGCAGATCACCCGGATTGCAGAGGTCAAGTCCTTTGCCGCTGACATTTCCCAGTGCGCCAATCTGGCCTCCACGGAATTGTCTCGGTGGATTTGGGCAGCGGCATTGCCTCCCTGGAGCTGCCTCGGGAGCTGTTCTTCCAGACTCTGTCCACAGAAACGGGAATTGAGGTTCGGGATGACGGCGACCTGTTCCAGCAGTTGACGGTACTGGCCTCGGTAAAGCGGGAATATGACAAGGTGGCTGACGCCCTGAGTCCGTCAAAAACACCGGCTACGGCATTGTGGTGCCCACCATCGAGGAACTGAAACTGGAGGAACCGGAGATTATGAAACAGGAGACGCTACGGCGTTCGGCTAAGGCCAGCGCCCCTCCATCCACATGATCCGGGCGGACATTGAGACGGTCATCTCTCCCATTGTGGGCAACGAGAAGCAGAGCGAGGAAATGATCAACTACCTGCTCCAGGAGTTTGAGGGAGATCCCAAACAGATTCTGGCAGTCCAATATTTTTGGCAAGTCCTTCCACGAACTGGTCAATGAAGACCCGCAGGGCAAACTGATGCGGATGCCGGAGGATGCCCGGTCAAATTGCAGGGAAACCCTGCAAAAGCGTATTATCAACGAGGGCAGTGGAGGTCTCATCTGCATTATTTGTAAAAAACAAATGGTGCCGCACATTCCGTTTGTGCGGCACCATTTGTTTTATGTTAACTTAATATCATAAGTCATAAGACTTCAGCATAGGATGCTAAGGAAAAAGGGGGACGGGCTTATGATTACGAAACGGGACAGGCGTACAGGAACCACGGCACCCAGACGTGCGGAAAAGCGCCCAAAAAAGGGAGCGCAAGCTCAACTGGCTGTTAACCCAGCTGATCGCCTCGGCAGCCATTTTTTTGCTGGTCTTTTGGGGGGCGGTCTGGTGCCCGAACATGTCTTTTGACGTGTTCGGCCTGGTACGGCAGGTAATTTCCGGAGACCAGTCCCTGGGCCAAATCGGTGGAGGCTCTGGGCGAGGCGGTCAGCGCAGGGGAGAACTGGCCCAAAGCGGTGCAGGACTGGTGTGTGGACACCTTTTGCCCACCGGCATAGAGGAGCCGACCCCGGAGGACAGTGCGGCGTGGTTGGATGCTGCAAACCAGTTTCACCTCCATCTGGCGCCCCTGTAACATCTTCAACCACCGTGTCAAGGCCTATCTGAACCCAGTCAGCATGGTAGTAGCAATGAAGTGTTCTATCGGGCGGGTTATCCTCTACCCGGGCTTTGTGGTGCTGCTCAGCGCCAGCCTACTTTGGTAGCCTGCAGTTGCTGGCAGCACTGCTGATTGCCGCCGCTGCACACGAGTTGGGCCATATTGTTGCCGTCTGGTGTTCCGGTCGTAAATTGATCGGCTCACTTTGACCGCGCTGGGGGCAGAGCTGACACTGAAAGGGAGAGTGTTTCCGCCACTGCTTTCTCAGGACCTGGCACTGGAGTCTTTCCGGTCCGGCAGCCAATCTGATGTTGGCATTGATTTTTGACTGTCATCGGTGGGTTTCCGCTGCTGTTGGGGCCAATCTACTGCTGCTGCTTTAATCTGCTGCCGGTATTTTGGATGGAGGCTGCGCGCCGCTGTTGCCCTCCTGTGCTGGCTGGCCAATCTGGAGTGGGCGGACGGCTGACTGAACTAATCTCCAAAGGATTTTCTGGCGGTCATCCTCTGCGGCACGGAGCAATACGTAACCGAAACGAAGCATACTGA
>VOFC01005530.1_pt1 | contig 30306 bp, 37 predicted proteins | sample 5384161 | NCBI WGS metagenome assembly VOFC01 (sample SAMN12384722, study PRJNA508395) | human gut metagenome | isolation source: healthy gut B | host: Homo sapiens
TTGCCGGGCTGCCATCTGCCTCGGAGGGGGTTCTTTCGCAGCGGGGTTGCAGCCTCCTGCCGCGGGCATCAGAGGATTTCAGCCAGTTGTTTTATGAATTTTTCGTAAATTCCGATGCCCTCTTCGATCTCCGAAAGCAACACGAATTCGTCGGCCGTATGCGAGCGCGAGGATTGCCCCGGCCCCATCTTGAGCGACGGGAAGGGCATCAGCGCCATGTCCGACGTGGTGGGCGATACGTAGCTTTCGCGCCCCGTGGCGGCGGTCGCCCGTGCGAGCGGATGGGCGGCGTTGAGCGCCGAGGCACGGATGCGTGTCGAGCGGGGCGTCACCTCGCTGCGCAGTGCCCGACGCAGGATTTCGACCGTTTCCTCGTTGGTGTAGGCATCCGTGGTGCGGACGTCGGCCACGAAACGGCAGGTGTCGGGAACGACGTTATGCTGCGTGCCGGCCGCGATCTGCGTGACGGCGATGCCGATCGGTCCCAGCAGGTCGGAGCGGCGGTCGAAGCGGAAGTCGCGCAGGCGGGCGATGTCGTCGAGTGCGATATAGAGCGCGTTGACGCCCTCGTTGCGGGCCGCATGGCCGCTTTTGCCGCGGGCTTCGCAGTCGAGGACGACCAGCCCCCGCTCGCCGACGGCGGCCTGCATGCCCGTCGGTTCGCCGACGAGCGCCATGTCGATCGTTCCCAGCTGCGGCAGCAGGGCGCGCATGCCGTGTTCGCCCATGCACTCCTCTTCGGCCGAAAGGGCCAGCAGGAGGTTGAACGGCAGGGGGCGTGTGCGCTGCGTCAGGAAAGTCTGCGTGAGGCTCACCGCCGAAGCCCCGGCGTCGTTGCTCCCCAGGCCGTAGAGGCGGTCGCCTTCGACGGTCGGGGCATACGGGTCGCGGGTGTAGCTGGCTGCGGGGCGTACCGTGTCGTGGTGGGAGTTCAGGAGCAGCGTCGGGCGCGCCGGGTCGAAGCCTGCGGAGCGGGCGAAAACGTTGTTGTGCAGTCTTTCGGGTGCCGCGCCGTGTTCCGCCAGGTAGGCGAAGATGAGGTCGGCCGTGCGGCTTTCGTCGCGCGACGGGGAGGGCGTTGCGATCAGCGTCCTGAGCAGGTCGATGGCTTCCTTGGTTTTTGCATCCATGTCGTTTGTGAGCTGGCTGTCCGTTCCCCTGTGGCCGTGCGGCCACAGGGATCGGGCGTATTACCTGATTACCGTTCCGGTGTCGTTCGACAGGTTGTCGGAATGTTTGATCGTGACGCTCCGAACGCCGTTTGCGACGGCCTTGAGGGCGTTCTCGATCTTGGGGATCATGCCTTTGCTGACGACGCCTTCGGCTTTGAGCGCGGCGTACGATCCGGCGGTGATCTCGCGGATGAGGGTCGTCTCGTCGTCGGGGTCGCGCAGCACGCCGCTTTTTTCGAAGCAGAAGACCAGCTCCGTGGGGGCGATCCGGGCGGCACCGAGTGCCACGGACGAAGCCACGCTGTCGGCGTTGCAGTTGAGCAGCGTGCCCTGCCCGTCGTGCATAATGGCGCAGAATACGGGCGTGACGCCTGCCCCGAGAAGTTCCCCGAGCAGCGTGTGGTTGACACTTTCGATGTCGCCCACGAAGCCGTAGTCGATCGGTTCGGGTGCGCGGCGGCGCGCCATGACGGCGTTGCCGTCGGCGCCCGACAGCCCGAGTGCATTGCATCCGGCGGCCTGGAGCCCGGCGACGAGCTGTTTGTTGACCAGCCCGGCGTAGACCATCGTCACGACGTCGAGCGTGCCCTTGTCGGTGATGCGGCGCCCGTCGACCATCTGCACCTGCAGTTCGAGTTTCTGGGCGAGGCGCGTGGCGAGCTTGCCGCCTCCGTGGACGAGGATCTTCGCCCCGGGCAGCGAGGCGAAGTCCGCGAGGAAGCCTCGCAGGGCCGCGGGGTCGTCGATGACGTTGCCCCCGATCTTTACTACCGTGATTTTTTCCATCACTTCGACCCCTCCAGCAACCTTTTGAGTACTACCTGCGCCGAGATCTCGCGGTTGGCGGCCTCGGGGATCACCAGCGAGCGGGGCGATTCGATCACCTCGTCGGTGACGATCATGTTGCGCCGCACGGGCAGGCAGTGCATGAAATAGGCGTCATGGGTGAGCGCCATCTTTTCGGCGTCTACCGTCCAGCTCCGGTCGCGGCTGAGCACCTTTCCGTAATCGGGGTCGGCGTAGGCCGCCCAGTTCTTGGCATAGACGAAATCCGCCCCTTCGAGCGCCTTGCGCTGGTCGTATTCGACGCGGGCGTTGCCGACGAACTGCGGGGCGAGCTCGTAGCCTTCGGGATGGGTGATGACGAAGTCGTAGCCGGCGGCGTTCATCCACTCGGCGAACGAGTTGGGCACGGCCTGCGGCAGGGCGTTGGGGTGCGGTGCCCAGGTCATCACGACCTTCGGACGCTCCGTGGTCTTGTACTCCTCGATGGTGATCAGGTCGGCGAAGCTCTGCAGCGGGTGGCGCGTGGCGGCCTCCATCGAGAAGACCGGACGCCCCGAGTAGCGGATGAACTGCTCGAGAACGCGCTCCTCGTAATCCTCGGCCTTGTCGCGGAAGCGGGCGAACGAGCGCACGCCGATCACGTCGCAGTAGGATCCCATGACGGGAATGGCTTCGAGCAGGTGTTCGGCCTTGTCGCCGTCCATCACCACGCCGCGTTCGGTTTCGAGTTTCCAGGCGCCTTGGTTCACGTCGAGCACCATGACGTTCATGCCGAGGTTCATCGCGGCCTTCTGCGTCGAGAGCCGGGTGCGGAGGCTCGAATTGAAGAACAGCATCAGCAGGGTTTTGTTGCGGCCGAGCCCCGTGAACTGGAACCGGTCGCGCTTGATCTCCATGGCTTCGGCGACGGCTGTCGTCAGGTCGCCGATGTCTGCTACACAGGTGAATTTTTTTCATCGTACGAGTTCTTTGAATGCGTTGAGGAAGCGGTCGGCCAGTTCGCGTGTCAGGCAGAGCGCGGGCAGCAGCCGCACGGTCGAGGCGCCGGCGCCGCCCGTGAAGATGTGTTTTTCGAAGAGCAGCCGTTTGCGGAACTCCGACCCGGAGCCGTCGAGTTCGATGCCGATCATCAGTCCGCGGCCGCGGACTTCTTTCAGCCCGCCGATCTTATGCAGTTCGCCGAGCAGGTATTCGCCGACCGTGGCGGCGTTCTCGACGAGCCCGTCGCGCTCCATCACGTCGAGCACGGCGATGGCCGCCGCGCAGGCCAGGTGGTTGCCGCCGAAGGTGGTGCCCAGCAGCCCCGGTCGCGCCTCGAAGTGGGGAGCGATCAGCACGCCGCCGATCGGGAATCCGTTGCCCATGCCCTTGGCCGTGGTGATCAGGTCGGGTCGGATGCCGGCCTGCTGGTGGGCGAAGAAGCGACCCGTGCGTCCGTAGCCCGACTGTATTTCGTCGAGGATAAGCTGCGTGCCGGTTTCGCTCGCCGCCGTGCGCAGTTCGCGCAGGAAGTCGTCCGCGGGGCAGTGGATGCCGGCGACGCCCTGGATGCCCTCGATGATGACGGCGGCGAACTCACCCGTGGCGAGTTTCGCGCGCGCGGCTTCGAGGTCGTTCAGCGGCACGAACTCCACGTTCGGCGTGCGGTTGAACGGCGCCGAGATCGCGGGGTTGTCCGTGGCGGCCACGGCGCCCGACGTGCGGCCGTGGAAGGCCTTGGCCATGGCCAGCACCTTCGTGCGGCCGGTGTGGAACGAAGCCAGTTTCAGGGCGTTCTCGTTCGCCTCCGCTCCTGAGTTGCAGAGGAAGAGGCTGTAATCGTCGTAGCCCGATGCGCGGCCCAGTTTTTCGGCCAGGGTGGTCTGGAGCGAGTTTTCGACCGAGTTGGAATAGAACCCCAGCCGTGCGGCCTGCTCCGAGATGGCCCGTACGTAGTCGGGCTGGGCATGGCCGATCGAGATGACGGCATGGCCGCCGTAGAGGTCGAGGTATTCGGTGCCTGCCGCGTCGTAGACGAAGCAGCTTTTGCCCCGGACGGGCTCTACGGGATAGAGCGAATATACGTTGAAAAGTTCCATTTTTACAATTTTTTCATTATTGCACTTTTTGGTGGCAAAAGGGTGCCCAAAACCATCTGCGTGTCGTTCCCTGCGGGGCGGTAGGAAGGCTGTGCTAAAACGGGCGTCTTCGCGGGGTGTGCGGGCAACCCGTCCTCCGTTTCTTGACGCTTGGCTTTTATCCCGCCGGTTTCCCTCCCCGAACGGCAATGCGGAGATGTCGCGCCGCATTTTGCCGCCTCGAAAGCGGCTGTTATAGGCGGCGTTTTAAAATGCCGATGCTTTCAGCTGCAGCCCCGCGGTTTCGTCGAGCCCGAACATCAGGTTCATGTTCTGCACGGCCTGTCCCGACGCGCCTTTCAGCAGGTTGTCGATGACCGAGACGACGTGCAGCTTGCCGTCGTATTTCGACACGCCCACGAGCGCCTTGTTGGTGTTGACGACCTGTTTTAGGTCGATGCTGCGCGTCGTGGCGTGCGTGAAGGCTGCCGCGGCGTAATAGTCGGCGTAGAGCTTGCGTGCGGCCTCTTCGTCGAGCGGACAGGCGGTGTAGACGCTTGCCAGGATGCCCCGCGTGAAATCGCCGCGCATCGGCACGAAGTTCACCGCCTGGTCGAACGAGGGCTCCAGCTGCCGCAGGTTGCGGCCGATTTCCAGGAGGTGCTGGTGCGTGAAGGCCTTGTAGACCGAGATGTTGTCCGAACGCCAGCTGAAATGGGTCGTGGCCGAGGGCTTCACCCCCGCGCCCGTCGAGCCGGTCACGGCCGTCACATGCACCTCGTCCGTCAATAGTCCCGCCGCTGCGAGCGGGAGCAGTGCCAGCTGGATCGCCGTGGCGAAGCAGCCCGGGTTGGCGACGCGCTGTGCCGTGCGGATACGGTCGCGGTTCAGCTCCGGGAGCCCGTAGACGAACCCGCCGCTCTCGTCGCGGAAATCCTGCGCCAGGTCGATGATCTTCACGCCTGCGGGCACCGTGTTCGCCTCCATCCATTTGCGGCTCTCGCCGTGTGCCGAACAGAGGAACAGCACGTCGATGGCCCGGAGGTCGTATGCGTCGCTCAGACGCATTTCGGTGTCGCCCTCCAGTCCGCCGTGCACGTCGGCGAGGCGGTTGCCCGCGTTGCTCGTGCTGTGGACGAAGACGATCCGGGCCTGCGGGTGGGCGAGCAGCAGGCGGATCAGTTCGCCGGCCGTATACCCGGCGCCTCCGATGATTCCGACACGGATCATTTCTTGTTGCGTTTCTGGACGTTGTAGTAGATCTTGATCGGATTGCCGAAGATCTTCGTGAAGCCCTTCACGTCGTCGGCCGTCCAGGCCTTGTTCACCTCGCCGTACTCGCCGAAGTCGGTCTTCATCAGGTCGAAGGTCGAATCGACGCCCACGAGCGTGTAGCTGTACGGACGCAGGATCAGCTCGACGGTTCCCGTCACGTTGCGCTGCGAGGAGTCGAGCATCGCCTCGATGTCGCGCATGACCGGTTCGAGGTACTGCGCCTCGTGGAGGAACATGCCGTACCAGTTGGCGACCTGGTCCTTCCAGTAGATCTGCCACTTGGTGAGCGTATGCTTTTCGAGCATCTTGTGGGCGGCGATGATGAGCATCGGGGCCGCGGCCTCGAAGCCCACGCGGCCCTTGATGCCGATGATCGTGTCGCCGATGTGCATGTCGCGGCCGATGCCGTAGTTCGAGCCGATGGCCTCGACGGCGCGGATCGCCTCGACCTTGTCCGCGTAGGGCTTGCCGTTCACGGCCGCGATCTCACCCTCGTGGAAGGTGATCTTCAGACGCTCCTCGGCGTGGGCCGTAATCTGGCTCGGGTAGGCCTCCTCGGGCAGCGTCTGCTCCGAGTGGAGGGTCTCCTTGCCGCCGATCGAGGTGCCCCACAGTCCCTTGTTGATCGAGTACTCCATCTTCTTGAAGTCGGCCGTGAAGCCGTGCTTGCGCAGGTAGTCGATCTCGTATTCGCGCGTCAGGGTCATGTCGCGCGTCGGGGTGATGATCTCGATTTCGGGGGCGAGGACCTGGAACGTCAGGTCGAAACGCACCTGGTCGTTGCCGGCGCCGGTCGAGCCGTGGGCCACGGCGTCGGCGCCGATCTGCTTGGCGTATTCGATGATGGCGATAGCCTGGAAGATGCGCTCGGAGCTGACCGAAATGGGGTAGGTGCCGTTGCGCAGGATGTCGCCGTAGATCATGTATTTGATGCTCTTTTCGTAGTACTCCTGCTCGATGTCGAGCGTGGCGTGCTTCACGGCGCCCAGCGCCAGGGCGCGTTTTTCGATGTTCGCAAGCTCCTCCTTCGAGAAGCCGCCCGTGTTGGCGATGGCCGTATAGACATCGTACCCTTTCTCCTCGGAGAGGTATTTCACGCAGAACGAGGTGTCCAGACCTCCGCTGAATGCCAGAACTACTTTTTGCTTTCCCATTTTCTTATATCGTTTTGTTTATTTCAGGTGGAACAATTTTTTGAACTTGTTTTTGAAGAACATGACGTAGGGCGCCATGCGCGACTGTACCTGCGGGGGTTCCTTGGCCGGGTCATACAGCATGCCCGTACAGAGACACATGCGGCGGTTGTTGCGCTGGAGGATGTCGTAGTTGCAACATCCCTCGCACCGCGCCAGAACTCCTCGTCCTCGGTCAGTTCGGAGAAGGTCACGGGGACGTATCCCATGCGTGAATTGAGCTTCATGACCGGCAGCGACGTGGTGATACTGAATAACTTGGCGTACGGGAATCGTCGTCGGGCCAGCTCGAAGGTTCGTCGTTTGATCTGTTCCGCGAGTCCCATATGGCGGTACTCCGGATCGACGATAAGTCCCGAGGTGGCGACGAAGTCGCCGTGACCCCAACACTCGATGTAGCTGAACCCGACCAGTTTTTCACCGTCCAGCGCCACGACGGCCTTGCCACCGGTCATTTTTGCGGCGATGTATTCGGGCGAACGCTTGGCGATGCCCGTGCCACGCTGCAACGCCGACTCGTAGATCAGATCGCAGATACGCTGGGCGTAGTGCGCGTGTGACGAGTCGGCAAATACGACGCTGATAGAGTTGTTATTCATTTACTTTTATGTGGGTAAAATTGTGGTGTGAATCAGTTGTTGATACGGAAGGCACGCTGCACGCCCTTGATCCGCATGATGGAGTGAATGAGCGTGTCCACGACGCCCGCGCCGGGCACCTCGACGCTCACCGTGCCCCCGATGCACCCGTTGGCGAGCGATGAGAAGTTGATCGAGCGGATGTTGAGCTTCAGGTCGCGGGTGATGACTTCGGTGATGTGGTTGGCCATGCCGGTCGTGTCGGCGGCGACGATGCGGATCGAGACGCGGAAGGCACCCTCGGCTGTCGAACGCCAGCGCGCTTCGATAACCCGGTAGGGGTAGTTCTCGCGCATGCGCTTGGCATTGGGGCAGTCGCAGCGGTGGATCGTGATGCCCGAGTTGATCGTCACGAACCCGAATACGTCGTCGCCCTTGATCGGGTTACAGCATTTGGCCAGCTTGTACTGGATCTTCGAGATGTCGTCGTCGATCACCAGCGCGTCCTGCGGCGCGGTGCTCTCCCTGACGTTGTGCACCTTGTTGCGCTCGGCTTCGGCCGCGGCGGCACGGCGCTGTTCGTCGGCCTCGCCCGAAATATGGCGGGCGAGGATCTCCTTGATCGTGCCCAGGTCGACTTTCTGCGTGGCGATCAGTGCGTAAACCTCCGTGCCGGTGCGAACCTTGAAGTATTTGACCAGGTAGGCCACCGCCTCGTCGATGGTCAGCGTGAATTTCCAGTTCTTGAGCTTGCGTTCCAGCTCCTCGCGCCCCATGCGCGTGTGCTTGGCCTGCTCCTCGCGCAGGTAGGACTTGATCTTGTTGCGGGCCTTCGACGTGACCACGAAGTTGAGCCAGTCGGACTTGGGCGTCTGGTTCTTCTGGGTGGGGATCTCGACGATGTCGCCGTTGCGCAGCTGCTCGCGGATCGAGACGGCCCGGTTGTTGACCTTGCCCCCCACGCACGTGGAACCCAGCGAGGTGTGGATGTCGAACGCGAAGTCGAGGAGCGAAGCCCCCTCGGGCAATTTGCGCAGGTCGCCGTTGGGCGTGAAGACGAAGATCTCGCCCGAGGCGGGCTTGGCGTCGAAACGCTGCGCCAGCGAGTGGGTGGTGTCCTCGATCAGTTCGCGCAGGCGTCCCAGCCACATTTCGCTGGTCTGGGCTCCCTGGTTGACCCCCTTGTAGCGCCAGTGGGCGGCGATGCCGCGCTCGGCCACGGCGTCCATGCGCTCGGTGCGGATCTGCACCTCGACCCAGCGGCCCTCGGCCGAGACGGTCGTGTGCAGCGACTCGTAGCCGTTCGACTTGGGAATCGAGATCCAGTCGCGCATGCGGTTGGGGTTGGGCGTGTAGAAGTCCGTCACGACCGAATAGGCCGTCCAGCAGAGCTGTTTCTCCTGCTCCTGGTGGCAGTCGATGATGATGCGGATGGCGAAGATGTCGTAGACGCCCTCGAAGGGGACATGCTGCTTGTGCATCTTCGTCCAGATCGAGAAGATCGACTTGGTGCGGCTCTTGATGTGGTATTTGATGCCCAGCTTGCCGAGCCTCTCCTCGATGGGCACCAGGAACCGCGCGATGAAGGCCCTGCGCTCCTCGGCGCTCTCTTCGAGCTTGGTGACGATATGTTCGTAGTCCTTCGGTTCGAGGTATTTCAGGGCGATGTCCTCCAGTTCGCTCTTGATGCCGTAGAGTCCCAGCTTGTGGGCGATCTGGGCGTAGAGGTTCATCGACTCCCAGCTCTTCTTGCGCCACTTTTCACGCGGGAACATTTCGAGCGAGCGCATCACTTCGAGCCGGTCGGCCAGTTTGATGAGGATCACGCGCGGGTCTTCCGAATAGGAAACCAGCAGGTCGCGGAAATTGTCGGCCTGCTCCTTGGCGACCTTGAGCCGCAGTTCCGAGATGTTCGCCAGGCCCATCGTGATGCCCACGACCTGCTCGCCGAAGCGGCTGCGGATGTCGGCGGTCAGGGCGAGGAACTCTTCGGCGGGGAGCTGCTTGTGGGCCAGGCGCACCACGTCGTGCAGGATCGTCGAGACCGTGGAGTTGCGTCCGAGGCCCACTTCCGAGATCACGACCATAGCCACGGCTACGGCATGGTCGAGCAGCGGCGTGCCGTCATAGCGGCACAGGCCCGTGAGCTTCCCGTCGGCGTAGACGAGCGCCTCGTCGACGAGGGCCCGGGTCTGCTCCGAGAAGTTCGCGCGCACGAGCGTGCGGAGTTTTTCGTACCGTGAAAAGTCCATTTTTACCTAACCAGATGACCTATGCTCGCAAAGATATGAAATTTTTTCATAAATTTGGCACGTCAGACCAATACACGGCGTTATGGCAAATAAAAAGGATGTTTATGTTCCGACCGTGGGCGAGGAGATCGCCAATACGGTTACGCACGGGGTGATGTCGCTCGTGGCCCTCGTGGCGCTCCCCTTTGCCGCCGTGTGGGCCTACGCGCACGACCCCAACCCGGTTACGGCATCTGTTTCGGTGAGCATTTTCGTGATTTCGATCTTCCTGATGTTCCTGGCCTCGACGCTCTACCATTCGATGAACCCGGCCTCGAAGCACAAGGCCGTTTTCCATATCCTCGACCATATCTTCATCTATGTGGCGATCGCCGGCAGTTACACCCCGATCGCCTTATCGGTCATCGGCGGCTGGCAGGGGATATTCATCACGATCCTGCAGTGGGCGATGGTGCTGTTCGGCATCTTCTACAAGTCGCTTTCGCGCAAGTCGATTCCGGCCATCAGCCTGACGATTTATCTGGTGATGGGGTGGACGATCGTCTTCTTCCTGCCGCTTTTCGTGCGGCAGGCCTCAACGGCGTTGCTGGTGCTGATCGCCGCGGGCGGTGTACTCTACACGCTCGGCGCCTGGTTCTATGCCCGGCAGGGGTTTCGCTACCACCACATGGTATGGCATCTGCTGATCAACCTTGCGGTCGTGGCGCATTTCATCGGGATCGTGTTTTTCCTCTACTGACGGGATCCGCATTGCCGTGCGTTTCGGCCTAAGCAGGGAACCCCGGAAAATATTCCGGACATCTCGTACACCCCAGGCTGCCGGGCGAGGCTGCGGGCACCGTGTCCGGTTGCCGGGTCAGTGCTTATAGACGGCGTAGATGTGATCCGCGGGCAGGGCGTACAGTTTCCGCTCTGCGTCGGTGAAGCTCGCGGCGTAGTCGATGTCCGCGGCCTCGAAACCCGCCTCGCGCAGCCGGTCGGCGTAGTCGGCGCCGTAGATGCGCCGGTGGTCGTACTGCCCGAAGATGCGCGTGCGCTCGTCGGGATCGGTGATCGAGTCGTCCTCGTAGGTCTGTTCGTAATCCCGGTCCACGGGCGAGAGGACGATGCCCCAGCCGCCGGGTTTGAGGATGCGGTAGAGTTCGCACAGCGCCTTGCGGTCGTCGGCGACGTGTTCGAGCAGGTGGTTGCAGAGGATGACATCGACCGAATCGTCGGCCAGCGGGATTTGCTGTACGTCGAAATGCAGGTCGGCCAGCGGGCTTTCGAGGTCGGCGGTGACGTACTGTCCCGGATGCCCCGCAAAATGGGGTTTCAGGTGGCGCATGATGCAGACTTCGGGCGCGATGTGGAGCGTGCGGGGATAGCATTTGAGCAGGTCGGTCTCGCGCGTGAGATAGAGCCACAGCAGCCGGTGGCGTTCCAGTGACAGGCATTTGGGACAGAGCGCATTGGCGCGTGCATGCACGTAGCCGTAGGGCAGGAATTTCCGGTATTTGGCTCCGCATACGGGGCACTCGGCGCCGCGTCCCCTGTAAAACAGGCCCGCCATCGGCACGGCCCAGCCCGCGATGCGTTGCAGGAGCGGCCGCGGCACGTGGTTAAGCGTCCATTTGATCAGTTTCTTCATCGTCATTCCAGAATCTTCGATACCTCCTCTTCGGCCTTGTGCAGGCGCGCCTTGCAGCTTGCGATCAGCTCCGTGGCGCGTTTCACCTCGGCGGCGAGGCTGTCCACATCCATCTCTTCGCTGCGGAAGCGGGCGAGGATTTTCTCGATCTCGGCGATCGCCTCGGCGTAGGCCGGTTCTTTTTTCTTTGCCATATCTCTCGTGGTTTAACAACTGTTTCTCATCGTGCCCTTACCGTGCAGCCTTAGTTCCCTGCCCGAACAGGATTTCGCGGTAGTGGGCGATGTCCAGCCCGTCGTCGAACTTGCGGGCGAAAAGCGGGGAATTTCCCCCCCTCGACTTGAGCACGGACAGCTGGTACAAGTCGCTTGTGGACAATGTTTTCGGGTGTGCCCCGGGGTGCGACCAGTCGGCATGGACAAGCGAATAATTCGCGTTGTGCCCGGCAAACGGGGAGTCGCCGAGCAGCGTATGGAAAAATAGTTCATCGGCTGCATGGCTGTACCGAAATGCAGGGATAAAGTCGGGGTGTGCAGCGAGGTAATCGAAGATGAAATCGCGCATACGATCCGTAATTGCAATCCACTGGCTGCCTTTCTCCAGCGGCGGGAGCCGGTCGAAAAAAGGATTGTCCGCACGCATGGTGCATTTCATGGCGATCCGCAGCAAGCGGCGGGCGAAGGTCGATTTGTCGGGGCAGAACCTCCTCCGGCGTATCCGGTCGGCCTCTTCGGGGGTGATGGACGGATTGGCCGAAATGAATTGCCGTCCCCGGTCATAGGCTTCCCGGAGTACCGTACGTATCGTTTCGGCAGGGTATAACGGCAGGGTGTCGCCCGAAATCAGGACGACGTAACGGAAACCCCCGTCGCGTGTCGCCGAGAAAAGCCGGAGCGTACTTTCTACCATGCCGAATCCGCCCCAGTAGACTTTCGTACGCGGTTCGACGAAACAAACGCGCCCGGTCTTGCCGAGTGCGGCGAAGGCCCCGATGTCCGCCTTGCCGTCCACATGGATGAACAGCCCGTTGCCGGGTGCATCGAGCTGGTGCACGAGTTCCGCCAGCACGGGCGTGTACTTGTGGCACAGCACGCAGAACGCGATCCGGAAAGGGGTGTTCTCTTTCATGGCGCGGGTCATTTCGTTTCGGTGTATTGAACGGTGCCCTCGATGCGGCCGTCGGCGACCTCGATGTCGAGCGTGTCGCCTTTTCCGACTTGTGCGGCGGAGAAAACGGCTTTGCCGCCCGTGCGGACGATGGCGAAGCCCAGCCGCAGGATACGCTCCGGGGAGCGTCCGGCGACCAGTTCGGCCGCATTGCCGAGCCGGGACGCCTGGCGTGCGAGGAAATTCCCGGCACTGGCCGCGAGGGTTTCGCGCATCTGCTCCAGGGCCATCCCCCGTTGTCTGAGCAGCCCCTTGGCATGGAAGAGCAGGTGGCTGGACAGCTCCTGAAGCCGCAGTTCCTGTGCCCGCGAGGTGACCAGTACGTTGTCGCGCAGTTGCAGGGCGGCGTTGTCGAGCCATGCGTCGATCGTGTCCATCCGCTCCACGAGCCATCCGGCCACCGCCGTCGGGGTTTTTAGCGCCGTATGCGCCACCATGTCCGCCACGCTCGTGTCCTTGTCATGGCCGATACCCGTCAGCACCGGCAGCGGGAACTGCGCCACGTGGGTGCAGAGCCGGTAGGCATTGAAGCAGTTGAGGTCGCTGGCCGAACCGCCGCCGCGGATGATGACCACGGCGTCGAACTCCTCCATGCGGTCGGCCACGGCGCACAGCGCCGCAACGATCGACTCCTCGGCCGCCGCACCCTGCATGAACGCATCGAAGAGCGTGAGGCGGAACCGGTAGGGGCTTTTGCCGATCTCCTTGCAGAAATCCTGATAGCCGGCGGCGTTGGCGCTCGAAACGATGGCTATGCGCTGTACGACGGCGGGCATCCCGACCTCGCGGTTCATGTCCCACACGCCCTCCTTGCGCAGGCAGTCGATGGTCTGCTGCCGCTGCCGCTGCATGTCGCCCAGCGTGTAGGCAGGGTCGATGTCGGTGATCTGGAGCGAGAATCCGTAGAGTTCGTGGTAGTTGACGGCGACTTTGGCCAGGATCTTGATCCCTGCGGCGAGCCGCTGCCCGGTTTCGGCCTCGAAATAGCCCGCGATGCGGGAGTAGGCCGTGCGCCAGATCACGGCGCGCGACTGTGCCAGCGGCACGCCGTTATCGCCCCCTTTCTCGACGAGTTCCAGGTAGCAGTGCCCCGAATAGTTGACTTTGACCTCGGAGATCTCGGCGCTCACCCAGACGGGCAAGGCAAAACGCTCGTGGAGGGTCTCCTTCACGAGCCGTTGTAATTCCGACAGGGTGATATGGGCGTGCGGCAGCATGGGTCAGCGCCAGACCAGTTCTACGGGACGGGGCATCCGCTTGCCCTTGGGGAGCTGGATGTGCAGCACCCCTTCGCTTGCGACGGCGACGCCGTTTTTCTGCGCCGGGTGCCAGTGCGGGGCTTCGGAGAGTGCCTTCAGCACGCGCCGCTTGAGGCGGTTGTCCGTCGATTCGAGCTCCTGCGCCAGGACGGCCTTGCCTTCGGGAGTTACGGTGTAGCGCAGTATGATGCGGGCTGCCGGTTCGTCGTCGTCCCATTTGACCTGCCCGGCGATGTACTCGTCGAAGGTCGTGCCGGCCTCGAAGACCGCGGGTTTGTCGTAGCGGAGCGAGATGAGTATTACCCCGTTGGCGGCTTTCTCCCCGTAGCGGGCGATGGTTTCCTCGTCGGCCGGCAGGGATTCGATATTTTCGATGTCGTCGGGCGGGATCGATTCGATCTCTTCGGTTTCGACGCCGTTGACGATATACAAGGGACGCTGCGCCACGGCGGAGAGTGTCGCGGCGAAGAGTGCGGATAAGAGCAGGATGTATCTTTTCATGCGGTGCTTTTTCCCGGTAAACGCATTCCCGGCGGGGAATATTGCCCGTCGCGTACGGCGGGGTGTTGCGAAGATAACGGTTTTGGCGCGGAATGCCAAATTTTTTCCGGCGATATGTTGCCGCGGCCAGCCGGGCGATCGTGTCCGGCGGGAGGGGCGAATGACCTTCCCGGCGGGGTTCCCGGTGCTCTTCCCGTCGCAGCTCCCGATGCGGGTTCCGGTCGTGGGGCAGGTGCGATGCGGGTTACAGGATTTCCTCCCACATGAAGCGGACGACGTCGGCGCAGCCGTTGGCCTTGAAGCGAACGCCTTCCTTTTCGAGCAATTCCCGTTGCTGCGGCCAGCCGGGGGCGGTGCGCCCGGCGCTGTTGACCACGCGATGGCAGGGGAGCCCTGCCGGGGCGGAGGCCATGGCACGGCCTACGCGGCGGGCGTGGTCGGGCATGCCGATCAGCCGGGCGATCTGCTTGTAGGAAACGATCTTCCCGGCGGGGATTTGCGCCACGACGGCATATACCTCGTCGTCGAATGCCCGGCCTGTCAGTTTGTCGGTTTGCAATGGTTTTCGGTCGATAGCGGTTTGCGACAGGTTCCCCCTCCAAGCCCGTTGGCCATGGAAGGCCGGGGTTGCCCCGATGCTGCCGGCCCGGACGGGGGCAGTACGCATGCGGGGATGGGGGCTCCCATGGGGGCGGTTTTACAACTCGCTCTCCTTCAGACGCTCGGCGTTCTCCGCTACGATCAGGTGGTCGATCACGTCCTGAATGTCACCGTCCATGAAGGCCGAGAGGTTGTAGATCGTATAGTTGATGCGGTGGTCGGTGATACGTCCCTGCGGGTAGTTGTAGGTGCGGATCTTGGCCGAGCGGTCGCCCGTCGAGACCATCGTCTTGCGCTTCGAGGCGATCTCGTCGAGGTATTTCGAGTATTCGAGGTTGAAGACGCGCGTACGCAGCTCGGCAAAGGCCTTGTCGAAGTTCTTGAGCTGCGACTTCTGGTCCTGGCACTGCACGACGATGCCCGTCGGGATGTGCGTCAGGCGGATGGCCGAGTAGGTCGTGTTGACCGACTGTCCGCCGGGTCCCGAGGCGCAGAAGATGTCCTTGCGGATGTCGTTCATCGAGATCTCGACGTCGAACTCCTCGGCTTCGGGCAGCACGGCCACCGAGGCGGCCGAGGTGTGCACGCGGCCCTGCGTCTCGGTCTGGGGCACGCGCTGCACGCGGTGCACGCCCGACTCGTATTTGAGCGTGCCGTAGACGTTCTGCCCCGTGACCTTGAGCACGACCTCCTTGTAGCCTCCCGCGGCGCCGTCCGAGAACGAGGTCATTTCGTAGCGCCAGCCCTTCGACTCGATGTATTTGGTGTACATGCGCAGCAGGTCGCCGGCGAAGATCGCGGCCTCGTCGCCGCCCGTGCCGCCGCGGATCTCCATGATGGCGTTCTTCGAGTCCTGCGGATCCTTCGGGATGAGCAGCAGCTTGATCTGCTCTTCCATCTGCTCGATGGCCGGCTCCAGTTCGGTGATCTCGCCGCGAGCCATTTCGCGCATCTCCTCGTCCTTGTCGTTGGCGAGGGTGTCCTTGGCTTCGGCGAGGTTGGCCAGGGCCGTGCGGTAGCGTTCCGAGGTCTCGATGATCGGTTCGAGCTCCTTGTACTCCTTGTTGAGCTGCACGAACTGCTTGACGTCGGCGATCACTTCGGGGTCGGTGAGTTTCTGCCCCGTCTCCTCGTATTTGAGTTTCAGGCCGTCGAGACGGCTCAAAATGCTGTTGTCTGCCATAAATCCTTATTTTGTCGGCAAAGATACGCAATAATCGTCAAACGGCAATGCGTGGTCTGAAAAAACGGGGTTACGCTTCTCCGTGGGGAGATTATTGCCCCGCAGGCCAATCCGACTCCCGGCGGGAACGAACCTGTTGGCCGAACTCCTGTACGGCTGCCTGCACTACGGCTTCCGCGAGTTCCCTCCCTGCGCTTTTGCGGCTTGTGGCCGGTCGTATCCCGACATCCACGCAGCCGGGCAGGCCGGGTTGCCGCAGGAGCACGGAAGCTGGATTCTATGCTTCGTTCAGCTTTTTCAGCCAGTCCAGCATTGCCTGTTGCCACTGCTCCTTGTATTCGAAGTGGTCGCGGATGCCCCAGCCGTGCCCGCCGGTGGGGTAGATGTGCATCGAGGCTTTCACGCCGTGCTCCTTGAGGGCGTTGTAATAGAGGATGCCGTTGACGGGCGGCACGACCTTGTCGTCGTCCGAAAGCAGCAGCAGCGTCGGCGGGGTCTGTGCCGTCACGCGGTTCTGGAGTGAATACCACGTGTCGCTCTCCGCATTGCGGCTGCCGCCCAGCAGGGCGTTGAACGACCCCTGGTGCCCTTTGCCCTTTTCGGCCGTGATGACCGGGTAGAAAAGGATCGAGAAGGCGGGCTTGGTCTCGGCCAACGTCGAGGCCGAGGCCGCGAGGTGCCCGCCTGCCGAGCTGCCCACGATGCCGACCTTGCCGGCCGTGAACCCGGTGGCGCCCGCTTCGAGCCCCATCATGATGCGCAGCGCCTGTTCGACGTCCTCCAGCGGCACCTCGGGGTGGCCGTTGGGCATGCGGTATTTGAGTACGGCGGCCGTGATGCCGTTGGCGGCGAACCACTTGGCCATGTCGTAACCTTCGTAGTCGATGCACAGTTTCACGTAGCCCCCGCCCGGGCAGATCACGACGGCCTGCCCCGTCGCTTTTGCGGGGTCGGCCGGGAAGATGTAGAGCACGGCCTGCGAAACGTCGGCAATCCGGTTCGGCTCGGGTTCCCGTTCGGGCGTGGCGATGCCGTTGCTGTGGGGCGCCGTCGTGTTGTCCCAGATTTTCAGCGTCGCAGCTTGTCCGTAGTCCTGTGCGGCCGCCGTGCCTGCGGCGAGCAGGAGGGCGGCGAGCAGCGTGTGTGGTCGTCTCATGGTCTTATCGTTTTTGTCCCCGCAGGGCGGGGCGGGTTGTCCGGGAATGCGGGCGCGGATTCGACCGCATCCGCCGTGTACGGGGGCGTCGGTGGCGCCTTGCGCCGGGGTGCGTCAGATCACGATGTTGATGATCTTGCCCGGGACGACGATGACTTTCTTCGGGGCCTTGCCTTCGAGCCATTTCTGCGCCTCGGGCTGCGTCACGACGTCGGCCTGGATCTGGGCGGGCGTCATCGACGTGGCGTACTCCTTCTTGAAACGGAGTTTGCCGTTGACCGAAACCGGGTATTCGAAGGCGCTCTGCGCGAGGTGTTTCTCATCGTAGGCGGGGTAGCTTGCCGTGCAGACCGAGGTCGTGTGTCCCAGCGCTTCCCACAGTTCCTCGGCGATATGCGGAGCGAAGGGTGCCAGCAGGACGGTCAGCGGCTCGAGCACCTCGCGCTTGTTGCATTCGCCCAATTCGTTGAGGCAGATCATGAAGGCGGCGACGGAGGTGTTGAACGAGAAGTTCTCGATGTCCTCGCTGACCTTGTTGATCGTTTTGTGCAGCGTGCGAAGCTCCTTTTCGGTCGCCTTTTCGTCGGTGAGCACCAGCTTGCCGTCGCGGTCGTAGAACAGGCGCCAGAAACGGCGCAGGAACTTGTAGACGCCGTCGATGCCGTTCGTGTCCCAGGGTTTCGACTGTTCGAGCGGGCCGAGGAACATCTCGTACATGCGGAGCGTGTCGGCGCCGTAGTTCTCGACGATGTAGTCGGGGTTCACGACGTTGTACATCGACTTGGACATCTTCTCGATGGCCCAGCCGCAGACGTACTTGCCGTCTTCGAGGATGAATTCGGCGTCCTTGTATTCGGGCATCCACGCGCGGAAGGCGTCGAGGTCGAGGATGTCGTTGCGGACGATGTTCACGTCGACGTAGAGCTCCTGCGTCTCGTACTGGTCGCGGAGCCCGAGCGACACGAACTTGTTCGTTCCCACGACGCGGTAGACGAAGTTCGACCGGCCCTGGATCATGCCCTGGTTGACGAGTTTGCGGAACGGCTCCTCCTCGCATACGACGCCCAGGTCGTAGAGGAACATGTTCCAGAAGCGCGAGTACATCAGGTGTCCCGTGGCGTGCTCGATGCCGCCGACGTAGAGGTCGACGTTGCGCCAGTATTCGTCCGCTTCACGGCCGACGAGCGCCTCGTCGTTGTGCGGATCCATGTAGCGCAGGTAGTAGGCCGACGATCCGGCGAATCCGGGCATGGTCGACAGTTCGTAGGGATAGCCCTCCGGCGTCGCCCAATTCGTGGCGCGCGCCAGCGGCGGCTCGCCCTGCTCCGTGGGGCCGAAGTCGGCGATGGGAGGCAGCTCGAGCGGCAGTTTGTCCTCGGCGAGCGGGCAGGCCACGTCGCCCTTGTAATAGATCGGGAACGGCTCGCCCCAATAGCGCTGGCGCGAGAAGATGGCGTCGCGCAGGCGGTAGTTGATGCGTTTGCGGCCCAATCCGCGTCGCTCGATTTGGTCGAACATGATCCTAATCGCCTCCTTTACATCCTTGCCGTCGAGGAAATCCGAGTTGATTACTTTGCCCGATTTGGCGTCGTACGACTCCTGCGAAATGTCTCCGCCTTCGACTACCGGGACGATCTCCAGTCCGAAGTGGCGGGCGAAGGCGTAGTCGCGCGAGTCGTGGGCCGGGACGGCCATGATGGCCCCCGTTCCGTAGCCGGCCAGCACGTAGTCCGAGATGTAGATCGGGATGGCCTTGCCGGTGAAGGGATTGATGGCGTAAGATCCTGTCGCCACGCCGCTTACGCGTTTGGTCTCGGCGATGCGCTCACGCTCGGAGCGTTTCTTGGCCTGGCGGATGTACTCCTCGACGGCGGCCTTGTTGTCGGGCGTCGTCAGTTCGCCCACCCACTCGTGTTCGGGGGCGATGACCATGAAGGTCACGCCGAAGATCGTGTCGGGGCGGGTGGTGAATATTTCGAGTTTGCGCGCCGAATCCTTTATGTCGAAGAAGACCTGGGCCCCCTCCGAACGGCCGATCCAGTTGCGCTGGATCTCCTTCAGAGAGTCGCTCCATGCGAGCCTGTCCAGTCCGTCGAGCATGCGCTGGGCGTAGGCCGTCACGCGCAGAAGCCACTGCTTCATGCGCTTCTGCTCGACCGGATGGCCGCCGCGCACCGAAAGCCCGTCGTGCACTTCGTCGTTGGCCAGCACGGTTCCCAGTTTCGGACACCAGTTGACCATCGTGTCGGCACGGAACGCGAGGCGGTAGTTGTGGAGCGTCCGTTCCTTCTCCTCCTCCGGCATGGCGCGCCATTCTTCGGCCGTGAAATGCAGTTCCTGCGTGTAGGCCACGTTCAGTCCCTGGGTGCCGCCTTGTTCGAAGGCCGCGGTCAGCTCTTCGATCGGGCGCGCCTGCTGCTTGTCATAGCAGTAATAGGAGCCGAACATCTTGAGGAACGCCCACTGCGTCCATTTGTAATAGGCGGGGTCGCAAGTGCGCACCTCGCGATCCCAGTCGAACGAGAACCCGATCTTGTCGAGCTGCTCGCGGTAGCGGGCGATGTTCCGCTCGGTCGTCACGGCCGGATGCTGGCCCGTCTGGATGGCGTACTGCTCGGCCGGAAGCCCGAAGGCGTCGTAACCCATCGGGTGCAGGACGTTGAATCCCTTGAGCCGCTTGTAGCGCGAATAGATGTCCGAGGCGATGTAGCCCAGCGGGTGGCCGACGTGCAGGCCGGCGCCCGAAGGGTAGGGGGAACATGTCGAGCACGTAGAATTTGGGCCGCGACGGGTCGGTCTCGACCTTGTAGGTTTTATTTTCCTGCCAGCGGCGCTGCCACTTGGGCTCGATCTCCTTGAAATTGTACTCCATAGCTCTTCGTAACGGTTTGTTTCGGATTTTCCTGCAAAAATAGCAAAAGTTTCTTGTTTTGTCGTCTTTTTTGGCGGCGTCGCGGCATAAAAAACGGGACGCAGCCGTTTTGGCCGTGTCCCGTCGCTGTTTCGGCGGTGCTGCCGGCCAGTCGTAGCGCGGTACGACGCATATCGAATAGGCTTTGCCGTGGCTGTGGTTGTGGCTGTGTATGTCGAGTTCTGTGTCGTTTTCCCGGAGCGTCGCCACGGCTTTCCCGCCCGGTGTCTTGCAGCCTGCGGTATGGGGGTCGAAGCCCGCAGGTTTCGGCCCGGTTCGCCTTCCGGGGTCGAGCCCGTACCTCATTCCCCTGTCGTATTCGAAGCCGCTATCGTGCTGATGACAAACCGATTGTTGAATTTTGCATAACTAATACTTATTATTTTGATGATTTTATAAATAAAAAGAATTGCAAGTCGGCTAAAATGCTGTAAAAAGGCGAAAAAAAGATGCGCATATATATTGTATTTCCAAAAAAATGCGTACCTTTGCAGTCCATTTTGGACAATGGAGATAGATTTTTTAACAATTAAAGGACAGTTTAAGAAATGCCAACTATTCAACAGTTAGTGAGAAACGGCCGAGTGAGCATGGAGGACAAGAGCAAGTCTCCGGCACTCGCAGCGTGTCCCCAGCGCCGAGGCGTATGTACCCGTGTGTACACCACGACCCCGAAGAAGCCTAACTCGGCTATGCGTAAGGTTGCGCGTGTAAGATTGACCAACGGCAAGGAGGTCAACGCCTACATCCCCGGTGAGGCCACAACCTGCAGGAGCACTCCATCGTGCTCGTCCGCGGCGGTCGTGTGAAGACCTCCCCGGTGTACGTTACCACCTCGTGCGCGGCGCACTCGACTCGGCCGGTGTGGACGGACGTCGCCAGCGCCGCTCGAAGTACGGTGCAAAGCGCCCCAAGGCAGGTAAATAATCACGAGAAACATTAATTAGACAATTTTCGAATAAACAATGAGAAAAGCTAAGCCAAAAAAGCGAATTCTACTTCCGGATCCCAAGTTCGGAGACGTGTCTGTGACCCGTTTCGTGAACAACCTTATGCTGGACGGTAAGAAGAGTATTGCCTACACGATCTTCTACGACTCGCTGGAGATCGTAGGCAAGAAGATGAAGGATGCTGATAAATCTCCGCTGGAAATCTGGAAACAGGCCCTTGAGAACATCACACCCCAAGTCGAAGTGAAATCGAAGCGTATCGGCGGCGCGACGTTCCAGGTTCCTATGGAGGTTCGTCCGGAGCGCAAGATTTCTATTTCCATGAAAAACCTTGTCCTCTATTCTCGCAAGCGCGCCGGCAAGACGATGGCAGATAGGCTCTCAGCAGAGATAATGGATGCCTTCAACCAGCAGGGCGCCGCCTTCAAACGCAAGGAGGAGATGCACCGCATGGCCGAGGCCAACAAGGCATTCGCACACTTTAGATTCTAATAAGGAGACCGAACAGATGGCAACCAGAGATTTACATTATACTCGCAATATCGGTATCATGGCACACATCGATGCCGGTAAGACCACCACGTCCGAGCGAATCCTTTTTCTACACGGGTAAAACCCACAAGATCGGCGAGGTGCACGAAGGCGGCGCTACGATGGACTGGATGGTTCAGGAGCAGGAGCGCGGTATCACGATCACCTCGGCTGCTACCACCGCATTCTGGAACTACAAGGACCACCAGTATCAGATCAACCTGATCGACACCCCGGGACACGTCGACTTTACGGTCGAGGTGGAGCGTTCGCTCCGCGTGCTGGACGGCGCCGTTGCGACGTTCTGCGCCGTAGGCGGCGTAGAGCCCCAGTCGGAGACCGTATGGCGCCAGGCCGACAAGTACAATGTCCCCCGTATCGGCTACGTCAACAAGATGGACCGCACGGGCGCCGACTTCTTCTCAGTATGCGCCCAGATCAAGGAGCACTTCGGCGCGACGGCGCTGCCGGTCGTTCTTCCCATCGGCGCCGAGGACAAGTTCGAGGGTCTGGTAGACCTTATATATAATAACGCGATCTACTACTACGACGACAAGACCGTCCGCGACAACTTCGAGCTGAAGGAGATTCCCGAGTCGATGAAGGAGGAGGCTGCCGAATGGCGTGCCAAGCTCATCGAGGAGGTGGCCGCCACCGACGATGCGCTGATGGAGAAGTTCTTCGAGGATCCCGATTCGATCACTCCCGAGGAACTCCTGGCTGCGATCCGTAAAGCTACGATTTCCATGCAGCTCGTGCCGATGCTTTGCGGCTCGTCGTTCCACAACAAAGGCGTACAGAAGTTGCTTGACTATGTGATGGCATTCCTGCCCTCGCCGCTGGACGTGCCCGCCGTGACGGGTGTCAACCCCAAGACCGAGCAGGAAGAGGTGCGCCATGCGTCGGAGAACGATCCGTTCTGCGGTCTGGCGTTCAAGATCGCAACCGATCCCTTCGTAGGTCGTCTGGCATTCGTGCGTCTACTCGGGTAAGCTCGATGCCGGATCGTACGTGCTGAACACCCGCAGCGGCAAGCGCGAGCGTATCAGCCGTATCTACCAGATGCACGCCAACAAGCAGAACCCGATGGAGACCGTCGGCGCCGGCGACATCTGCGCTGCCGTAGGTTTCAAGGAGATCCGCACGGGCGACACGCTCTGCGCCGAGAACGCACCGATCGTTCTGGAGCAGATGACCTTCCCCGAACCGGTGATCGGCCTGGCCGTGGAGCCGAAGACCCAGAAGGACCTCGACAAGCTCGGCATCGCCCTGGGCAAGCTGGCTGAAGAAGACCCCACCTTCACGGTGCACACCGACGAGGATTCGGGTCAGACGGTGATCAGCGGCATGGGCGAGCTTCACCTCGACATCATCGTGGACCGTCTGCGCCGTGAGTTCGGCGTCGAGATCAACCAGGGCGCCCCCAGGTCAACTACAAGGAGTCGCTCACCAAGACGGTTCAGCACCGCGAGGTCTTCAAGAAGCAGACCGGTGGTCGCGGTAAGTTCGCCGACATCATCTTCGAAATCGGTCCCGCCGACGACGGTAAGATGGGCCTTGCGTTCGTTGACCAGGTCAAGGGCGGAAATATTCCCAAGGAGTTCATTCCTTCGGTTCAGAAGGGCTTCGAGTCGGCGATGACCAACGGTGCGCTCGCCGGATACCCGATGGACTCGATGAAGATTACGCTGCTCGACGGTTCGTTCCACCCCGTGGACTCCGACCAGCTGTCGTTCGAAATCGCTGCCCGCAACGGTTATCGCAACGCTGCCCCCAAGGCCGGCTCGGTGATTATGGAGCCCATCATGTCCGTGGAGGTCGTGACCCCCGAGGAGAACATGGGCGACATTATCGGCGACCTGAACAAGCGCCGCGGCCAGATCACCGGCATGGAGTCGAAAGGCACCGCCCGCGTGGTGAAGGCCAAGGTTCCCCTGTCGGAGATGTTCGGCTATGTAACCGTGCTGCGTACGATTTCGTCGGGCCGCGCCACGTCGTCGATGGAGTTCTCGCACTTCGAGGAGGTCCCGGCCAACCTGGCTAAAGAGATCATCGAGAAAGCGAGTGGTAAACGTAAGGATATAGAATAAGAAAACGCGATATGAACCAGAAGATTAGAATCAAGTTAAAGTCATTCGATCACAATCTCGTGGACAAGTCGGCCGAAAAGATTGTGAAGACCGTGAAGAGCACGGGCGCCGTTGTGAGCGGCCCGGTGCCCCTTCCCACGCACAAGCAGATTTTCACGGTGAACCGCTCGACTTTCGTCAACAAGAAAGCCCGCGAGCAGTTCCAGCTCTGCACCTTCAAGCGCATCCTCGACATCTACTCGTCGACGCCCAAGACGATCGACGCGCTGATGAAGCTGGAACTTCCCTCGGGCGTGGAGGTCGAAATCAAGGTGTGATAACGGAAGGCTTGTACCTGTATGAGTATAGCAACGAAAGATCACTTTATTTATAACAAACAATCGACAACAAATGTCAGGACTTATTGGAAAGAAAATCGGAATGACTTCCGTTTACAGTGCCGAGGGTAAGAATATACCATGCACTGTCATTGAGGCTGGTCCGTGCGTTGTTACGCAAATCAAGACCGTGGAGAAGGACACCTACGAAGCGGTACAGATTGCCTATGACGAGAAAAGTGAAAAGCACACCAGCAGCAGTTTGTTAGGTCACTTCAAGAAAGCCGGCACTACCCCCAAGCGCAAGATGGCTGAATTCAAGGGTATGCCCGAAGTGAATCTCGGCGACACGCTGACCGTAGACCTCTTCTCGGAGGAGGACTGGGTCGACGTGACCGGGATATCGAAAGGTAAAGGCTTCCAGGGCGTTGTGAAACGCCACGGCTTCGGCGGCGTCGGCGGCCAGACCCACGGCCAGCACAACCGTCAGCGCAAACCCGGTTCGCTGGGTGCGTCGTCCTATCCCTCGCGTGTCTTCAAGGGCAAGCGTTTGCCCGGCCAGATGGGTGGCGAGCAGGTCAAGGTTTTGAACCTGCGTGTTTTGAAAGTTATTCCCGAAAGCAACCTTATCCTCGTGAAAGGTTCGATCCCGGGTGCAAAAGGTGCTTATTTAACAATTGAGAAGTAGTATGGAATTAGCTGTATTGAACACACAGGGACAGGAAACGGGTCGTAAGGTAGTCCTTTCGGACGCTGTTTTCGGCGTGGAGGCTAATGACCACGCTATTTACCTCGACGTGAAGCAGTATCTCGCTGACCAGCGCCAGGGTACGCACAAGTCGAAGCAGCGCAACGAGGTTGCCGGTTCGACGCGTAAGCTCAAGCGCCAGAAAGGCACCGGCGGTGCCCGTGCCGGCAGCATCAAGTCCGCCCCTCTTCCCGGGAGGCGGCCGCATCTTCGGTCCCCAGCCCCGCGATTACAGCTTCAAGCTCAACAAGAAGCTCAAGCAGCTGGCCCGTCGCAGCGCCCTGACCTACAAGGCTCAGGCAGGTGCCATCAGCGTTGTGGAGGCCATCTCGATGGAGGCCCCCAAGACCAAGGCCGTCGTTGCCCTGGCCGATGCGCTGAAAGTAGCCGACAAAAAGGTACTGCTGGTTCTCCCGGAGTCCAATGCAAACCTTCAGCTCTCGTGCCGCAACCTCTCGTACGTGAAGCCCGTGCTGGCTCAGAACGTCTGCACCTACGACGTGATGAACGCATCGGCCATCGTCATGGTGGAGGGCGCCGAGAATGTATTGAATACGATGTTAGCTTAAAAACGCAAGACACACAATGGAAATTATTATTAAGCCGGTTTTGACCGAGAAAATGACGATTCAGGGCGAAAAGTTGAATCGCTACGGTTTTATCGTTGACGTGAGGGCTAACAAGCTGCAGATTCGCAATGCCGTAGAGCAGATGTACAACGTCGTCGTTACGGACGTGAACACCGTGAACTACATGGGCAAACTCAAGAGCCGCTACACCAAGGCCGGTCTCTTGGAGGGTCGCGCTAACAACTTCAAGAAGGCTATCGTTACCTTGAAGGATGGAGACAAGATAGATTTTTACAGTAATATCTAACGGAGATGGCAGTAAAAAAATTTAAACCTGTTACCGCAGGTACGCGACATAAGATTATCGGCACGTTCGACGAAATCACGACGAAGAAGCCTGAGAAATCGCTCCTCAGCCCCAAGAAGAGCACGGGCGGACGCAACAACGTCGGCAAGATGACGGTCCGCTACATCGGCGGCGGTCACAAGCAGATGTATCGTAACGTCGACTTCAAACGCTCGAAGGACGGCATCGCTGCAACTGTAAAAGCGATCGAGTACGACCCGAACCGCACTGCTCGCATTGCACTTCTGGTATATGCCGACGGTGAGAAGAGCTACATCATCGCACCGAACGGCCTCCAGGTGGGACAGACCGTCATGAGCGGCGCAGGCGTCGCTCCCGAGGTCGGAAACACGCTCTTCCTGAGCGAGATTCCCCTGGGAACGGTCATCCACAACATCGAACTCTACCCCGGTCAGGGAGCCGCCATGGTACGTTCGGCCGGATCCTACGCCCAGCTGCTGGCTCGTGAGGGCAAATTCGCCATCATCAAGCTGCCTTCGGGCGAGACTCGTATGGTACTCGTAACTTGCCGCGCCACGGTGGGTGTCGTGTCGAACATCGACCACAGCCTCGAAAGCTCCGGTAAGGCCGGACGCGAGCGCTGGCTCGGCCGTCGTCCCCGCAACCGCGGCGTCGTGATGAACCCCGTTGATCACCCGATGGGTGGTGGTGAAGGCCGCGCTTCGGGAGGACACCCCCGTTCGCGCAAGGGTCTGCTTGCCAAGGGTTATAAGACTCGTAATCCGAAGAAGACGACCTCGAAGTTTATTATTTCCAAGAAGAAAAAATAATTAAAAAGAGTACATAATGAGCCGTTCATTGAAAAAAGGACCGTTTATCGACCCCAAACTCGAAGCCAAGGTTGTCGCCCAGGCCGAGGGGAACAAGAAGTCGGTCATCAAGACATGGTCGCGTGCAAGCATGATCTCTCCCGACTTCGTCGGTCAGACGATCGCTGTCCACAACGGAAACAAATTCATTCCGGTGTACGTAACAGAGAACATGGTAGGACACAAACTCGGCGAGTTTGCTCCCACCCGCAACTTCCGCGGTCACGCAGGTAACAAGAAAAAATAGGTAGAAAATGGGTGCAAGAAAAGCAAATAGAGCCGAAAAACTGAAGGCTGAGAAGAAGCAGAAGGCAATCGCCGTCATGCGCGATTGCCCGACCTCACCCCGCAAGATGCGCCTGGTGGCCGACATCATCCGCGGCGTGGAGATCAACAAGGCACTGGGCATCCTTCGTTTTTCGAAGAAGGAGGCGTCGATCCGCATGGAGAAACTCCTCAAGTCGGCAATCGCCAACTGGGAGGCCAAGAACGAGAACGAGCGTCTGGAAGACACGAAACTGTGTGTAAAAGAGGTGTTCGTAGACGGCGGCCGCATGCTGAAGCGTATTCAGGCTGCGCCCCAGGGCCGCGCTCACCGAATCCGCAAGCGTTCGAACCACGTGACGATCGTAGTTGACAAAATGGTAACCGTAGAAAACAAGTAATCAGATGGGACAGAAAGTTAATCCGATAGCAAATCGTCTTGGTATCATCCGCGGTTGGGATTCCAACTGGTTCGGTGGCAAGGACTTCTCCGACAAGCTCGTCGAGGACGCCAAGATCCGCAAATACCTGAATGTCCGTCTGGCCAAGGCAAGCATCTCGAAGATCATCATCGAGCGCACGCTGAAGCTGGTGACGGTTACCATTTCCACCGCCCGTCCGGGCATCATCATCGGCAAGGGCGGCCAGGAGGTCGACAAGCTGAAGGAAGAGCTGAAGAAGCTCACCGGCAAGGAGATTCAGATCAATATCTTCGAGGTGAAGCGTCCCGAGGTGGATGCCGTCATCGTCGGCCAGAACATCGCCCGCCAGCTGGAGGGCCGCGTTTCGTTCCGCCGCGCCGTGAAGACGGCCGTGGCTTCGACCATGCGCATGGGCGCCGAGGGTATCAAGATTCAGGTTGCCGGCCGTGTGGGCGGCGCCGAGATGGCCCGCAGCGAAACCATAAAGGAGGGTCGTATTCCGCTGCACACGTTCCGTGCCGACGTGGATTTCTGCCTGACCGAGGCGCTCACGAAAGTGGGTATCCTGGGTGTGAAGGTGTGGATCTGCCAGGGCATCGTCTACGGCAAGCGCGACCTGTTCGAAATCGCAGGCGCTTCGGCGCAGGCTCCCTCGGGCGACCGCGGTGAGCGTGGCGACCGCGGCGACCGTCGTGGCCGTGGCGACCGTCGCGGTGACCGTCGCGGCGATCGTGGCGGTGACCGTCGTCGCAACAACAATAATAAGTAAGTCGGACCTTTTTAAAGCAAAACAACAATGTTACAGCCGAAAAAGACCAAATTTAGGAGAATGCAGAAAGGTCGCATGAAGGGTATTGCTCAGAGAGGAAACCAACTTGCAACCGGTTCGTTCGCAATCAAAGCACTTGAATCCGCATGGATCACAGGTCGTCAGATAGAGGCGGCGCGTCAGGCCATCACCCGTTACATGAAGCGTGAAGGCCAGCTCTGGATCCGCATCTTCCCCGATAAACCCATCACGAAGAAGCCCGCCGAGGTGCGTATGGGTAAGGGTAAGGGTAATCCCGAAGGATTTGTGGCTCCCGTAACCCCGGGACGTATTCTCTTCGAGGCAGAGGGTGTGCCCCTGGCCGTAGCGCAGGAGGCGCTGCGTCTGGGCGCCCAGAAGCTGCCCATTACCACCAAGTTTATCGTAAGGCGTGACTACGTCGAAACCACAATCTAACGAGACGACAAGATGAAAAGTGCAGAAATCAAGGATCTGTCGACGAAGGACCTGCAGGAGCGCATTGAGGCCGAGAAGGCACAGCTCGCAAAGCTGAAGGTGCAGCACGCGGTGTCCCCTGTCGAGAACCCGTCGATCATTAAGAAGAACCGCAGAGATATAGCTCGCATGCTGACGATCCTGCGTCAAAAAAACGCTAAATAAGGAGTATCACTATGGAAAGAAATCTTAGAAAGGAGCGTATCGGTGTGGTTGTCAGCAACAAGATGGCAAAGACCATTGTGGTTGCAGTGGCGCGTAAGGTGAAGCACCCTATCTACGGCAAGTTCGTCAACAAGACGACCAAGTTCGTCGCCGAGTCGCTCGACGAGACCTGCAAGGAGGGCGATACCGTGCGCATCATGGAAACCCGCCCGCTGAGCAAGACGAAGCGTTGGAGATTAGTACAAATCATTGAAAGAGCTAAGTAGTTATGATACAGCAGGAAAGTAGACTCATAGTAGCTGATAACAGCGGTGCAAAGGAGGTCCTCTGCATCCGGGTGCTCGGCGGCACGAAGCGTCGCTACGCATCCATCGGCGATAAGATCGTGGTGGCTGTCAAGAGCGCGACTCCTTCGGGCGACGTCAAGAAGGGCGCCGTGTCGAAGGCCGTTGTGGTGCGAACCACGAAGGAAATCAGACGCGCCAACGGTTCGTACATTCGTTTCGACGACAACGCCGTGGTGCTGCTTAACAACCAGGGTGAAATGCGCGGTACTCGTATATTCGGCCCCGTAGCTCGTGAGCTGCGTGACCAGTATATGAAGATTATCTCCCTCGCACCCGAAGTATTGTAATCATAAAAACGATTTCGGATATGTCAGTTAAATTGCATATTAAGAAGGGGGACCAGGTTCAGGTCATCGCCGGTGACAGCAAGGGCCAGCAGGGCAAAGTCCTGAAGGTCGAAGTCTCCAAGCAGCGCGCCATCGTCGAAGGGGTCAACCTCTGCAAGAAGGCTACCAAACCCAACGCGCAGAACCCCCAGGGCGGTATCGTCGAGAAAGAAGCGCCGATCCACATATCGAACTTGCAGGTGCTCGACCCCAAGAGCGGTAAACCCACGAAGGTCGGTCGCAAGCTCAATGCAAAAGGTAAATTAGTCCGTTACGCTAAAAAGTCAGGGGAGGAGATCAAATAATGGCATACGTACCTACACTCAAGACACAGTATAAGGAGCAGATCGTAGCTGCCCTTATGAAGGAGTTCGGTTACTCGAGCGTTATGCAGTGCCCGAAGCTCACGAAGATCGTAATCAACCAGGGTATGGGCCAGGCCGTCGCCGACAAGAAACTCATCGACGTGGCCGAGGCCGAGCTGACGCAGATCGCGGGCCAGAAGGCCGTGCAGACCCGTTCGCGCAAGGACATCTCCAACTTCAAGCTGCGCAAGGGCATGCCGATCGGCGTGCGCGTGACGCTGCGCGACACGAAGATGTACGAATTCCTCGAGCGTCTGATCGCCGTGGCTCTCCCCGAATCCGCGACTTCAAGGGTATCAACGAGAAGTTCGACGGCCAGGGCAACTACACCCTGGGCATCACCGAGCAGATCATCTTCCCGGAGATCGACATCGACAAGATCACCAAGATCTTCGGCATGGAGATCACCTTCGTAACGACGGCCAAGACCGACGAGGAGGCTTATGCCCTGCTCCGCGAGTTCGGCCTGCCTTTCAAAAACGCTAAAAAGAATCAATAAGCTATGGCAAAAGAATCAATGAAGGCCCGCGAGGTAAAACGCGTGAAACTCGCAAACCGCTATGCTCACAAGCGCGAGGAGATTGCTGCCAAGGTGAAGAGCGGTGAGATGGACCACGAGGAGGCTTGGGCTGCGCTTTCGAAGCTGCCCCGCAACTCGAATCCGATCCGCCAGCACAACCGCTGCAAGATCACGGGTCGTCCCAAAGGATACATCCGCCTGTTCGGCATCAGCCGTATCCAGTTCCGCGAGATGGCTTCGAAGGGCCTGATCCCCGGCGTTACGAAAGCAAGCTGGTAATATTTTCGGATGCCGGGAATCCCGGTATCCGAAAATCCGTTTTTCTGCCGGGATGCGAGGCCGGGGCCGCAGGGATGCGGCCGGCGCAGGAGGTGCGGATGTGCCGATCTGCGCGGCGGCGGAGAATCCCGGAAATGAGTCTGGATACTGAGGGCGTATGCCCGTGGGAAAAGGCTGGACAGGAGCAGTTCCTGTACCGGACGGTGAAATGCGGCGGCTCTCTTCCGAAGGGTCATCGGCTGTAGTGCCGACC
>VOFC01004871.1_pt1 | contig 30292 bp, 50 predicted proteins | sample 5384161 | NCBI WGS metagenome assembly VOFC01 (sample SAMN12384722, study PRJNA508395) | human gut metagenome | isolation source: healthy gut B | host: Homo sapiens
TTGGAATTAAAGTAAAAGGTATGTAAAGAAAGAGTTTTAATTATATAATGTTGACAAATGACCGCCGGTGTCTGCGGCGCGTAGCGGCCGCCAATGTCAGTGGCGGGAGGCGTGCTGGCGCCTTTCTTTCGTGCGGCGGCTGGACACGCAGATGCTGTCCGGAAGCTCGCACCGAGCAAACGGAGCCAAACCGGCCTGTTTGTTTCGTCTTCTATCGGTTCTCCATCAGCAAATACCCACAACCAATGATATAATCATGGAATCGGCCGCTATATCCGCAGATAAATGGCTCTGTGGATAATCATGTTCTTCCTTTTTCATCCTTCCAGCTCTGTATAGCCCGCCAGTGCGCTCTCAAATGCCAAGATAATCCGCAACCGGGCTGTCTTGAAAACGGAATCTCAATTCGCAGGCGCTCTCCGTCGCTGCGCTTGCGGAAAGGAAGGACATGATTTTTGCCTGGTGTAGTACGCTGTCCCATATGTGTGAGCTTTTCGCCCAAACGCAGGTTTTTCGGCAAGTTCACCGAGGAGGTTTCGTAGCACCCGGCTGTGGTGCGAGCAGGCGGACGGGCAACATCCATAAAATGCGCTTTACGTTTATGAACATTGCGGTGACAGGTGTTTCCGCCGCATAACATCCTCATTTAGCCTGGGCCTGAGCGCATATGCGGCAGCAAAGCCTGTCCCGGTCCTGCCTTGGAAAGAATATTGTGTTTCCCTCTCCTCCTTGACGCATGATCAGAACAGTTCCTGACAGCACAAGGCCGATTCGTCGTCCGCTGTATCACCGGTGCGCAGTACAAAGGTCTCTTTGGTGAAGTCCTTTTCTCGGCCTTGAGACAAGTGAGCATCGGTGTCAATTCCTCCTCCGATATGCCGGAGAAGAGCCGGGCCGAACGGATTACAGATAAATAATCTTTTCATAAAAACCTCTTCGTTGAAAAAATCAACCGACTTGTTGATTTAATTCTATTATAATCAAATCACAAAAGCAAGGAGGTATTGCAATGAAACGGAGGATCATCGAAATCGATCAGAACAAGTGCAACGGCTGTGGTGCCTGTGCCGCCGCTTGTCATGAGGGTGCTATCGCCATGGTAGACGGCAAGGCGCAGCTTATGCGGGATGACTACTGCGACGGCTTGGGCGATTGTCTGCCTGCCTGCCCCACCGGGGCCATCTCCTTTGTGGAGCGGGAGGCTGCCGCCTATGACGAGGCAGCGGTGCTGGCCAACAAGCAGCGGCGGATGCAGCAGACGGGGATGCGGCTTCCCGGCGGCTGCCCCGGTGCCCGGATGCAAACGCTCCGGCATACAGAGCCGGCAGGGCCGCGGCCGCTCCTGCCGCCATGCAGAGCCGCCTCTCCCAGTGGCCAGTACAGATCAAGCTCGTTCCCGTGAATGCGCCTTATTTTAACGGAGCAAAGCTGCTCATTGCCGCCGATTGCACCGCTTATGCCTATGCCGCCTTCCACGAGCGATTCATGAAGGGACATATCACGCTGGTAGGATGCCCCAAATTGGACAGCGTGGACTATTCCGAAAAGCTCACCGAGATCATTCGCAATAACGACATCAAGAGCGTGGTCATCGTGCGCATGGAGGTCCCCCTGCTGCGGCGGATTGGAGCACGCCGCGAAAACAGCCCTGCAAAACAGCGGGAAATTCATTCCGTGGCAGGTCGTAACTCTTTCCACGGATGGAAATATACTGGATTAAAATTGCAATTTCGGGCAGGATCAGTACCGCCGATGCCTGATGGAAGGCGGTGCGGGCCCCGGGCAGCATTCTCCTTGGCAGTGTTTGACAGCTTCCGCTGTGCCCCGCTAAGGTTAACATGTAAGGCAGAAAAATCCTGCCTTAATATGAAGCTGCCGTGTAAAAGGAACACATCGGGGATGTGTTCCTTTTTTGTGCTGTATGATTTTGTTACGCCTTATTTTTCTTGCCCATGGCGCGGTACAGCAGCGCACCACCGCCCAGGAGCGCACATCCCACGAGCCAATAGTCCCTCTGCCGTAATGGGCCTCCCCGCTGCCGGGCAGGGACAGCAGGACCAGTATACCCGCCAGAACCAACAGTGCGCCCAAGACTATATACAGAATACGCAGGCGGCTTGGCAGTCTCGGCTGCCGCTGCTGGTTCACCCAGAGGGATGAACACAGAGCTTGCGATGAAGAACAGAGTGAACACCCCGCTGAACAGCCGCTCCGAGGGTACGCCATCCCATAGCCCCGATGCCCAAAAATGCTGCCAGGCCCAGCAGGAAAACGCCGGTAATGCGCAGGCTGGTGGCCGGGAACCGCTTGGCCGCCGGCTGCCCGCTCAGCCGCTCCAATCCCTCGGCAGCGCCGGGGACATTCTCCCGGGCGGCCAGAGCAAAGTACTTTTTTTTGGGCCTGCTGAGCGTCCTTCTCCACTCCCAGGCCCCTTTCATAGAGCAGCGCCAGGTTTTTCCATGCCACGGGCATACCCATGCTGCCTGCCTTTTCATAGAGCCTTGCGGCATGGGCCGGGTCCCGCCGTGCAGCCCATGCCGTGCTCATAGCAGGTACCCAGGTTGTTGATGCCCACCTCATCGTCATTTTCCGCACTCTTGGAGTAATAGGAAAAGGCCTTGTCCATATCCTTCTCGCAGCCCAATCCCCGCTCATAGCAAAAGCCCGCCTGGCACTGAGCCCGGGATGACCATCTGCCGCCGCTTTTTCATACATGGCCAGTGCCTGGTCATAATCATGGGGACCTTCTTGCCGGAGAAATACAGGTTGCCCAGGAAGTATGCGGCGTCCGTGTCCCCAGGTCGGCCGCCTGCTGGTACAGCTCTATGGCCCGGCTCAGGCTGACCGGTACCCCAATGCCGTTTTCATAGCACACACCCAGGGCGCGGATCCCATCGGATAGTCCTGCTCTGCCGCCTTGGCGTACAGCTTTACCGCTCGGGCGGCATCCATTTCCACCCCGCTGCCCATCTCATAGTGCAGCCCCAGGGAGAACTGCGCCCGGGGAAAATCCTGCTCCGCCGCCTGACGGAACAGCTCCGCCGCCTTGGCCTTATCCTCCGGAACGCCCCGGCCATAGCGATACAGTACGCCCAGATTGCACTGGGCCTCCGGATTCCCCAGCTCCGCCGCCTGGCGGTACAGCTCTGCGGCCTTGGGCAGATCCACCGGCGTACCCTGGCCGCCCTCATAGCACAGACCCAGAGAGCACATGGCCCGGTCATGGCCTGCCTCTGCCGCCCGGGTGAAGCACTTGAAGGCTTCCTCGTCATTCCGGGAAACCCCGTGGCCATAGACATAGCACCGGCCCAGACGATACATACCGTCGACACTGCCGGCCTGTGCGGCCTTATAAAAGCACTGCGCGGCCTCATGGGCGTCTTCTTCCACGCCCAGGCCGTCATCATAGCACCGGCCCAGCAGAACCCAGCCCGGGAAAGGCCCAGCTCTCCCGCCTGACGGAACAGCTCTGCCGCCTTGGCCTCGTCCTCCGGAACGCCCTTGCCCTGAATGTGCAGCACGCCCAGGGCGCAGATGCCGTCGGGACTGCGGCCCCGGGCCGATTCCTCGTAGAGCAGGGCCGCTTTTTTCACGTCCTCCTCCACGCCGTTGCCGAACTCGTAGCACAGGCCCAGAAAATACTGCGCCCGGGGCAGCTGCTGCTCGGCTGCCAGGGTGAAGTAGTGGGCCGCCTTTTCATAGTCCTGCTCCACGCCCACGCCGGCATAATACAGCGCCCCAGGTTGCACCGGCCCTGGGGATAGTCCATATCGGCAGCCTTTTCATACAGGGAGATCGCCCGGTCCATGTCCTTTTTCCGTGCCCTGGCCGTTTTCGTAGCACACGCCCAGGTCGCATATGGCCGGGGCATAGCCCATGTCGGCGCTCTCCTGAAAGAGGGAAAAGGCCTTCTTCTCGTCCGCCTCCACCCCGGCGCCGCTGTCGTAGCACACGGCCTGCCAGTAAAGCCCCACAGGATCATCCGGTGCGGATTGGCTGAACCAATAAAACGCCTGGTTCGTATCTCTCTGCACGCCGCCGGTGCCATAAAGATAGTTCACGCCCATCTGCACGGCGGCGGCGCAATCGCCGCTGTCGGCAGCCTGGCGGCACTCCTCCAGGTATTGCCGGCGCTGGCGGTGTGCGTCAGCCATCTTCAGCAGCTCCGGGGAAAAGACCACCACATCGGGCTGCCGGGCGTCCGGCTGGTCGTGGGGATATTGCTCTGCCATGGGGAAAACCCTCCTTACAAGGGCGCGGGATGCCATACAAGCTGCGCCTTTTTTCGGTATTTTATCACATCCCGCGCCAGCTTGCAACAGGGAACCTTCCACCCCCGTCACCTTTTCACCCCGCCCACGGTCTCGGCGAACCCGGCTGCAAACAGGCGCGCGGCATAGATCGCCTCGTCCAGGGAGTTTCCGGCGGCGCCTACCTCCACCAGCAGCGACCCCGTGCTCAGGGACTGATTGTAGCCGCAGGAGCGTATGATGATGGGCCGCATCAGAGTGGGGTGCTCTGCCAGCAGGTGCCCCTGTACCGCTGCCGCCAGGCGCAGATTATCCATCCAGCTATCATAGCTGCTGCCCATAACGATGCTCACCTGGGCAGCCCGGGGGTCCTCCTGGCTCACCACCTTGTACTGCCGGCCCTCCGCATCGGATATGGCGTCCCGGTGAACGTCCAGCACAAACGAAATGGATGGATACTGCTCCAGATATGCTGCGGCGCTGCTGTAGCTCTTGTCGTAGGCGCTGTTGTAGTCCGTGTCGTGGATCTGCCGGTCGTGGAGCACGGATATGCCGTATTGCGATAGCACCGCCGCCATCTCATCCCCGATGCGGATCATGTTCTTTTCCGTATCCGCCGTGCGATAGCTGCCGCTGGGGGTGTATTCCTCCCCGGCAGGCATAGTGTAGGCCTCGCTGCCGTGAGTGTGCAGGATCAGCACCTGGGGCGCATCGGCGCTGCCCAGCTTAGCCGGAAAGGTCCCATCCAGGGCGGCAGGGTCCAGGGTGTAATCGGAGCTGTTTTTTGATGTACACGTTCCCGGCCACAGTATAGCTTTTCCCGGAGCTGGGGATCACCGTCTGGCTGGGCGCACCGTTATCGGCAAAGGTCAGCCCCTGCTGCTGCATCTCCCTCCGCAGGCCCCGTCGGCTGCGGCGCAGGCGCAGGCTCCACGGGCTTCGGCACAGGCTCCGGCCCTCCTCCGGCAGTGCGCCGTAGGCCGCCCACAAAAGGGGGTGATTGCCCCAGACACAGCAGCGTGGACAGATTCATCCCCTTCTTCCGGGCAGCACCGCCCAGCTCCAGCTGTACCAGCAGCCGCTGCAGATGAAAGGAATCCCGCATAGCGCTGACGGCTGCAGCGGCGGACGAGCTCTCTGCCGTAGCCGCCACCACCCAGATGGTGCCTGCGGCCAGCAGAGCCGCCTGCATCGGCGCAAAAGCTTTCTCATGCAAAGCCCTCCTCTGTAAATGGCGATAGATCTAAATGGTGATAGACAAGCATATGCGCCTAATCCTGCTTTTTATGTCACCCGGTGCGGCAAATTCCAAGGAAAATTGTAACCGAAAACTGTTGACGGCCTGCCCCCGCCGTTTTATAATAGCAATAGAAAGATACTATAGGAGGTGTACCCTATATGGAACAAGTCATGGAAACCGTGCGCGAAACCGGCAGCCGTGTGCTGGATGCACTGTGCGAAACGGGTAAAGCCGTGGTGGGCTTTTTCACGGGATTGGTGAAGTCTGTCAGCTGCTCGGCGGCAAAGCTTGTGAAGGATAGCACCTGTAAGGCAGCCGGCTGCACCTGGGACAAGGCCAAGCAGGTCGCAAAGGAATATCGCCAGGTCCTGCTGATTGTGGCGGCCGGCGTGTCAGCGGCGCTTGCGGCCACGGCGGTGGTGTTTTTCTTCCTGGGGCAGGAAAAATGATCCTCCGGTCAAAAACGCATCATGCATAACAGACAGGGACCGCTTCGGCGGTCCCTGTCTGTCTGCCGATAAATCGGCATAATTACGATGCCGGTAAGGAAGGGAGTGTGAGGGAAACCCCTTCTTGGGTTTCCTCACCATTCAAATCATTAATTTATGATGCTTTGAAAAGGCTTCGTAAACTTAGACATCGGGACGAAAAAGACATTTTCATCCCGATGTCAGGGACCGCTTCGGCGGTCCCTGTCTTTTTTTCCCAGCAGGAATTGATTTTCCCCTGCCGATGCAGTATAATGAATCCCGATTATATAAAGTTGTAAAGCAGGAGGAGTCCCTGATGAACGAATATCGCAAAAGGCTCATGCCTAACGTCTATCTCACGGTCTTGCCCGCCCGGAAATTCAAAACCAGCTGTCTTTCCGCACAATTCATCACAGCGCTGGACCGGGATCGGGCGTCCTATAACGCTCTTTTTGCCGGCGGTTTTAAATCGCGGCACCATGCGTTGCCCGGACATGGAGTCGCTGTCCGCCGCCATGGATACACTCTACGGCACCACCGTCAGCGCTACCGTCCGCAAAAACGGGGAGCGCCAGTGCGTGGGCTTTGTGGCCAGCTGCATCGACGATCGCTTCGCCCCAGGCGGTGAAAAGCTGCTGGAGCCCATGGCTGAGCTGGTTGGCGAGCTGTTTTGGACCCCGTCACCCGTGGCGGCCACTACCTGAAGGAATATGTGGACAGTGAGAAGGTCAACCTCATTGACAGCATCCGCGCCATCCGCAATGACAAGCGAGATTGGGCCAACCTCCGCCTGCTGCAGGAGATGTGCGCCGGGGAGCCCTACGGCGTCAGCCGCCTGGGCGATGAGGATGAGCTCGGCACAGAAGATCACCACCCACACCCTCTACCGCCACGGCCAGCAGCTTTTGTCCGATGCCCGGCTGGAGCTTCTGTATTGCGGCAGCGCTGAGCCACAACGGGTGGAGGAGGCGGTGGAGCAGGCCTTTGCCGCCCTGCCCCGGGGCCAGATGGAGCAGCTGCCGCCCATGCAGACCTTCCCCGCCCCGGAAACGCCCCGCTTCGTCACCGAGGAGATGGACGTCACGCAGGGCAAGCTCTCCATGGGCTTTCGCTGCGGCAGTGACGATGTCCCCGCCATGGTCCTGGCAAACCTGATCTTCGGCGGCTCCAGTAATTCCAAGCTGTTTCTGAACGTCCGGGAGAAGCTGTCCCTGTGCTACTATGCCTCCAGCTCCTATGCCCGGTCGAAGAAAATCCTCACTGTTTCCTCCGGCATCGAGCCTAAGGACTATGACCGTACCCTGAGGAGATTTTTGCACCAGCTCCGCCAGGTGCAGCAGGGCCAGTGGGAGCCATGGGAGCTGGAGGGAGCCAGGAGCACAGCCCTGAACTCCCTGCGCTCTGTGGGAGACTCCCAAAGCGCCCTGGAGAATTTTTATATGAGCCGCGCCGCGGTGGACCAGCAGGAAACGCCGGAGGAGCTGATGCAGAGTCTTTCCGCCGTCACGCCGGAGCGCATCTGCGCAGCGGCCCAGAGTATCCGGCTTGACACCGTATATTTCCTGTGTGGAAAGGAGGCAGCACAATGAAGGAAATGACTTATCACCGCATCGGGGAGACAGCCGTTTGGCAGACCCTTCCCAACGGCCTGCCCGTGTGCGTCATCCGCAAGAGGGGCTATACCCGCAAATACGCCTTTTTGCCACCCGCTACGGTGGCATGGACCTGCGCTTTCAGCTGGACGGCCAGTGGCTGGATACCCCGGCGGGTATCGCTCATTATCTGGAGCATAAGATGTTTGATACCGAGGACGGCAACGCGCCCTGCAGGAGCTGGCCGAAAAACGGCGCCGAGCCCAACGCCTTCACCTCCAACGCCATGACCGGCTACTATTTCGACTCCACCGAGCATTTTGAGGAGAATCTGCGCATCCTCCTGTCCTTCGTGTCCATTCCCTATTTCACCGACGAGAGCGTGGAGAAGGAACAGGGCATCATCGCCCAGGAGATCGGCATGATCGAGGACAATCCCGAGTGGCAGGTGTATAAGTGCCCTTATGCAGGCCCTTTACCGTACCAGCCCCGCCCGGGTCAGCGTGGCCGGGTCCGTGGAGAGCATCAGCCACATCACCGCCCAAAACTCTTTACGATTGCCACAGGCATTTTATACCCCCGCCAACATGTGCCTGGTGGCCGTGGGCGATCTGGATCCGGAGTCCGTGTTCGCCCTGGCGGAGGAGGTGCTGCCCCGTGAGAGCGGCCCCGCCATCCCCCGGGACTACGGAACGGAGACGGATCTCACCCCCTTGGAGGCGGAGACCTCCTGCCAGATGGAGATCGCCATGCCCACCTTCCTTCTGGGCTTCAAGTGCCCGCCCATGAGCGGCGGCCAGGAGCAGATGCGCCGTACCCTCATCGGGGAGCTGGCCTGCGATGTGCTGCTGGGTGATTCCAGCCCTCTGTACGCCAGGCTCTACAGCCAGGGCCTTATCAACGGCACCTTCGGCTACAGCTTCGATACCCTTCCGGCGTGGCCTACGCCTACATCGGCGGGGGACAGCAAGGACCCCCACGCCGTGGCGGAGGAGGTGCTGCAGGAGGCCCGGCGTTTGTAAAGGACGGCATCGACCCGGATTATTACGCCCGGATTGTCCGTGCCAACTACGGCTCCACCCTCAAGAGCCTTAATTCCTTTGAGTCCATTGCCATCTCCCTGGTGGAGGGGCAGTTTGATGGATACGATCCCCTGCTGTTCCCGGAGATGTTCGATTCCATCACCCCCAGGACCTGCTGGCCTTTATCCGGGAGAACCTATGCCGGGAGCATATGGCCCTGTCCGTTGTTTATCCGAAGGAGTGATTTGAACATGGATATGAGTGATCTGAAAATCGATATGAATGATATGATTATGACCGACAGCCCCATCCGTTTTCCGGGGCTCTTCGGCGATTGGACCTTTACCGCCAGCTCCAAGGCCATCGACGTGGGCCATGGTGTCTACTGGTACGGGATTCTCATCGCCCTGGGCCTGCTGCTGGCCCTGCTGCTGTGTATGAAGGAGCGTGTAAAATACGGCATCAGTGAGGATAATCTCTATGACGGCCTGCTCTGGGGCATTCCTGTGGGCATCGTGGGCGCCCGGGTGTACTATGTCCTGTTTTATCTGGATCGTTTCCGCACCTCCGATGGAAAGTTTGACTTTGGCAGCGCCGTGGCCTTCTGGGATGGTGGCCTGGCCATTTACGGAACGGTCATCGCCGTGATCATTCTGGCCGTCTGCCCTCCCGGCGCAAGGGCAAGCGGGGCTTTTAAGTTCTTCGCCATGACAGATTTGGTGGTCATGGGCCTGCTGGTGGGGCAGATTGTGGGCCGCTGGGGGCAATTTTATGAATCGCGAGGCCTTTGGCTCTGAGACCACCTGCCTTTTCCGCATGCAGCTCACCACCAAGGCCGGGCCAGCTCATCGAGGTACATCCCACCTTCCTGTATGAGAGTGTGTGGAATCTGGTGGGGCTGCTCCTGCTGCTGTTCGTGGTGTCAAAGCACCGCAAGTTCGACGGGGAGAATACCTGGTTCTATTTCCTTTGGTATGGCGTTGGCCGTTTTTGGGTGGAGGGCCTGCGCACGGACAGTCTGTATCTGTTTGACTGGCAGCTTTTTCGGTCAGCCCATCCGGGTGTCCCAGGCCTTCAGCATCGTCATGGTGCTGGTGAGCCTTTTCATGCTGATTTGAATCTCAAGGTACATCCCCACAAGCCTGAGGAGCTGTATGTGAATCAGGTGGCCGCCCGGGACCGGGCGGAGCAGAACGAAAAAGTACAGGAGGAATAATATGAGTGCTGTGGTCATGGACGGTAAGGCCCTTGCCGCAGAGATAAAGCAGGCTCTCCGGAAACGATGCGCCGCCCTGTCCCGGCCACCCCGTCTGGCGGTGGTGCTGGTGGGGGGACGATCCCGCCTCGGCGGTGTATGCGCAATAAGGAGCAGGACTGCGCCCAGTGCGGCATCTCCTGCGCCGACCACCGTCTCCCGTCTGGCACCTCCCAGGCCGAGCTTTTTGGCCCTGATAGATACGCTGAACCGGGACGAGGCCGTCGATGGCATTCTTGTCCAGATGCCCCTGCCCGCCCATCTGGACGCAGGTCAGGTGCTCCGGGCCATAGATCCGGCCAAAGATGTGGATGCTTTTTCATCCGGAGAATGTGGGCCGCCTGCATTTAGGCCAGCCCCGGTATCTCCCCTGCACCCCGGCGGGGATCCTGGCCCTTTTGAAAAAGTACGGCATTGACCCGGCGGGCAGGCACTGCGTGGTGGTGGGCCGCAGCAATATCGTGGGCAGGCCCATGGCTGCGCTTCTGCTGCAGGCGGATGCCACCGTCACCGTCTGCCACAGCAAGACCCCCCGACCTGTGCTCCCAATGCCTGCAGGCGGATATCTTAGTCAGTGCCGCAGGCCGCCGGGGCCTGATCACGGCGGACATGGTGAAGCCCGGCGCCGTGGTCATTGACGTGGCCATGAACCGGGGCCCGGACGGCAAGCTCTGCGGGGATGCGGACTATGCCGCCGTGGCGGAAAGGGCATCCTTCATTACCCCGTCCCCGGGGGCGTAGGCCCTATGACCCGGGCCATGCTTTTGGAAAACACCTATCGGGCGGCCCTGCGCCGTGAAGATCCATGAGAGGGGACGAGCCATGCGTTCCGATATTGAAATTGCACAGTCTACGCCCCTGCAGCCCATTGCCCGGGTGGCAGAAAAGCTGGGCCTGGGCGAGGAAAGCCTGGAGCCCTACGGCCGGTATATGGCCAAGCTCCGCCTGCCGCCGGAAAAGCCCGGTCAGAAGCGGGGCAAGCTGATTTTGGTCACCGCCATCAACCCCACCAAGGCCGGGGAGGGCAAGACCACCACCAGCATCGGTCTGGCGGACGCCTTAAACCGGCTGGGAAAGAAGGCGGTGCTGTCCCTGCGGGAGCCGTCCCTGGGGCCTGTGTTCGGTATGAAGGGCGGCGCCACCGGCGGCGGCTATGCCCAGGTCGCTCCCATGGAGGACATCAATCTCCATTTCACCGGGGATTTTCATGCCATCGGCACAGCCAATAATCTTTTGGCCGCCATGGTGGATAATCATATTTATCATGGCAATGAGCTGGGCATAGACCGTGTGGTCTGGCGGCGCTGTATGGATATGAACGACCGCCAGCTCCGCTCCCTGGAAACCGGTGTAGGCGGCGGTATAAACGGCGTGCCCCGGCCGGAGCATTTTGACATCACCGTGGCCTCAGAGGTCATGGCGGTCTTTTGCCTGGCGGAGGATCTGTCCGATCTGAAGGCCCGGCTGGGCCGCATGATCGTAGGCTACACCAAGGCCGGAAAGCCTGTTACCGCCCATGACCTGAAGGCCGAGGGTGCCATGGCGGCGCTTTTAAAGCAGGCGGTGCTGCCCAATCTGGTGCAGACGCTGGAGGGCACGCCTGCCATCGTCCACGGCGCCCCTTCGCCAACATCGCCCACGGCTGCAGCAGCGTACTGGCCACTCGGGCGGCGCTGCGCCTGGGGAGTACTGCGTCACGGAGGCCGGCTTCGGCGCGGGCCTGGGCGCAGAGAAATTTTTGGATATCAAGTGCCGCGCATCGGGCCTCTGGCCGGACGCTGCGGTGGTAGTGGCCACTGTCCGGGCCCTGAAGCTTCACGGCGGCGCAGAGGACAACCTTTCCCGGGAAAATTTGGATGCCTTGAAAAAGGGCCTGCCCAATTTGCTGCACCATATCAGGACCCTGCAGGAGACCTTTTCCCTGCCGGTGGTAGTGGCACTGAACCAATTTGAAAGTGACACCCCTGCGGAGATCGAGTGGATAGAAAATGCCTGCCGGACGTACGGCGTTCCCGTGGCCCTGTCCCGGGTGTGGGAGCAGGGCGGCGCCGGTGGTGTGGACATGGCACAAAAAATCATTGACCTGACTAAAAGCAGTATAGTAAACGGTATAGCACCCCACTATGCCTATGATAGTAAATCTCCCCCTGCGTGAAAAAGCTCCTGGCCATCACGCAGCGGGTCTATGGCGGCGCAGATGTCTCCCTCACCCCCAGGCGGAGCAGGACCTGGCAGAGCTGGAGGGTCTGGGCTTCGGCAGCCTGCCGGTGTGCGTAGCCAAACGCAGTACAGCCTTTCGGACGATGCAAAAAAGCTGGGCGCACCAAAGGATTTTACTCTCACGGTCCGCGCCCTGCGTATCAGCGCCGGCGCCGGCTTTGTGGTGGCCCTGGCTGGAAATATTATGACCATGCCCGGCCTTCCCAGGCATCCGGCGGCGGAGAACATCGACATCGCCGGGGACGGACGCATTACGGGCCTATTCTGAAGCTATCGAAAAAATCTCGGATTTCCGCGACAGTGTTTTTTGACATACTGAGGGGGCAGGCACATCACTCGTGCCTGCCCGCCTCAGTATGTCGGCTTTCATTTTCTAAAAACGCCACCACCACAGCGCCGGGGCCTGCATGGGTTCCGATCACGCTGCCTACGGTCGTGTAGCGGATCTTGTTCAGGTTGCCTTCCCAGATATGACGGCTGTCCTCAATATATTTCTGCAGCAGCGCGTCGGAGATTCCGCTATAGCCCAGGAGAATCGGCCGACTAAAGTCAATACCGCCGGCCTTATCAATTTCCTGAATGAGCAAATTGTTTCCCATTTTAGAGCCCCGGGCCTTGCCCAGCAGGTGGATCTCGCCGTCAATGACGGAAAGCACGGGCTTGATATTCAGGATCCCGCCGGCAAAGGCGGCTGTCTTGGAGATGCGTCCGCCCCGCTTGAGATATTCCAGCGTATCTACCAGCGCCACAACAACGATTTTTCTTCTTTCTCCGTCTCCAAAGTCTCCGCAATCTCCTTTGCGGACATTCCCCGTCCAAAAAGCCGGAACGCAAGCTCCACCAGAATGCCTGTACCCATGGCTGCGCTTGCGCCATCCACGACATAGACGTTTTCGTAATCCGCCGCCGCGATCACGGCACTTTGATATGTGCCGGAAAACTTGGACGCAAGGGTAATGACAACAGCGGCCTCCCCCGCCTGCCTCGCCCTTTCATACTCCTGCGCAAAGGCGCTCGGGGTCGCCTGACTGGTGGTGGGCAGCACATCGCTTTCAATTAGCTTTTCATAAAATGTCTTATGGTCGATGGTCACTCCGTCGATGTACTCCTCCCCGGCCGAAATGAACGGTGAGGGCACCGTATATACCCGCGATTTGATCTCGGGGGTCATATCTGCGGTGGAATCAATGATAATCCTGGTCTTCAATTTCGTCATGCTCCTTGTTCTTCTCTGCTTTGGGCGATGGTATCCAGACTTCTGCTGATAGCTGAAAGGCTACGGTAAAATGCCGCCCTCTCATCTTCTGTGAGAGTATAGCTGACAGTATCCAGGATCCCCCGGATCCTGTCTGCTATCCGTTTGCCGGCCTCCCGGCCCTTCTCCGTCAGCTGCAGGGGCTTTTATACCGCTTGGCCCCCTTGCAGGGGCGCAGAATAAACCCATTGGCCTCCAAATAGTCCAGGGCCCGGGAAATGGTCGCCTTATCCTCCTCGCAATGCTCACACAGCTCCGCCGAGGTCACGCCACCCATCGAATAAATGTAGTACAGGCAGGAGACATGGGCGCTTCTCAAATGATAGGCGGCCATCTCCTGATTCTTTATCCTTCGGATATCGCGGCTGATCCGATTGATCAAAACCGTAAACATCTCAAATCGTTCCTGCATGGCTGCCTCCTGTCTTTATAGATGTTGAAACTTCAACAAGTGGATTGTATCACATAGATGTTGAAATGTCAACATCTATGTTTGTCCCCAAGTATCAGAGATACAATAGGTATATGAGCTTTGCCGTATTCCCGCTTTACAGAAAGCTTCAGGGAGGCTGCGGCAAAGCACAGCCTCCCTGGAGAGGGAAACCGGTATCAACTTATTCGGGGGACTTTCGCGAAATGGCTCTATGGAATATCCCCGATCCTTTGGTGTATTTTACGAAGCTTATTTCCCGGCCAGCGCCCGCTCCAGCCAGATAGCACCCACATCCATGGCGGCGTACAGGCTATCCTTTTCGGTCTTTTTACCACCCGGTCCCGGCTCTTGAGGTCCGGCGCAGTGAGCTGAAGCTGTACGGAGACCCGGGTAGCCACCTCCATGTCCTTCTCCTTCTTGGTCTCCAAAATCTGCAGCATTACAATGTATTTATCCGCCATGCTGCCATAATAGATCAGGTTATCCACCCGGCGCAGCGGATGATTTCTATAAACAAGGCCCTCGCCCTTTTTTACATCAGCCATAGTTCAGCAACTCCTTTTCCCATAACATATTGCTTATCATAACACACGGAGAATCGTCTGTCAAATATCCATATGGAAAGCCGGGCCGCGGGTTAGCGCAGCCCGGCTCATAGCGGTTACAGATCCAGATAACTCTTCACCAGCGCCTGCAGCATCTCATCCCGGTCCAGCTTGCAAATCAGCGTCCGGGCGCCGTTATGGTTCGTGATAGGTAGGGTCCTCAGAGAGGATGTACCCCACGATCTGATTAATGGGATCATAGCCCTTTTCCTTCAGCGCATCATATACCGCGGAGAGAATATAGCGCGTCTGCACCTCTCGGTCCTCTGACGTTAAATTTGCGGGTAAACTCATCCATAGAAAAACACCGCCTTTCCGAATTATCCGTTGGATATAGTATATTCTTTTTATAGTAAAAAGTAAAGGGGGAATTATTCCACGCAGCGGATTTTGGTTAGCTGTGCCCCGGGCTAAAAAATAGGGCTTGTGCTTTTTCCGATTTCTATATTATAATGAGATGCTATCATAGATGTTTATAAGCCTGCACAGAAAGGAAGTCCGTTTATGGTTAAAGTCCTTACGGATCAGGGCGAGATCGGCATCAGCAACGCCGTGTTCACCACCATCACCGGCGCCGCCGCTACTAACTGCTTCGGCGTCAAGGGCATGGCCTACCGCAGCATGACGGACGGCTTGGTCCATCTGCTGCGCCGGGAAGCCATGAGCAAGGGCGTAAAGGTCACCTATAACGAGGACAACACCGTTTCCATCGAGCTGCACATCATCGTGGAAAACGGCGTGAATATCGCCACGGTCTGCCGCTCCATCATGGCGGAGGTCAAATATGTGGTGAGTAAGAACACCGGCGTGGAGGTCCGCAACGTGGATGTGTGCGTGGACTCCATCACTATGTGAGCCGGGTAGAAGGGAGAAGCTAAATGACAGATAGAATCAGCGGCAGCGCATTCAAGCAGATGGTTCTTTTTTGGCGCTGCCTGCATCACCCTGGAACGAGAAGCCATCAACGACCTGAACGTATTCCCCGTGCCGGACGGCGACACCGGCACCAACATGAGTCTGACCATCCAAACCGCCGCCAACGAGCTGAAGAAAAATCAGCCTGTCACCGTGTCTGACGCCGCGTCCATCACCGCCTCCGCTCTGCTGCGAGGCGCGAGAGGAAACTCCGGCGTTATCCTCTCCCTGCTGTTTCGGGGTGTGTCCAAGTATCTCAAGGGCGATGAGGAGGCCGATGGTGCAGCTGGCCGGCGCTCTGAAGGAGGGCGTGGCCACCGCCTACAGCGCTGTGATGAAGCCCGCAGAGGGCACGGTGCTGACAGTCTCCCGTCTGGCCGCCGACCGGGCCGCCGTGGAGGCCGCCGAAGAGTGCAACAGCGTGGAATATGTCCTGCAGGGAGGCCATCCGCAAGGGTTTGGAGACCCTGGACGAGACCATTGAAATGAACCCGGTGCTGAAAAAGGCCGGGGTGGTGGACGCCGGCGGAAAGGGGTATCTGGTAATCCTGGACGGTATGCTGGCCCTGCGGGCGAGGAGATCCCGGATGTGACCGAGGAAAGGCCGAGAGCAAGGCCGATTTCTCCGCCCTCAGCGAGGAGGGAGATCCCCTTCACCTTCGACACGGTGTTCATCGTGCGCAAGTGGGAGAACACCTCCATTGAGCCCCTGCGGGCCTACCTGAGCACCATCGGCGACTGCCTGGTCATCGGCGAGGACGACGAGGCCTTTAAGGTCCATGTGCACACGGACATCCCCCGGCGTCGCCCTGACCGAGGCCCAGAAATACGGCACCCTGGAGCTGGCAAAATTGAAAATATGCGCACACAGTACGAAGCTGTGGCCGCCGGGCGCAAAGCCCAGAGCACTGACGACCTGGACGAGGTGGAGCGGGAGCTGGAGAGCATGGAGGAGCCTGCCAACGCTCCGGCGGAGAAGCGGTACGGCTTTTTGGCCGTGTGTGCCGGGGAAGGGCTGGCTACTGCCTTCCGGGATCTGGGCGTGGACCGGATGGTATCCGGCGGCCAGACCATGAACCCTCTACCGAGGCCATCCTGCGGGAGGTCAACCGCACCCCCAGCGAGATCGTGTTCATCCTGCCCAACAATAAGAACATCATCATGGCCGCCCAGCAGTGCGTGGGCCTGACGGAAAAAGCAGGTCATTCGTGGTGCCCACGGCCACAGTGCCCCAGGGCATCACCGCCATGATGAACGCTGACCTGGAGGGGGGACGATCCCCAGGCTGATTGCCGACGCCATGGTCCAGGCTGCACAGACGGTGACCACCGCCCAGATCACCTACGCCGCCCGGGATTCCGACTTTGACGGCTTTGCTATCCACGAGGGGGACTACCTGGCCCTGGAGGACGGGAAGCTCTTCGGCACCGACCGGAGCATCGAGCCGCTGCTTTCGAAGCTGGCGGAGGACGCCAAGGCACGGATGCGGAGTTTGTGACCATCTTCTACGGCGAAGATGTGACGGAGGAGGACGCCCGGAAGGCTGAGGCCGTCTTTACCGACACCTGTCCCGACGCAGAGGTCAGTGTGCTGGCCGGTGGGCAGCCGGTGTACTATTACATTGTGTCCATTGAAAGATAAAAAATGACCCCCGGCGGAGCTTTTCCACAGGGGGGCCATTTTTTGTTAGGGAGACGGGGACACGGATTGCCACGGGCGCTTTGCGCCCTCGCAATGACAGGTTGTACGAAGTGCAGTGCGGCGGGCCGATGGGAGCGTTGACCTCTACGCAGGGGCAAGAAAGTGTGTGCAATTGGGCGCCCGAGGCATCGGCTTTTATGGAACACAGAGAGCGCGGAGCTTTTTACTCCGCGCTCTTCCCTGTTGTTTTTATTTCCTGGCGTTACAGGCCGGTCATGGTCTCCATGACGGCCAGCTCCTCCGGGTCCAGGGTCTTTTGCATAGACAGGCCTTCGTCTATATCCAAATCCACGATACGTCCGCTCCGATAGCAGATGACCCGGCTGGTACGGCCCTGCGCCAGCACCCGCACCGCCTCCACGCCCATGCGGGTGGCCATGACCCGGTCGTGGGCCGTGGGGCTGCCGCCCCGCTGAATATGACCCAGAATGGTGACCCGGGGATCCAGGCCCAATTCCTTTCTGATCTGCTCGCCCACAGCCATTCCCGCTGGCTGCGCCCTCGGCCACCACGATCATGAAATTTGTCTTGCCGGCCAGGCGGCCCGGCGGATCTTCTCCACCACCTGGGTGTCAAAATCATATGGCACCTCCGGCACCAAAGCACCGCCGTAGCGCCCACGGCCATAGCCACATACAGGGCCAGATACCCGGCATGGCGGCCCATGACCTCCACCACGGCGCAGCGCTCATGAGACTGCATGGTGTCCCGCAGGCGGTCGATACACTCCACGGCGGTATTGGCTGCGGTATCAAAGCCGATGGTATACTCGGTGCAGACAATATCCTCATCAATGGTGCCGGGAATGCCCACCACGGCGATGCCATGCTTGCTTAGCTCCTGAGCACCCCGGAAGGTACCGTCGCCGCCGATAGCCACGATGCCGTCCAGCCCCAGGAGCTTGCAGGTGTTCACCGCCTTTGCTGGCCCTCCTCCGTGCGGAACTCCTCGCTGCGGGCGGTATACAGGATGGTGCCTCCCCGGTTGATGATGCGGCTGACACTGGCGTTGTCCATCGTCATGATGTCCCCGTTGATAAGGCCGCTCCAGCCCCGGCGGATACCCACGCACTCAATACCCCGGCCGATGGCCGAGCGCACCACGGCGCGGATGCAGGCATTCATGCCCGGCGCGTCGCCGCCGCTGGTGAGAACGCCGATCCGCTTTACTTCGTTTTCCATACTCTCTACCCCTTTCGGAATTCTTTTCTTGGTTTTCCCGATTATAGCATACATTATGTCGGTTGTGAATCTTTTTTATTGCCGTGGCGGCAGGGGCGTGCTATACTTGATGATGAAAAAATCTTTCGGTTTTTCCGCTAAAAGGGATAGAGTCTGCTGCACACATATTTTTACCGCAGAGCGGCAAAGCTCTACATCGGCAGACGAAATGGCAGATTAGGAGGACAAGCATGCATCCGTATTTTTGAGGTTTTAACGCCCCGGTGGTTCAAACGGGCCTTTGTCTATACCGGCAGCATCGGGGAGTTTCGGTATCGGTTCGCCAACGACAAGGAGAACAACCTGATCCACGCCGCCGTGTACACCCATTTTTGCTATGAGGTGGCCAGGATGTGCAGGAAAAGGATTTTTCCTGGGACGATGAGGGCGTGGAGCAGTTGAAGGCATGGCTGCAGGAGAAGCTGGAGGAGAATAGCAGCCCATGCCAGTGATGCATCGCAAAAATATAACTGAAAAATAGGGCGGGATGGGCATCCCGCCCTAATTTTTTGGGAGATGCGGCAAATTTGGGTGGGGATTTTATTGATTTTTAACCATTTGAAAATTTTGTTATTATTTTGTAATTTTTATGTAGCTTTTTTTGATAAACTTATGTTATACTACTTTTTGTTAAACCCAGCAACCCAGAATCCTAAAAGGAAGAAGGGAGTTTTCTATGTCCAGAAAGCTCTGCTGCATCTGCCTGGCCCTGTCCGTTTTTATCTCTACGGTATCCATCGCCTACGCAGACAGCACATCTATCACGCATCCCACTGCGGAGGATTACCGGCAGGCTGTAGCCTATTTGGAAACAGCCGGCCTGCAGACCGGCTTTTGACTCCGCCCGGACCAGCACCCCAACGGCTGTATTCCGCCGACCTGCCTGCAGGCGGCCAGGATGCATCCGTCACGCAGCTGCAATTCATGGCGCTGGATGAAATGGAAGCTGAGCTCCAGGCCCAGCAGGCCGCCCGGGAGCAGGTAGGACAACCTGGCCCCCTGCTGGCAGTATGACGGCGTGATGCTCATAGCGATACCACCGTTTACTCCGATGCCGGCGTGACCGCCAGCGGCAATGTGATCGAGGGCGACAAGGTCGCAAAGCCTCAAGGATATTGACGAATCCGGCAGCTGGTACTATGTGTCCTTCAGCGATTTTTTTCCGGCTATGTTTCTGCAGACGCCTGCACACCGGTGGATTACGCCGAATATGACGACACCGACGCCGTGCGCAGGCGGAGAGACCTTGGCAAGACCTCCGCCACCTTCGGCTCCGGCAAGACCTCCTGCGCAGTGCATTGTGGATTGCCACCTTTCCGGTACTACGCCAGCCAGCCTATCTCCCGCTCCGAGCTGCAGCCCGGCGACCTGGTGTTCTTCTATGAGGGCATCGGCCATGTGGGCATTTATATCGGCGGCGGCCAGTTTATCCATGCCAGCGACTACGGCGTGGTGGTGGCCTCCCTGTACACCAGCTATTGGTCCGCCTGCTACTACGGTGCAGGCCGGATCTTGGCCAATTAAGGTACATACCGGTTCGCGCTGAGAGGGCGTCCCATCAGGGGGCGCCCTCTGAAGCTGTCGGAAAAACTTTGGTTTTCCGACAAGGATTGCAGTCTGCTGCGCGCATAATTTTGCCGCGACGCGGCAACAATTCCACACTGGCAGCCTGAGCGGTATTTTCTCTCACGCACATGTCGCGAGAAAATGATTGGACTTCTTTGCCGCCTGCGGGGGCAACAAACTCTGCGAGGTTTTTGATACGCTGAGAGGGCGTCCCATCAGGGGGCGCCCTCTTTTTAGGGTTGTATAAATGCATAATTATTCGTATATACAGAATATACTTTTGTGTATTCCGCTGTGTTCTCTTGATATTTGCACCGTTTTCAACGGTCATTTTTCTACAAAACAGGAAAATGCGTGGATTTTTTATGCAAAAAGTGTTGACATTTATGCAGAGAAGGCGTATAGTATGCATTGTCAAGGGGGGGAACACCTCCGCAGCAAACTCCATCTATATACCACACAGTGGATCCTATAGAGCCATTTCAAAAAATAGAAAGGAAAAATGAAGATGAAAAAGTTTGTATCCCTGCTCCTGGCCCTGCTGATGATCGCGAGCCTGGCAGCCTGCGGCAAAAAAGCCAACGACAACAACAGCAAATGAAAGCAAAACCCTGATAATGGGGCACCTCCGCCGACTATGCCCCCTTTGAGTTCATGTACAAGGGCAAGGACGGCACTATGCAGTACGGCGGCATTGATGTCTCCGTGGGTCAGTACATTGCCGAGAGCATGGGCAAGGAGCTGAAGGTGGAAAACATGTCCTTCGACTACCTGCTGCCCTCCCTGGTCAAGGGTGACTTCGACATTGTCATCGCCGCTATGGAAGCAGACGGTGACAGACTGAAAAGCGCCGACTTCTCCGATCCCTACTACACCGACCTGCCTCCGGCTATCCTGGTGAAGGCTTCCGACGCCGCTTCCTACAAGACCCTGGCTGACTTCGCCGGCAAGTCCGTGGCTGCCCAGACCGGCACCACCAAGCTGGACATTGTGAACGATCAGCTCACTGGTGCCAACGCCGTGCCCCTGGCCCTGGTGACCGATATGGTCAACGAGCTGGTAAACGGCAAGGTGGATGCCATCCTGGTAGAGACGGCGCTGTGGCAAAGCAGTACGCCGAAACCAACAAGGACCTGGTCATTGCTGACGCTTCTTCCGAGCTGGGTGCCGCTCAGCCCTACTGTGTGGCCGTGGCCAAGGGCGAAAGGGTCTGCTGCCCGCCATCAACGCAGCCATCGCCAAGATGAATGAGGAGAACAAGCTGGAGAGCTTCATCAGTGCTGCTGATGCTCTGAAGGATGTGTGGCAGGAAGTCACCCCTGAGAATCCCTCCTGAGCTTTCAGAATAACCCCCTCTCCTTTAACCTACATCATAATGCGTGGTGCAAAGCCGCATAACGCGGCTTTGCACTTTCGCACTGTATTTGAATCCCACTGAAGAAAGGACTGACCGATTATGTGGTGGACTAATCTGTTCAAAGATATGAGCAGCACCAGCTTTTTTCAACTTCTCTTTCCTTCCTGCATATACCGGGTACTTTCCTGCAGGGCATGGCTTATACCCTGCTGCTGGCCGTAGTATCCGTGGCACTGGCGGTGATCCCCCGCCCTGCTGCTGGCCCTTAATGAGGCTGAGTAAAAAAGGCCATTCAGTGCGTTTCCGGCGCATACATCGCTGTTTTCCGCTCCACCCCCCTGCTGGTGCAGCTTTCCATTATCTACTTTGGCCTGTTCACTGCGATCTCCATTCCCCGGATCACTATTTGGGGTTTGTGGATCTGAGCCGGTTCATCCCGGGCGTGGTAGCCCTGGCGCTGAACAGCTCGGCCTAAGTGGCTGAAATTTTCCGGGCGGGCATCCTGGCCGTGGACAAAAGGACAGACGGAGGCCGCCCGGTCTCTGGGCCTGTCCTCCTGGCAGAGCATGCGCCTGGTGGTGCTGCCCCAGGCTATCAAGAATGTGCTGCCTGCCCTGGCCAACGAGGTGGTGACCATGGTGAAGGAGAGCTCCATCTGCTCCATGCTGGGCATGGCGGAGCTGATGTTCGTGTCTCAAGACCGTAGCCACCGGAACCTACATTACGCTGGCACCCTATACCATTGCGGCACTGATCTACTTCTGCATCAACTACCCGGCCTCCAAGGCCATCGAAGCCATTGAAAGGAGGGATGCGTCGTGGCGACAAGCAATAAGCTGATCTCCGTGCAGCACCTGGTGAAGGAGTACAACCATGGCACCGTGAAGGCGCTGAACGACTGCAGCCTGGACATTGCACAGGGGAAGTGGTGGCTATTATCGGCCCCTCGGGGATCCGGCAAGTCCACCCTGCTGCGCTCTCTGAACCTGCTGGAGGAGCCCACCAGCGGCCAGATCTTTTTGACGGTGTGAACCTGGCGGATAAGTCTGTGGACATCAACCTGCACCGGCAGAAGATGGGCATGGTGTTCCAGCATTTTAACCTCTTTCCCCCACAAGACGGTGCTGCAGAACATCACCATGGCACCTGGCGCTGAAGAAAAAGTCCCCGGAGGAGGCGCAAAAGCAGGCTATGGGCTGCTGGAGCGCATCGGCTTGGCGGACAAGGCAAACGAGTATCCCCAATATGCTCTCCGGCGGCCAAAAGCAGCGGATCGCCATTGTGCGGGCCCTGGCTATGGACCCGAGGTGATGCTCTTTGACGAGCCTACCAGCGCCCTGGACCCGGGAGATGGTGGGCGAGGTGCTGGACCTGATGCGCAGCCTGGCCAAGGAGGGCATGACCATGGCGGTGGTGACCCACGAAATGGGCTTCGCCCGGGAGGTAGCCGACCGGGTAGTGTTCATGGCCGAGGGCAAGATCCTGGAGGAGGGCAGCCCCGCCGACCTGTTCGACAGTCCCCAAGGATCCCCGGCTGCAGGATCTTCCTGAGCAAGGTACTGTAATATTTATTTCAGAACAAAAAGGCGGCGGAGCAATGCTCCGCCTTTTGTATCATCTGGTATAACGCACAGCAGGCGGAGACAGAAATGTCCCCGCCTGGAGTCTTTAAAAAGTTCTCTCAGAGCTTGCCGCGGTTCATAGCGATAAACTCCCGGTAGTCAGAATATTTCATGGGCTTGGAGAAGTAGTACCCCTGCATGACATCGTGCAGCCCATTTCGCTGATCTCCCCGGAATGTCCCGGCGTCCTCGATGCCCTCCTGGGTGATCTTGGCCCCCAGGGTGCACCAGATTGATGATGCTCTGCAAAGAAAGCACCTTATCCAGGTCCTTCAGCACCGCAAAAGGAGGAGTAGCCCGTGCCAAAGTCATCCAGCGAGCACTGGAAGCCTCGACCCATGCAGCTCATGGATGACCCCCCTGCCAGATACCTCCTCATAGTTTTCATAGGCGAAGCTCTCTGTAAACTCGATGGTCACGAAGCCGTCCCGATATTGAACTTCTGTTTAATGCGCGATAGTATTCCAAGAAATCTGGCTGATTGCACCCGGGACACGTTGACGGAGAAGGGATAGACCGGCTGCTTTTTTCTCCACCATGTTCGCCGCATTCTCGCAGGCCTTGTAGAACACGAATCGGTCCAGTCTGCTGATGAATCCGTTCTCTTCGAAAATAGGGAGGAACTCATTGGGCGCGATAGTGGTCGCATCTTGGTGTCGAACCAGCGAACTGCGATCTCGTCGCTGTCCATGCCGCCGCGCTTGATGTTGTATTTTGCTGCCAGAAAATATGGAATTCATTAGCTCGAAGGCGCTTCCATCCGGCCCTCGATCTCCGCCTTTTTCAGGTACTCCTCCCGCGCTGTGTCGCCGTAGAACCCAGAGACACGGCGCCGGTCTTGCGGGCGGGCCCGCTGTCGGAGATGTTGAGCTTGTCGATCATCCGCCCCACACCTCACACGCTCGTCCTTGTCCACCCCGTAAATGCTGTAGGATACATTCAGCTTTTGTATTCCGCGTCCTCCTCGAATTTATAACGGCCACCTGCAAAAAAGCCCGTTCAGCCGGTTTGTCAGCGCTTTTTTTCTCCTTTGTGAAAGTGCAGCAGCCAGGAATCGGCCTCCCGCATAGCCGAAGGTGCTCTGAAACCATCATACTCTTGGCGCAGCGGCTGCGGATAAACCGCAGTACGCTCATATTCTGCTGATCTCCAAATTGTTCGGTGATGTAGCGGTAATTGTTGACGCGCAGCCACATTCACGGCAAACTGCGTACCCCGGTCGATGATCCTGCGCCGTCGTCTCAAAGCCGGTCTGGTTGGGGCAGCCCACAGTGCCATCCATGGTAGGCGATCTCCTTCATCTTCCGTCCCGTGCGATACGGTCTCCAATGGCCAGCACCACAAAGCCGATGAGCAGCAGAGTAAGGAAAGCAATGGTTCCCCAGATGGTAGTGAGCACCTGATGTCCTGAGCCGTAAAGCCCTGTCATATCGTACAGGCCAATGAGAACCAGTCCCGCGCACCCGCTGCCCAGCGGGCTAACCGAAAGTGCGTACTTCTCCGACCCCACCGACACGATCTCCGCCTGGGACTTCCCTGGCCGCCATCGCCGTCGTGACCCGATCCATGGTCTTCTCGTCCGCAATGAGCTGCTTGAACAGCCCCTCCGTCACGGAGCCAAATCCGGGATCCACCGCGTCTCCCACCCGCAGCTTTTCCAGGATTTGATCCCATCGTGCTTGCACAGCAGGACGAAATCGCCTGCACACTGGGTATGTTGTGATCACTTTGAACGAAAGCGCCCAGAGACACCGCCGTGCAGATACAGAAGCACCACGCTGTCCATATAGACAACTGCTTTGGGCGGAAATACCAAAAACCATATTGGAATTGTCATACTGGAACAGATGGGTCACCCCGCCATCCGTGTTTGCGGCCAGCTCAGTAAGCTCCGGGTAGCGGGTCTCCGCCTCCCTTCATTCAGTCCATAGACCGCCCTGCCCTTTGCGTAAAGGGCTGCCATTAAACTTTCGCTGCCGGCTGCGCTGCTGGTTCCCACTGTCCGCAGCCGCTCCACAGCGTCTGCCTGAGAGGTAGCCTTGCGCACCTCGGACGCAGTAATCGGCTCCGCATCTTCAACGCGCCGAACTGCTCCTGAATACCCACTGCCTGCTCTCCGGCATAGTTTTCGGCGCGATCCAGCGCCTGATTATCCACGCTTTCGGTAGTAGCTCGCCGCCACCGACAGCAGGTGTACCAAAACGTCAGGCACACGATCACCATGAGGGACGAAAAACCGTCGTTTTTCCGTATTTTGCGAAAACTTGTTCATTTTCCTCTCCCTATCTCATCCCGTATCCAGTCCCTTCTTCTTCCAGTCGCCGCAGCTCCTTTTGCACCAGCGTCGAATTCGCCGGTGAGCTGCGCCTCCGGTTCCGTTTTCAGCGTTTTCACCATTGTCGGGATGAAGACAAATCCACACACCGCAAAAAAACAGCGCCAGTACCGCCACCATCCCCGCGGTAGCAAACAGCCGCCCCAGCGCGGTCATAGCGGGCAGATTCTTCTGGTACACCGCCAGAATGTCCGCCTCTCCACCGTCCACGGATCCACCTGAGCCAGGGGGCTGTCCCCTGGTTTTGTCCCGTCCCCGTCCGCTGCACCACCCGGTGGGCCACATATTCCCGTACACAGGGGGAGGTCGTGTCCCTAAGAGAGGAAAACGATCACGTCCCCCACCTGCACCTGCGTCCCTGTGCCTTTTCTGCAAGAATATAGCTTTTCCGGGATAGTGGGCTGCATGCTCCCGTCTGGACCCACAGCAGGCAGCGGTCAAAAGAAAAACATTGGCTGCCCCTCCTCTTCTGCAGCAGGAAGAAGGCCGAAGCTGCCACGATGAGCAGCAGCCCGGCATAAAACAAAGATTGTGACAGGATGCTTCCCGCATTTTTTTCATTCTGCTTTTCCTTTATCGCCTTTTTTTTCTGCGAAGCAACCTTTGCAGCAGACCGATCTCGGCGCAGGCTTCTGCGCAGGCTCCGCTCACGATCTTCGTTTGTCCTGCTGTCCTCCCAGGAAGCTTCCACATCGTCCACGCCCTTCTGGGCCGGGCGGCTGTAGTCCATGGCGGCAGGATACTGCATGGACGGCAGCGAAAAGTCCATTGTCGGCAGCCTCTGCCACCGCTTCCTCCGCCATGATCTCCTGGGCCTCATCGAGGGTAGCAGCCGCCTGAAAATACTCTGCCTCCGCCGTCGGCTCCTTGTCCGCGCCGCCGGCTTCTCCGGCCAGCTCCGGCATGATCGGCTCCTCCCGAACACCCAGAGTGATTTCCTCTCCTCGGCTCTTCCCTGCTGGACGATGGGCGGGATCTCTTCTCTGTGAGATCTCTCTCCACCGCCGGCTGAACCGGCTCGCATTGCGGCTCCTTCCGGCCAGATCGGCTCCCGCCGTTTCGCTCCGGTTCCGAGTCTCCGCCCGGCACCACGCCCGGGCCAGCAGCTCCCTCGAAGGGCAGCATCCCCCATAGTCCTCCGGACCATCGCCCGAACCGGGGCTCTTTTCCAGGGAATACTCTTTCTCCAGCCGCTCCGCCAGCTTCAGCGCCGCCGCCATCTGGCGGTCCGTTTTCACGCACAGAAGCGACGGCGTGACCGCGTAACGCTTCACGCCGGAAACATCCTTGCACCCCTATAGGACTTGGGCAGCTTCTGGCGCAAGGGCCGTGTACAGCAGTGCCTCGCTGCCCCGCACCGTCAGTAGGGCCAGCACGGTCTTGCCCTGGTAAAAGGCGAAATGGTCCGCCGTGGGATCTTCTTCACATTGTGAAGCCGCCGCGAGTGCGTCGGCAATGGCGGCAAAGCGCTCCTTGTCTGCTGATCCGCCAGACGCAGCCGGCCTCCAGATCTTCTCCAGGCCGGACGGTCTCCCCCGTCGCCTGCTGTTCGTCATAGAACGCCGCCGCCTTCAGCGCCACCCGCAGGGGCAAAGCCAATGTCCCGCTCCTGCGGCGGCTGGTTCGGCGCCTTCACGGTGAGATCCGGGATGCTCCGCCGCCGCGTCCGCCTCATCCTCTACCAGGATGTTCAGCCGCGGATGCACGGTGGGTGCCGTAGCCGTGTGCAAAGACGTCTCTTTCCGTCCGTCCCCGCGTTGCGGCAGAACAGCAGATATTGCGCCGCCGCCGCGCCGAACAGGTCGCCCATGTACTTCTGATCCGGCTGCAGCAGCGTCTCCTCCACGGTGAGGCCGCGGCCGCCTCGTCGTAGCTCTGCAGGAAGGTCCACAGCATCCAGACACTGGCGGAAATACTTGTTTTCAGGGATCGCGTTGGTGCGCAGAATAGGCGGCTTCACATAGCTGCGGCCCATCTCCTGCACGAAGTCCGACTCCATATATGCCCGGGTGATCTCTGGAGCCGCTCCACCCGCTTCCACAGCTTGGAGCTGAAGTAGCTCTTCTGTACCCCCTGGCGTCCGCCACCTTCTCCGAGCGCTGGATGTTTGATGGTCACCAGCGCCTTGGTGTCCCCCTGATAGAAGGAGTCGGAAAAACGCACGCTGCTGATGCGCTCGTCCACGCCGTTTTTCCAGGGCAATACGATAGCGCTCGCTGACGAAAATACAGGTTTGCCAGCAGCGTGTTGAGGAATTTGTTCTCATAGGTGAGGATGGAGTCCTCCCGGATGATGTTGAGCATCTTGAGGGCGTCACCTCATCCCCCTTGACACTGGCGATGAAGTCCGTGTGTGCTGACACAGATGGGCCACGGAGCGTCCGGTGATCTTCTCGTCAGCTCCATGGGCCGGATCTCCTCCGTCTCCGCGATGAAGTGGGAGGGCCTGCGCAGCAGCAGCTCGTCGATGGCAGGCAGGCACTTTTCGATCTGCTCCACCCAGCCCTCGTCCAGAGCCCGGAGCATCTTCTTCTCGCTGAACCGGATGGCCGCCTCTCCCGCCGACAGGGCCGCCAGTACCTCCGCAAACTCTCCCTCGGTGTCTGCGCCATACTTACCCGTGGGGCGGATGAGTCCCGCTGCAAAAAGCGTCTCGAACTCTTCCCTGGGGAAAAGCTCCCGGGAGAACACCGCCGCCGGGGCGGCCTTTTCCGTAAGGGACAGCCCGCGGCCAGCTCCTCAGCCTTTTCACTGCGTTTTCACCGCCCCCCTCGCTCTTCCAGGGGCAGCATGGCCGGGGGTCTTCTCAAACCGCCGCACGGATGACATATCCTGGGCCCTTATACCGCGCGCCGGACACATTCTCGGCTTTTTCGGCCAGGAACAGGCACAGGGTGTCCTCATAAAAAGCGAGGGCGGCTATCCGCCTGCCGCCCGCCGTAAAATAAACGCCCGTCCACGTGGTGCGGTAGCGCGTGTCCTCATAGCTGAGGATCGCGTTGGCCGCCGCCGCGCAGTACTCCTTCACCTCGTCGCCGGATAACATCATCTGCCCGGCAAAGGACAGGCTGAAGCGCACCCGCAGAGAGGATCCGCCATTGCACGCATATTCTCCATTTCAAAGGGATGTGGCGCCCATGGCGGTCCCTCCTGTCAGTCATTAATACATTTTCTGCAGCCGCTGCAGATATTCGATGCTCTCGCGCATAGCCCCGGGCCCGAAGAGGGAATCCATCATGGCGATGAGTCCCCGTATCTCACCCGGATCAAAAGAGGTTCAGGCTTTCAAACTTGCGGAAAACCTTGGTCACAAAGATGTAGTCGATGGCTTCCGTCTCCTGCCGCCGCAGGCGATATACACTGGCACGAGAAGTCCTTCAGCTGCTTCATGATACGGTTGCCGAAGGCGATACGGAAATGCTGGATGACGTACAGATCCAGCTTTTCGATCTTGTCCAGGGCCTCCTGACTCACCGGGAAGTCCTCCTTGGCCCGCTCATACAGCCGCTCCACCTCGAGGTAGGCGATCTTCTTGGCCGGTGTCTTGGGCGCGTCAAAGGGGGATGCCCTTGCTGTCCAGATTGATGACAAAGGCGCGGTCATACACCTTGTCGGACACGGAGAAGGTGGAGTCGTCGTTGTTGATGGTACCAATATACCACACATTCTGCGGGATGCTTCAAGAACCCGTCCTGCAGTGTGCCGGGTCATTCTCCCAGGCCGAGGGGCACCAGCTCAATGCGCCATTCATCGGGATTGGGCATCTCCAGAATGGACAGCATCTCCGAAGTAGTACTCCACCCGGGCGATGTTCATCTCATCCAGGATCACCAGGTTGATCTCATCGTTGTACCCGGCCTCGTAGATGCGGCGCAGCACGTCCGTCTCATTGAACTTCTTGGTAAACTCGTTGAAATAGCCAAACAGCTCGTTCGGTCGCGCCAGGAGGGCTGCACGGAGGCAATGGTGGCGTCGTTCTGGAAATACTTACCCATCATGTACGGCAGAGAGGTTTTACCTGTACCGGAAATACCCTGCAAGATCACCAGCCATTTCGTGCAGGCAAAGCCCGAAATCATCAGCCGGATGGTGCGCTCGTCATAATACAGGCCGTTGTTGGTGCAGGCAAAATTGCGCATATCCGCGCAGATATCCTTCAGTGTCATACCGTGCTCGTACGCAGGAGGTGCGTAGTAGATGTACTTCTCATCCACTGCGGCCAGCCGGGTAAAGCGCACAGCGGGCGGATCGGTCTTCTCCTCTCCGGCGGCAGGTGCTTCCAGGGCGGCAGGCTCCTCCGCCTCTCCCGGGCCTCCATCAGCTGCCGGAACTCGTCGTAGGACAGGCCCGCCTGGGAGACCTTCAGCTGCATGATGCGCTCCTTTTCCGCTGTCAGGCGCAAAGACATCCCTGTGCAGGTCCGCGATCTCCTCCAGCAGATCCTCGTTGCCCACGATGGAGCGGCGGAACCGGATATATTTCCGGATGGCCAGCACCAGCAGGAAGATCAGCCCCGCCCACACCGCAAGGGTCAGCAGGAACGCCAGGAGAAGCATCCAGTCGAACACGCCGAAGTTGGGGGCCTCGTCCACCCAGCATCCTGGAAATAATACGGGATGTTGAAGCATCTTTCCCCAGGATACCGCATCCCTTTACGACCATGAGGACGCCGCCCAGCATATTGTCAAAAAGGCCTTGAACCAGGTCAAAACCCGTATAAAAAATCATGCATAGCCGTTTTTCCCTCACTCATTTTTGTTGCATTGGTTGATATGGATATGTGTATCTGCAAGTCCTGCGCTTCAGGACTTTATTTCCTCTTTATAGCTTCCTCGGTCTTATCGCCGCTCTGCTGCTGCTTTTTCAGGTATTCCTCCACGGCCTTTTGCCGGATCAGCTCCTCATCGGCAGCGGAGATGACCTTCTTGCCGGTGTTCTTCACGGACATAAAGGCCATCACGAACTTCACCACCTGATAGATGAAGAACAGGATCGGCGGCGGCAGGATGCACACGCCGAAGCCCACCCGCGTGCTGAGGAAGTCCATGGCCTTGCCCAGCCCCGGGATCTTTGGACCCGGTATACACGGCGATGATGTTGGAGCGGCTGACCTGGCCGCCGTCGGCCAGCTCGTTGTTGTCGCCCTTTGGTGGTCACGGACAACAGCGCGCCGTTTTCGTTGCGCTCCACGGCGATGATGCGGTGGTGTAGTCCACGGTGTTGGAGCTGTCCAGC
>VOFC01006093.1_pt1 | contig 30278 bp, 56 predicted proteins | sample 5384161 | NCBI WGS metagenome assembly VOFC01 (sample SAMN12384722, study PRJNA508395) | human gut metagenome | isolation source: healthy gut B | host: Homo sapiens
TGGAGGTGGCGGGCAGCTCCGACAGCTTTCCGGATGGCCTGGCAGTGCCCGGCCCAACGCCGTTGTCACGGTGGTGGCCCTCTATGACGCGCCCCAGACCCTCGCCGCTGCCGGATATGTACGGCAAAAATCACCCTTTCAAGACCGGCGGCGTGGACGGCTGCCACTGCGGCGAAATTCTGGAGCTGATCGCCCAGGGCAAGCTGACACCACCCCGCTGATCACCAATACCTTCCGTTGCAGGAGATCGAGAAAGCCTACGATCTCTTTGAGCACCGGCGGGACGGCGTTATCAAGGTGGCCATTCAGTGCTGAAAAAGCGGTGGAGACCGGCATTTTGCCGGTCTCCACCGCTTTTTATTGTTCCGTCCCTGATCGTCAGGACAGTGATAGCGGGCTTTGCCGCGGGTGGCCTTGCCGTACTCAATGGCCCCACCGGACAGAGGTGAGGCAGGCCATACAGTGGGTACACTTGTCCCCCAGGCCGGTTTTCCTCCCTCCAGCCGGATATTGCCCAGGGGCACACGGCCTGGCACTTTCCGCAGGAGATACACGCCTCCGTGGCCCGAAATTTTTGGTGCGGATAAAGTAGCGATACATCCCCTCATTGATGGGGCCGGATTTCACCTTGTCCATCAGGCTCACCTGCAACGGCGGCAGCGGTTCCCGGCCCGGATATGCCCAGCAATCTCCTGCAGCTTTCGGGGGCCGCATCCAGCAGCGCCCTGATCTCCTCCGGCTTGGGGAGGGGAACATCACCAGATAGTTGTCCGGCATCACCACCGGCCCCAGGCCCCGGAATACAAGCCCCTGCTCAGCGCACAGCTTTTCCAGACCCTGACGGGCGTTGCCGGTCTCCCCCGCCGCAGGTCATGACGAAATAGGCCTCCCGGTTGCCCTGAAAGCTGCCGGTGCGAATGAACTCCTGAACACCCGGGGCAGCTGCCAGGCGTAGGTGGGGGACACAAACACCCAGGGTTTCTCCGACTGGAGTTCCGCCCTGACAATACCGTCCGAATCCAGCGGAAGGAGTCCACCACCCGATCCTCCAGGAGCTGGGCCAGCAGCTGGGCACAGTGCCGGCTGTTGCCGGTGCCGGTAAAATAAACAATCATTGCTTTCTCTCCCTCATCAGGCTTTTCTGGGGGCTGTTTCAAACCACCGAACCGGTTTCAAAGAAACAGCTCATTTTCTTTGCGCTCGGCGCACACCGCTTTCAGCCGTTCTCCCAGGGCGGCCAGCTGCTGCTCTTGGAGGTTTCTGGCCCCATGGGGACAGAGCTTGACACAGCGCATGCAGAAAATGCATGTTCCGGCATCCACCTCCCGGGCATCTGCCGGGTTGATGGCCCCCACCGGGCACACCTGGGCGCACCGGCCACACTGAACGCAGTCCGGGCCCGGATGGGGCACCATACCGCCGGCGCCCCGGGGCTTATAGGGCCGGTTTCCGGGCAGCCCGGCCGGGACAGGTCCCCAGAGGACACTTTTTCCCAGATTTGCCGGGCAATTCCCGCAGTTGGGCCTGCTCCAGCTGGTCGGGCCGTCCGGCGGCAAACTGCCGGGCAATGGAGTGTTCTGCCACCGCCGCCAGGGCGGCCACCACCGTAAAGCCCGCCTGCCGGGCCCCGTCCTCCAGCTCACCAGGGTGTCTCTATAGGCCTGGATTTGCCAGGCGCAGACCAGTACCGCCCGGGTACCGTCCACCTTCAGACGGCTCCAGCTGCTCCAGACCACCGGCACCCGGCCTCCGTAGGAGGGCACCGCAATCACCGCCACTCCATCTCCTTCCAGCGGATGGCGTCAAAATCCAGGGTTCTGTCCGCCAGATCAACCTGCAGCCGCAACGCGGGCAGCGCCCCGCAGAGGGCGTCCACCACCTTTGGGTGCCCCGGTGGGCTGAATACGATCTCATACACCTTCATGTTGTTGCCTCCTTCTGTGGTCGCACTGATTCAATGGATGACTTCCCTGACGCACTGGACCAGCCGCCCCAGTTCCGACGGGGCTGCTCTGGCGCGGATACACACCAGCTCGCGTGGGCCTCCGGAAAAGGGCACCGGCCGGTAGGTCCTGGGTCGCCGACTCGCTGCCCCTCAAAGACCCGGGTCAGCAGGGAAAAGCCCTGGCCCGACTCCAGATACACCCGTACCGTGGCCAGATCCGGGCACAGGATGGACCGGCTGCAGGGCAGACGCCGGGCCTCCACTCCTCCCGGGCAGCATATTGTCCCGGGGCAGGGTGAGCTGGGTAAACTCCTTCAGGCACTCCAGATCGAAGGGCTGCCGCCGGGCCAGAGGGTGATGGGTGGAAAACACAATTTTCAAAGGGCTTGGATTGAGCACATCCACCTTGACCTGGGGCCAGGAGCTTCAGTCGTTGGAGGTGGTGACCACCAGATCCAGCTGGCCGTCCAGCAGCTGGTTCCGCAGCGCCACAAAGTCCAGCATCCGGATCTCAAAATACACGTCGGGAAAGGCCCGGAACAGCTGCCGGGTGATGGGCAGAATCACCGAACGCTGGCTCAACAAGGGACAGAAAGCCCACCGTCACACTGGACTGTTTCACCCCGGCCAAATTTTTGGCCTTTTGATGCTGGCGTTCAGCTGGCGCTGGAACAGAGCGGAAATCATCCCGCAGCATCCGCCCCGCCGGAGTCAGAACCACGCTGCGGGTGGGCGGTTGAACAGTTTGAACCCCAGCTCCCGCTCCAGGGCGGCAATCCGTTTGGTCACCGCCTGCTGGCTCATATAGAGGTTGTGGGCCGCCGTGGTGAAGCTGAGCACATTGGCCACCTCCAGAAAACAGCACATCTGTTTGTAGAGCATACCTGCTCCCCCTCCTTTGGGGCTATGATTATACCTGGTTCAGAGGATTGACAACCATCAAGCACTAATAAAGGTATACTGGCCTTTGAAATCGCCCCGGAACTTTAAGCCTGTTTTCCCCTACTATTTTATGTAGTTTTTTACATAGTGCACAAGAATTAACAACTAAAACGCACAATCGGTGAAAAACAGTTGTTTCTCTTCCGGCCCGGCGGGGGTACAATGGGCCCAAGAAAAAGTTCTTTCCGCATCACAAAAAAACAAGGAGGAAGCAACTATGCTGCGTCTGGAAAAGACATCAAAGCTGAACATCAAGCCCATCTACGTCACCCTGCACCACGACTGCGTTTTGAAGGCCCCCTGCCGGATGGGCAAGGGCTTTGAGCTCTCACCCGGGAATTTGACGACATGGCCAACCAGGGAGCTGATCCAGGGGGCCAACCAGAGCTGGCGGAAAACCTGACCAGCCCCCCACTTCAACGTGATGGACCCCTGGATGGACCGGAACGAGGAATTTCTGGTGACTCCTGAGATCCTGGACAAGATGCTCCAGGGACCGGGACGAGGTGGATATTTATCTGATGGGCCCCATGGGGTTGTCCGACCTGATGATCGACTTCGCCCAGAAGGCCGGCAAGCCTATATGGTGCTCATTCCCGGCCCCCAGTGCATGCAGACCATCATGGCTGCTTCCACTCGGGCCAGAGGACTGGAGAGCTATGCCTACCGCACCTGGAAGGAGACGCTGGATTTCCTGGAGGTGCCCGGGTAAAGAAATGCTCCGGGAGACGGGTGCTCTGCGCCGCACGGTTCGGCACGGCTCGTTCCGTCAGCGATATGGGCAACTTTGTCAACCTGGAGCAGGTCACCGACGTGGCTGCCCAGTTCACCTTTTGTGAATCTCCACGAGCTGCATTGGACCAGACCCATCCATCGGAAAGTCCGGGGAAACTATACCCTGCCGGACGTGCGGCGCTGAACCCCACGGAGGAAGATGTGAAAGAAATGGAAGCGCTGGCGGACGACCTCATCGGCAATGCGGTGGAGTGCGACATGGAGCGGAAGGAGGTCCTAAACTCCGAGCGGTTCTATGTTACCGTAAAGAAGATGCTGGATTACTACGGCTGCAACGCCTTTGCCGCCCCCTGTCCCGATGCCTGCGCCACCCGCCGACTGAATCAGGAACGAATGACCTTCTGTCTGACCCACTCTGCTGGGAGAGATGGGCATCCCCTCTGCCTGTGAGTACGACATTCCCGCCTGCCTGTCCATCGCCATCCTGTCCTTCTGCCGACGCCCCGGCCTATATGGGCAACACCACCCACGACGCCAAGGCCATGACCACTGGTACTAGCCTGTCCCCCTTCTTCCACACCGACATCGACGACAAGTGCCTGGATGTGGTGAAGGCGGACCCGGACAATCGATTCTGACCTGGCACGCGGTGCCCCCGCAACATGCGGGGCTGGGACGCCCCAAGGCCCCTATGCCATCCGCCCCTTTGCAGCCAGCGGATTTGGCGTCACCCTGCGCTACGACTTCACCCGGGATGCCGGCACCACCATTACTATGTGCCGCATCTCCCCGGACTGCTCCAAGCTGTTTCGTGGCCAAGGGGCGAGATCGTGGGCGGCGTGGGCTATCAGGACTACCCTGCTCCGAGGGCGTATTCTTCCGGGTGAAGGACGGCAATGACTTCTTCCAGAAGCAGCTGGAGGTGGGCAACCACGTGCCCCTGGTGTACGGTGACTTTTGACCAGGTGGTGGCCTTGGGCAAGCACCTGGGCCTGGAAGTCATCACCGCCTGAGCCATGGCGGACCGGAAACGCCATCTTTCAACGGGTCAGCACCGCCGCCTGGGATGCCCGGCGGTGGGTGCTGGCCTTTGACAGGCTGGAGTGTCCCACCCGGAAACACCTGCCTCTGGTGCGAAACTATGTCCGGGACAAGTTTCTTTGAACCCCGGGGACGGAGCCGCAGAGGAACTGATGGCCCTGGCCGACCTGAGTCTGCGCAAGATTTTGCGGCTGAAAAAGGAGGGCAAGCTGTTGGGGACATCTCCCGGGGCTGCGGCGGCGCCTCCCTCCTGATCACCAAAAAGGTGCTGCTGATGAAGGCGGTGCAGGAGGATTTTAAAATCACCCTCACCCCGGCCCAGTCCGCCGCCATTCAGACGCTGGAGCAGCTGACCGGGGCCATTCTGGCCCAAAGGAAGGATTGATTGTCATGGCCTCCATCGCTTCCGAGCTGCAGCAGCTCAAACAGGAGTTTGCCTCCTGCCCGACGGCTTTGCCCGCTACTCCTATCTGACGGAGCTCTCACCCTGCTCCCCGCCCCGGGAGGTGCGTCAGGACCGGTACAGCTACCGGGGCTGTCAATCAGGTGTGGCTCACGCGACAGCAGAAAAGGGCCTCTGCCATCTGGAGGCGGACAGTGATACCCTGATCATCCGGGGCATTCTGGCCCTGTTCCGGGGAGCTGCTGGGCCGCCCGGTGCCGGAGGTGCTGGAGGCCCGATTTGATTTTGCTGCTGAAGAGCTGGAGCTCACCGAGCATTTCACCTCCGCCCGCACCGCCGGGGGGCGGGTCTGCTGCCGGAACTCCAGCGGCGGCTGGCAAAAAGCCATGGGGAGCTGAGGCTTTTCCCGCCCCCAGGCACCTGGTCTTACGCCCGGGACAAAGGACAAAAACCACCGTGCCGCAGCTTTGGGCACGGTGGTTTTTTCAACAGCCGATCTCACTCATGGATTTTCCAGTGGTGCAATCGCTGAACAAAGTAAGGGGTCCCCGGTGGTCTACAATCTCACTGTGGCCGTATCCAGCCCTTCTATGGCCTCCATCTCCCCGGCTCAGCTGAAAATCCCAGACCTCGGCGTTTTCCCGCATCCGTTGGGGATGAACCGACTTGGGAATCACCACCCCCGCTGGATGTTCCAGCGCAGGGCCTTGGGCGGGGTCTTGCCATATTTTTCTGCCGATGGCGGACAGCAGCGGATGGGTAAAAATTCCATGACCTCCCTCTGCCAGCGGCCCCCCAGGCCTCGGGTGTGACCCGATAGTCCCGCATCAACGCCAACGCTTCCTTCTGCTGGAAAAACGGATGCAGCTCCACCTGATTCACTGCCGGGGGGCGTTTCCACGGTCTCACACAGGTCCGCAAGCCGTTCCGGCCCGAAATTGCACACCCCGATAGCCCGGATCTTTCCCGCCCAGTACAGCTCTTCCATTGCCCGGTAGGACCCGAAATAGTCCCCATCGGCTGATGAATCAGATACAGGTCCAGATAGTCCAGCCCCCAGCTTATCCAGCGAGTGCCAGAACGCCCGTTTTTGTGGCCTCGTATCCCGCATCCTGCACCCACACCTTGGTGGTCACAAACAGCGCTTGGCGGGGCACCCCGCTCTTGCGCAGGGCGGAACCCACCGCCGGCTCATTTCCATAGGCCGCCGCTGTATCGATAAAGCCGGTAACCGCAGGCAAGGGCCTCCAGCACCGCCTGTTCACTGGCCGTGGTCGGACATCTGATAGACGCCGAAGCCAGTCATGGGCATTTTGATTCCATTGTTCAGGGTGACAAAGTTCATGTTCTGCCTCCTTCCGCTCTGTACCTGGGCCGCAGATTGCGGAGCCGACACCTGCCGTCCCCCAAAACACCTCCGGCGCTTTTCCCCGGGGGGAACTGCCGCCCGGCCGTCTCATGTGGGTATTTTTTTCCACCTCTGCCGCCTCTGTTTCCTCCACGCTACCACTTGGAGCCCACTCCATGTCAAGAGAATTTTGTAAAAAAAAGGAGGCGTTGGCAATGACCATCGCGGAAGTCAGTCGGCGTTATGACATCACCCGATACCCTGCGCTATTATGAGCGGATTGGATTGATCCCTCCGGTGCCCCGGAACAAAAGCGGCATCGAGACTACGACGAAGCGTCCTGCGGCTGGGTGGAACTGATGAAGTGTATGCGAAGGCCTCCGGGGTGCAAATCGAAGCTCTGGTGGAATATGGCGGCGCTGTTTCAACAGGGCGATGAGACCATCGACGCCCGCAAAGCACTGCTGATGGAACAGCGGGACCTGATGGTGGCCGGATGGCAGAGCTCCAGGAATCCCTGAATCGACTGAACCACAAGATTGAGTCTATGAACAGGGTCTGATGACCCAGGAAGCTCATCTGCGGCGGGAGGCATGAGGAAAGGAGCACCCAGCTCCCCTGGTGCGGAAGCACCCTGCGGCCCCTGGCTGTAGCACAGCAGCCGGGGCCTTTTTTTTCACGCTTGGCGGACCTGCCGGCAGCCAGCGGATGGGTGCGGCACCTGGGCCCGGGCCGCCGGGGGCCATCTGATCCGGACTGGTGAAACAAAACAATGGCCTTTATTTCCTATTATATAGCTATATTTTCGTTTTTTTGACACACCCTGAAAATGCTATAATGTAACAACGGACGCAACGCCGGGAACCATGCGCGCCAGCGCCAAGTTCGGACCCTGACGCCGGATGAAGGCGGATGCGGGCAAAAAGGAGCTGGTTTTCCGGTGTTTTGTCTGAGTTTAAGGAGGTTTTTCCCCTGATGTCCTTTCCCATCGACGCCTTGCGCCGCGCCTATCCGGCCCTGGAGGAACAGGTCCACGGCCGCAGGCTGATCTACCTGGACAACGCCGCCACCGGCCAGATGCCTCCGGTGTGTGGCCGAAGCGGTGCAGGCCCTGGAGCTCCGTCGGGGGCAACGTCCACCGGGGCATTCATGCCCTGAAAGTGAGGCGTGCACCCAGGCCTACGAGTCCGCCCGGACCACGGTGGCCGGCTTCCTGGGGACAACTCCGGAACAGGTCCAGTTCACCTCCGGCACCACCGACGCCGTCAACCGGGTGGCCGACGCCCTAGCCGCCACTCTGAAACCCGGAGACCGGATCGCCGTCACCCGGATGGAGCACCACTCCAATTTTGTCCCCTGGCAGCAACTGTGCCAAAGAACCGGGGCGGAGTTCTGTATCCTCCCCTGACCCCCGGGGGCGATCTGGACCTGGAGCAGGCCAAAGCGCTGCTCTCCCCGGGGGGTAACCCTGGTGGCCGCGGCTCCACAGTTCCAATGTGCTGGGCACCGTCAACGACATTCCGGCCCTGGCCCGGCTCACCCACGCCGCCGGGGGTGTGCTCTTGTGGACGGGGCCCAGGGGATCTGCCATGAGCCGGTGGACGTCTCCGCTCTGGACTGCGACTACTACGCCTTTTCCGGCCACAAGCTGGGGAGGGCCCTTTGGTATCGGCGCCCTGTTCTCCCGGCGTCCCCTCCCTGCCGTCCGCTACGGCGAGGCATGGTGGATCAGGTGCTGGACCAAACCACCACCTTCGGCCCCGCCCCCATGCTGTGGGAGGCGGCACCCCCAACGTCTCCGGGGCCGTGGGACTGGCCCGGGCCCTGCAATTCCGCCAAAATCTGCCGGAGGGCTGGCAGGACTGGGAGCACAGCCTGCTGGAACGGCTGGAGCAGGGACTTGCCGCCCTGGACCGGGTCAGGTGCTGGGCCATCCCCGCCGCCGCAGCGGCTGCCTGTCCTTCACCCTGGAGGGCCTCCCCTTTGATGTGGCGGTCCTGCTGGACCAGCTGGGCATTGCGGTCCGCTCCGGCCACCACTGCGCCTCAGCCTCTGCTGCGCTGGCTGGGCGTGGAGTACACCCTGCGGGTCTCCCCGGCCTGCTACAACACTCCGGAAGAGATCGACGCCTTTTGTCCGGGCTGAAGCGGATTATTCCCTGTGCACCGGCTGACCTCTCCCCACCATTCTTTCTCTGGAGGAATTCCTGAATGCAACCCAATCAAAAGCTGATTTTTTCGACGTGGACGGCACCATCATCACCGAGGATCACCGGATTCCGGACTCGGCCATTGAGGCCATCCATGCCGCCCAGAAACAGGGCCATCGGTGCATCGTAAACACCGGCCGGCCTTATGCCCATATTGAACCGGCGGTCACCGCCATCGGTTTTGACGGCTATATCTGCTCCTGCGGCCAGTACATCCTCTATCAGGGCCAGTGCCTGCTCCACGCCCAGGTGGACCCGGCCCTGAGCCGGGACATTGTGGCCCTGGTGCGCCGGTGCCACATGGACCCCATCTACGAGGCGGAGGAGGGTATCTTCTACGACCTGACCCGGCCCATGCAAAACCCCTATGTGGAGGATTCCTTCCAGCGCTATGGGGAGCTGGGCTTTGACGTAACCGCCAGCATTGACGCCCCGGACTTTCATTTTGATAAGTTCTGTGTCTATCCCCCGGCCCGACAGCGACCTGGAGCAGTTCACCGCCTTTGTCTCCCCCCCATTTCCAGATCATCCACCGGGAAAACAATATGTTGGAGATGGTGAAGCTGGGCTGTTCCAAAAGACTGGCATCCGCCTGGTGATGGACCATCTGGGCTGCCGCCGGGAGGACTGCTACGCCATCGGGGACAGCACCAACGATCTGCCCATGCTTCTGAAGCGTCCCCACAGCATTGCCATGGGTCACGCCCCGGAGGAGGTCAAAGCTCTGGCCAGCTATGTCACCGACGACATTGAGCAGGACGGTCTGGCCAAGGGACTGGCCCATTTGGCCTGTGCTGAACCTCAAAGAGGGCACCACCGTCCGTTAAAGCGCCACAACGTCCCTTTGTGTCCCACCGTTCCCGCCCGGGAAGCCCCGGTGGGGCAAATTGACAAGATGGCCGCCGGCAGGCCAAAAATTTCACCGGTTTGACATACTAGCACTAGAAATATGGAAGCAAGGGAAAGGATCACATATGATACAGTTCCACTACGCAACCATGGAGGACAAGCCCGCATTGACCAGCTGCTTCAAAACAGCGGGAGCGGGGCTGCGAATACACCTTTACCAATCTGTTTGCCTGGAGTGACCCATACCAGCTCCAGGTGGCGGAGGTGGAGGGCTGTCTCACCGCCTTTATGACCGGAGTCATCGGCCCCTGCTACCTCTATCCGGTGGGAGGGGACTCCCGTTCCGCGGTGCTGGCCCTGCGGGAGGACGCGGCCCAACGGGGCGAGCCCTTCCGGCTGGCCTGCCTGTCCAAAAAGAGCGCAGGGAGGAGCTGGAAGGCTGGTTTCCGGGCTGCTTTTTGTCTTTGCGGAGGACAGGCCCGGCTTCGATTACCTTTACGACATCCAGCGTCTGGCCACCTCACCGGCAAGAAGCTCCACGGCAAGCGCAACCACATCAACAAATTTGTCTCCGGAACACCCGGTGTGGGAGGTGGAACCCATCACCCCGGCCAACCCTCACCGACTGCCTCAAGATGAACGAGCTCTGGCACCAGGAGAACGAGGGCTACGAGGGAGAGCTCACCTTCGAGGAGGACGGAGAGGCGTTGAAAAAGTGCATCTCCCACTACGACCAGATGGGGCTGGACGGCCTGCTGCTCCGGTCCGAAGGGGGCAAGGTGCTGGCCTTCACCATGGGGGAGCCCATGGGGGCCACCGACACCTTCGACGTACACTTTGAAAAGGCCTTCGCCGAAATTCCCGGGGCCTATCCCTGATCAACCGGGAGTTTGCCCGCTGGGTGCAGATGCGCTATCCCCAGATCCGGTATCTGAACCGGGAGGATGACATGGGGGTGGAGGGCCTGCGCCAGGCCAAAAAATCCTACTACCCCCGACCTGCTGCTGGAAAAATACAGCGCCGTATTACAGAAAGAGCTGATCTGATTTGGGTTTCGTACCGGTCTGCCCGCCGATGTGCCCGGCCTGAAGGCGCTCTGGGCCCTCTGCTTCGGGGATGACCCGGGCTACATTGACCGCTATTTTGAAGACCTGTTTCTGCCGGAACATATGGCGGTGTGTGCCGACGGCCCGGTGCCGGTGAGCATGGTGGCCTTTCTGCCCTGCACCCTGCGCGCTCCGGCGGGGACGCCCCATGTGCCTACCTCTACGCCATGGCCACCCATCCCCAATACCAGGGCCGGGGGCTGGGGCAGCAGCTGCTCCGGTTCGCCTACGACTACGCCCGCCGACGCCGGGGCTGGGCGGGGCTCACTCTGGTACCGGCGGACGAAGGGCTGTTCCATTTTTATGCCAAGACCGATTACCAGACCGCGTTTTATTACCAGTCCGTCACCTGGAACGGAACTACCAGTTCCGATGAGGGCGCCGTCTCCCCCATTACGCCGGAGGAATACCGCCGGCTGCGGGGAACGGCTGCTGGCCGGGGTCGTCCATCTGGACCACTCCTGCCCTTTTCTCCCACCTGGACCGGGAGGTCAAAGGCACCGGCGGCGGGCTGTTCCGGCTGACCCCTGTCCGGGGGGGACGGGCTGCGCCGTGGCGGAGCAGGGGGAGGACGGGCGCTGGCTGATCAAGGAGCTGCTGGCCCCAAACGCCAAGCTCCAGGCGGCTTTGGCCGCCCCTGGCCCCGCCGCCTGAACACCGCTGTCCTCACCGCCCGCACCCCGGTATGGGACCCCTCCCAGAGCCGCCCCTTCGGCATGGCCTGCTGGCCTTCCCCACCCCTGACTTCTCCGCAGCCTATCTGGGCCTGGCCCTGGACTGATCTGCCGCGCTTTTCCCCACCGGAAAAGCGCGGTTTTTTCGTGCTTGTCCAATTATATCGTGGGAGTTATACTGATGGCGGGCAAAATTCATTTCTACTGTCATGGGAAACGTAGTATGATAAGTTTGACAACGAATAAAATGGAACAGTTTGGAGGTAAATTTGAGATGAAAAAGAATCCCTATCCCCATGTATTCCAGCCCATCACCATTCGGGGCCTGACCCTGAAGAACCGGCTGGAGTACGCACCCACCGTGGTGCTCAGGGTGCAATGCCGACGGCACCATGAGCCAGGATATGCTGGACTTTATGGAGTGGCAGGCCAAGACCGGTGTGGGCTGGGTCACCGTGGGCGATACCCCGGTCACCCATGACAACACCTCCCACTGGCTGTGTGAGATGAACGTCTGCGACGACGACTGCATCCACGGCATGAACGCCCTGGTGGAGCAGTGCCGCAAGTACGGTGCCGAGCTGTCCGCCGAGCTGGCCTACGCCGGCCGGGGCAACCGGGCCAACCCCGACGGCGCCCCCACCGCCATCGTCTCCGCCGAGCGGCCCCTGGTTCCCGGCGACAACGTGCGCACCATGGACCGCTCCGATATGGATTACATGAAAGAGCGCTTTGTGGACTGCGCCCCTGCGCTGCAAGCACGCCGGCTTCCGGATGATTCTGATTCACTGCGCCCACAACAACTTCCTGGCCCAGTGGCTCTCCCCAGACTCCAACGTCCGCACCGATGAGTACGGCGGCAGCCCTGAGAACCGCCGCAAGTATCCCCTGGAGGTACTGAAAGCCATCCGGGAGGCCGTGGGCAACGATATGGTCATCGAACTCCGGGTGTCCGCCACCGAGGGCATCCCCGGCGGCCTGGAGTTTGACGAGTCCCCTGGCCTTCATGGAAAAAGCCCAGGAGTATGTGGACATCATGCATGTCTCCCAGGGCTCCATCTTCCACCTCTCCGCCCGCTACACCATCCCCACCTATTTCCGGGAGCCCCACAAGCCCCTGAATGTGGACTACGCCGCCGAGGTGAAAAAGCACCTGCACATCCCCGTGGCGGTGGTGGGCATGATCACCACCCTGGAGCAGGCCGAGGACATCATTGCCTCCGGCAAGGCGGACATCGTGGCCATGGCCAAGAGCCATATGGCCGACGGCGACCTGGTGAGAAGTCTCTGGCCGGCCACGCCGACCAGGTGCGCCCCTGCACCCGGTGCGACCTGTGCGGCAATGCCAACTCCTGGGGCACCGCCATGAGCTGCGCCATCAACCCCCGCTGCGGCGTCTCCGGTGAGATTCAGCCCGTGGAAGAAAAGGACCGCAAGCATGTGCTGGTCATCGGCGGCGGCCCTGCCGGCATGATGGCGGCCCAGACCCTGGTGAAACGGGGCCACACCGCCACCCTGTGGGAGAAATCCGACCGGCTGGGCGGCCTGCTCAACGACGCCAGCGCCGTGCCCTTCAAGCAGCTGATGCGGGAGTATCTGGAGTGGGATATCAAACAGACCATGTCCTGCGGCGCCAAAGATCTGTCTGAATACTGAGGCCACCGCCGGGCGGTGCCAAGAAAACCCGGATGGGTCATCGTGGCCACCGGCTCCGTGTACATGACCCCCCCCATCCCCGGCATGGAGCATGCCCTGGCGGTCGGGACGTGGACAGCCACACCGTGGGGAGACCGCCGAGACCGTGGTGGTCTGCGGCGGCGGCATCACCGGCCTGAGTGCGCTCTGGCCCTGGCCCATGGAGGGCCGCAAGGTCACCGTGGTGGATATGCTGCCCGGGAGCAGTTTGTCTCCGAAATGCCCATCTTCAACAAGGCTGACCTGATGGCCCAGCTGGAGGAAAAGGGTGTGGGCTCCACGGCAGCCGAAGATCTCCTCCATCTCCGAGGAAGGCGTCACCTGCGTGGACGCCGTCACCGGGAGAGCGGCTCTTTGCCGGCGAGGCGTGGTCAACGCTCTGGGCGTCAAGCCCGACAACGCACTGGGTCTGGCCCTGCTGAAGGAATACGGCAGCGAGCAGGTCATCCTGGTGGGTGACTGCACCGCCCGGGGCGGCAACTACTACCGGGCCAACCATGGGCCTACAACGCCGCCATGCGGATCTGATCCGGGAGGTGGACCACCATGTATTCTATCCAAATGCCTCGATTTGAATTTACCGGCAAGACCGCCGTGGTCACCGGTTCCGGCAGCGGCATCGGTCGGGCCGCCGCCCTGGAGCTGGCCTATTATGGCGCCAATGTGGTGGTGGCGGACATCTCCGCCGCCGCGGCGGAGGCCACCGTGGCGGGAGATCACCGAAAATGGCGGCTCCGCCATGGCCTGGGTGACCGACGTCTCCCAGAGCGCCCAGGTGGACGCCCTGGTGGCCGCCACCGTGGAGCGTTTCGGCAGCCTGGACATCTTCATCTCCAACGCCGGAGTGGGCGGTGAAGTGCTCCCCCTGCTGGAGCAGTCTGAAGAGGAGTTTGAGCACGTCCTTTCCGTCAATCTGAAGGGCGCCTTCCTCTGCGGCAAGGCCGCCGCCAAACAGATGATCGCCCAGGGCAAGGGCGGCCGCATCATCATCACCGCCTCCATCGCCGCCATTGAGGGCGGCGGCTTCCCACGGCCCATGGGGCCTCCAAGGGCGGCATCGTCACCCTGGTGCGCACCATGGGCCGGGAGTGGGCCCCTACGGCATCACTGTCAACGCCGTGAGCCCCGGCCTCACCGCCACCGGCATCAACCAACCTCTGGCCTCAGGACCCCGAACTGCTGGAGCCCTGCTGGACAAGATCCCCCTCCACCGGATGGCCAAGCCCGAGGAGATCGCCTCCCCTGATGCTCTATCTGGCCACCGATTCCGCCGCCTTTATCACCGGCACCACCATGATCGCCGACGGCGGCGCCACCACCGGCGGCTGATCGTTCCCGCCACACAAAACGCCGCAAAAATACGCCGGTCCGAAAGACCGGCGTATTTTGGCACGCTCCTTTGAAAATGAAAAATCCGTCCCCGGCCGAAGCCGAAGACGGATTTTTCAGGGAGATTGGGAATCACGCACAAAGCGCGGAATTATTTTGCCGATCTGCTTTTCGTCGATGCAGGCCACCAGAATGATGCCGATGACACTGAGCACTGCCACCATGCCATAAGCCAGGTGATAGTTGCCGGTCATGCTCAGGCCGGCGCCCATGATGATGAAGGCGAAGGAGCGGACGATGTTGGTGATGGGGTTCAGCACGCCCATGGCCCGGAACAAAGTCATAACGGCCGAACAGCGTGGCGGTCATGGAGGGGAACAGGTTGCCGATGCCGCCGATGGCAATGCCGATCATGAACACGGAGAAATACTGCAGATACACATTGTTGCTGGGGATGGCGCAGCTGGCCAGGGTGACCACATACCAGCAGCCATAGGCGATGGAAGCCTTCTTGGTGCCGATCTTCTGGTCCAGCCAGCCGGTCAGATAGCTGCCCAGCAGGCCCAGCACGGCGGCCACAGTCATGGAAGCCATGGCCTTGGGAGGCGCCCAGCCCGCCATGATCAGGCGGGGAATCAGGCGGCTGATGCAGGCCACGTTGCAGATGATGAAGATGCCAAAGCCCAGGCCGATGAGCCAAACCTGCTTGTTCAGCAGCAGGGTCTTGGCGTTCCAGGGGGACTTTAAGCCTCCATCTCACGCCGGTTGGCCTCCAGCTCTTCCCGGGTGACGGAGCCGTTGTCAGGGGCGCAGCCCATCTCTTCAGGGGTATCCCGCATAACGATGTAGGAGAAGATGCCGGCCACGATGAGCAGGCCGCCCATGATGTAGAAGGAACCGTTCAGGCTGGTCCAGCCCATGAAGGCGGTCAGCAGCAGCACAAAGGTGGCGGAGCACAGGTTCTGGCCCATGGTGGCCCAACCCAGCGCCAGACCCTTCTTGGTGGGGAACCAGCTGGCCATCAGCGCGTTGGCGCAGGTCCAGCAGTAGCCCATGCCGAAGAAGTTGGCCATGGCGGTGACCACGGTAAAGCCCCACCAGAGTGGTGACCACACCGTAGAGCATGTAGGTGATGCCGCCCAGAACGGCGGTGATCAGCATGGCCAGCCGGTTGCTCTTGATCTTGGCGATGAACCAGGAGCAGGCCACAGAGCCGATCAGGCCCACCCAGCTGGCCGGGTGGTCCAGCTCAGCAGCGCGGCCTCATTGACCTGATGGGCGTTGGCAAAGTTGGTGACAATGGTGTTCAGGCCGTCGGTGCACATGCCTGCGTAGAAGTAGAACATCAGGCCTGCCACCAGAATCATCAGCCAACCCTTGGCGCCAAAATTACTTTTTGGTGCTGTTTGCGGTTTTTCGATTCCATGAAAATTTCCTCCCTTTCTTTCCTTGCCGCTCCCCCGCGGCGTTTTCTCAACAAGAACCATATCATAACTCGCCTATATCGCAAAAAATTCATTTTCAAAAATACCGATATGCCCCTGTCAGTTATACTGTCAATTTTTTAACAATCTCGCTTGAGGAGGATCTTGAACAATGGATCTGACACAGCTGAAATATTTTCAGGCCGTGGCCCGCACCGGCAACATCACCCGGGCGGCGGCGGAGCTGTATGTGACCCAACCCAATCTGAGCAAAAGTATCTCCAAACTGGAGGAGGAGCTGGGCGTGGCCCTTCGACCACCGGAAGGGCAAAAATCGAGCTCAACGACTACGGCCGCATGTTTCTCTCCAGCGTGGACATCGCCTTTTCCGAACTCAACGCCGGCGTCCAGAATATTCAGCGCATGTATGCCGCTTCCCAGTATATGCTCTCGCTGGGCTGCAACATCCGGGGATATCTGGCGGATCAGCTGCCCGCCTTTTCCACCGCCCACCCGGAAATCGGCATCCGGCAGCTGGACTGCACCGCCCAGCAGCTGACCGAGCACCTGCTGGACCGGACCATCAATCTGGCCCTGTCCAACGAACCCCTGTCTGACGACCGGATCGATTTCCAGCTGATGGGCAGCAAAAAATATGTCATCGCCCTCCACGACGAACACCCCTGGCCCGCCAGGAAACCATCTCCTTTGGAGATCTGCGGGACGCCACCTTTATCTGCGACACCTCCCGGTTCCACCTGGACAATCTGCGGCAGGCCTGCCAGGCCCACGGCTTCATGCCCCAGGTGGGCTATGAAATCCAGAGCACCGACCTGGTCTACGGCCTGTTGGCCGCCAATCGGGGGTGGCCATTGTGCCGGTGGTCATGGGCTGCCATATGATCGCCATTCATCCCCACTCCCACATCTGCATCCGCCCCATCGATGGAGCCCTGCCCCCGGTGATCATCGGGGTGGGCACCCCTGAAAAACCAGGCGCCCACCCAGGCCACCGACCTGTTTTTACAGTTTTTGCAGGACACACTGTTGGAGGAGGAGCAAATGGTGCGGGATCTGGGTTACGGCCAACTGCTGTAAGGCGCGATATACCCGCCGGGTTATACTGCCGAAACCAAGATTTATTTTTACTTTTTCCCTGGGCTTGCTATACTGCAAATAATTAGAAACTTTGCGAAACACTTCTGAGATAAAAAGGAGCGATATGATTATGTTTGAAGAATTCAAGGGGAAAGTCCTGTTCGTCACCGGCGCCGCCTCCGGCATGGGCCGGGCGGTGGCCGTCCGCTTCGGCAGCCTGGGCTGCAAGGTGGCCGTGGCCGCCCGTCGTCCCGACGCCGGCGCGGAGACCGTCCGCCTGGTGAAGGAAGCCGGCGGCGACGCCATCTTCGTCTCCTGCGACGTTTCCAGCGATGAGAGCGTCAAGGCCGCCATCGATACCACCGTGGCCACCTTCGGCAGCCTGGACTACGCCTTTAACAACGCCGGCTGCGGCGCTGACGGCGCCCACATCCCCTTTGTTCCCCTGACCCAGGTGACTGAGGGCGACTGGGACAAGGTCATCGACACCAACCTGAAGGGTGTGTTCCACTGCCTGAAGTATGAGCTGCTCCAGATGCAGAAGCAGGGCGGCGGCGCCATTGTCAACACTGCCTCCATCGGCGGGCTGAAGATGGCCCCCATGTTCGGCGCTTACGGCCCCTCCAAGTCCGGCGTCATCGCCATCACCCAGACCGCCGCCGTGGAAAATGCCAAGGCGGGCATCCGGGTCAACGTCATCTGCCCCGGCCCCACCGACGGCACCAACCTGATGGCGGACAGCGTGGCCGCCGGCAGCCAGGACACCGAGTTCCTGCTGTCCCATGTGATCCCCATGGGCAAGCTGGGCACCACCGACGATGTGGCCGACAGTGTGGTCTATCTCTGCTCCAGCATGTCCGGCCATGTCACCGGCATGGCTCTGCCGGTCTGCGGCGGCATGCAGATGTAAGGTGACCGCCATGATGCGCCACGTCTCCGTCTTTCGGCTCAAGCCGGAATACCGCACCCCGGAGATTATAGAATCCATTGCGGCCCAGCTGCGGGCCCTGCCTCAGGCATTGTCCACTATCATCGGCTGCGAGATCGGTGTCAAGCCTTTCCCCATGCCTTCGGAGAGCCCCGACGGCGCTGTCCAGTTCTATGATCTGATTCAGATCATCACCTTTGCCTCGGAGGCGGACTGCATGGCCTATCCCGCTTCCCAGCCCCACAGAGATTTTCTGGCCGCATCCAGCCGCTACATGGAGCAGGTCATCGGCCTGGACTATCCCGTGGATTGAAGAAAACATCACCCCTTTCTGGGGTCCTCCTGTTCAGGGGACCCCAGAATTGTTTTTTACAAAAAAATATGCTAAACTTTGCTCACTTACATTGCCGAGGAGGTCATGTTATGGACTTGGAGCAGATGCAGCGCCTGTTGGAGCGCCAGCAGTCCCGTATCGACATCATGAATCTGATGGGCCGTTACCAGTACTATCACACCGGCGGCCAGATGGACAAGATCGGCCGGGAGCTGTTCGCCTGGTGGCTCCCCCGACGCCCGGTGCGAGTACGGCCCGCTTGGGGTGTTTGGCCCCAGAAATCCCTCCAGTTTTTGACGCCATGACCCAGCTCTTCACCGGCGGAACCGGGGTCTGCCATCCGGGACTGCTGGAAATTCACCAGATCACCACCCCGGTGCTGGAGGTGGCTCAGGACAATCAGACCGCCAAGGGCATGTGGATGTCCACCGGGGCCATCCTGATGCTCCACGACGAGGGGGCGGAGGAGGGCCGGTCCTTCACCTGGGACAGCGGCAAGTACGCCGTGGACTTCATCAACACCGACAAGGGCTGGCGGGTGTGGCACCTCCATGTCTGCGACCTGTGGCGCACAGTTTCGACCGGGACCCGGTGGCCACCGCCGCCCCCATGGACCCGGGCACCACCCAGGCCATGATCGACGACTGGAATGCCAGAGCCGCCGCCGGCAGCAGGTCTGCCCCCACGGTATGCCCGTCATCCCCGACGGGCCCACCACCTTCCACTACACCTACGCCAGCGACTCCGTGGCCCCTCAGCAGCCCCAGCCCCCGGTGCCCTACCGCACCTTCAGCGAGACTTTTTCCTATTGAGGCTTTTTCAATCTTGGCTGCTCTTTTTGTGGCTGTGCCCCCAGGGGGGCACAGCCACTTCTTTGGCGTAAACGCACAACCAGATGTTGTGGCATTTTCTTTAAAAACCCTGTGGTTGCAACGGTTTGCGGATTTTTATCCCCCACACCACACCGGGTTGTTCTGTTTTGACTGTTTGGTTGTTACCCTTTGCTCCGGGCTTTTGGTATACTTTAACCAACAGCAAAAAGCAACTTGACAGCAAAAGGGGATTATTCTATGGCTTCCTATGAAAAGCTGCTTCAGCCCCTCCAGGTGGCCGGGCTGCGGCTCAAAAACCGGATGCTATCGCTCCCCACCTCCCTGGCGGAGCTGGGCCCCGGCGAGCATTACAGTGACGACAACATCAACTACTACAAGCTCAAGGCCGCCGGCGGGTGGCACTGGTCAGCGTGGGAGACGTGATTGTGGATCTGTCCACCGGCCGCAGCCACCCCCATGCAGGTGGGTCTGGACGACCCCACCGCCATTCCTATCTGGTAAAAATGGCCGACGCCATCCACTCCGGCGGGGCCGCGGCGAAAGTGAGATCGACCACGGCGGGCTCTCTGCGACCCGGTGTTTATCGACGGCAAAAAAACGCCATGGGCCCCTCCGGCTATATTGACCCCTGGGGGGGACGAAGTGGTGGAGATGACCGAGGCGCAGATCTATGACATCGCCGAAAAATTTGGCGAGGCCGCCGCGGTGGCCAAGGCCTGCGGCTTCGACACGGTGATGATCCATGCCGGCCACGGCTGGCTGCTCCACCAGTTCATCTCAGAGCTGACCAACCACCGCACCGACCGCTGGGGGGGCAGCTTCGAAAAACCGGATGCGCTTCCCGCTGCTGGTGGTGGAAAAAGTCCGGGCGGCGGTGGGCCGCAGCTTCCCCCATCGATATCCGGATCTCCGGCTCCGAGCGGATGCCCGGAGGCTACGGCCTGAAACCGGCATTGAAATTGCCAAGGCCCTGGATGGCAAGGTGGATTTGATCCACGTGTCCGCCGGCACCCAGCAGGATGGAGTACTCCGCGGTGCTCATGCACCCCGGCGCCTTCCAGAAGCACGGGGAGAACTCCGGCCTGGCCGCCGAGATCAAAAAACATGTGAAAACCCCGTGGTCACCGTGGGCGCCTTCAGCGAGCCCGACAAAATGGAGGCCTTCCTGGAGGAGAGCGGTGTGGACTGCATCGCCATGGGCCGGGCCCTCATCGCCGACCCCTTCCTGCCCCGCAAGATCATGCGGGGTCGGGTGGAAGATATCACCCCATGCCTGCGCTGCGGCGAGTGCCAAGCGGCATGATGAAAAACAAGACCATGCGCTGCGCTGTCAGCCCCTACATTGGCCGGGAAATGGGTATTTCCACCCCATCCCCACCGGGAGCGGAAAAACTGCTGATTGTGGGCGGCGGTCCCGCCGGCATGCAGGCCGCCATCACCGCCTGTGAGCGGGGCCATCAGGTGACCCTGGTGGAGCAGGTGACCGGCTGGGGGGCCTCAAGTACGCCGACAATGCGGACTTCAAGGCCAATATCCGCCGGTACCGGGACATGACTGCCGCCAAGGTCATGAGACTGCCCATCGACATCCGGCTCAACACGGTGGTCACCGACGACCTGGTGGCAGAGGTAAAACCCGACGCCATTATCGCCTGCGTGGGCGCCGATCCCTTGGGCACTGCCGGTACCCGGAGCCGACGGCAAGATGTGGTCTTCGGCGCCCAGCTGGAGAAGAACGATCCCCGGGTGGGCCACCGGGTGGTGGTCATCGGCGGCGGCCTGATCGGCTGTGAGGAGGGCATTGCCCTGGCCCGGGAGGGCCATGAGGTCACCATTCTGGAGATGCAGCAGGAACTGTGCCCCCGACTGCGGAAGAATGCACCGGCTCAACGTGATGCACCAGATCAGGTGGCGGACACCCTGTCCACCGCCACCGGTATGCGCTGCACCGGCATTGACGACCAGGGGTCACCGCCGTGGACGGGGACGGCAAGGAGCAGAAATTCCCCGCCGACACCGTGGTCATGTGCGCCGGTATGCGGCCCCGGTCCGCCGAGGTGGAGCGGCTGAGCAAATACTGTGCCGAGTTCTATGTCTGCGGTGACGCCACCCGGGCCCGGCAGATCGGCCCAGGCCACCCGGGACGGTTACGACGCCGTGGTCAATGTGGGACTATAACGTTTCATTTTTCCATATCTTTACTTGAAATCAGAAAGGAGCAGGATTCATGGCAGCATTCACCACCGAGCAGCTGACTCAGCGCTGGGAAGACCAGCGTGCCCTGAAAAATCTGATGGGCAAGTACGCCAACTGCGTCATCCTGAACCGGGAGCAGGACATTTTTGACCTGTTCTGGAGCCGGGAAGCGGACATCTGCCTGAGCTTCAACGACGGCGGCGCCTATGTGGGCCCGGAGGCGGTCTCCGGCTTTACTATCAGGCCTGTTTTGAGCGCAACAAGCTGGTGGCCTCCCTGATGCAGGCCCGGTTCCCCCAAGGAGCTGGGGGGCAAGAGCGACGAGGAGATCTACGGCGTGGGCCCCTTCAAGGTCAAGCCCATGTCCTGCCCCGTCATCGAGGTGGCCGGCGACGGCCAGACCGCCAAGGGCCTGTGGTTCTGCCAGGGCGCCTACAACGACGTGGAGACCAGCGGCCCTGTGGCCCACTGGACCTGGGGCTACTTCGCCGTGGACTTTATCCGCACCGGCGAGGGCTGGAAGATCTGGCACATGAGCTACACCAACGACGTGGACTGCATCTGCGGCCAGAGCTGGGGCAAGCCCCGTCAGGAGCTGCCCGCCCTGCCGGAGTTTGCCGCCCTGGGTGAGTTCCACTATCCCCCCTACACGGTAACCAAAACCTTCCGGCCCCTCTATGCCCCGGACCGCGTCCCCCCACCGACGCCCCCAAATCCCCAGCCCTTACGACACCTTTGCTGATACCTTCAGCTACGGCATTTGAAAGGAGGTCGGCTGCACATGAGCAAGAAAGTCAAGCGCGAATATTCCGATGATGAATTGATCCGTCGGGTCACCGACATTGAGGAGATCAAGAAAGTCGCCAACAAGCGGGTGTACTACCAGGCCAACGAGTGGCGGGACCAGGAGCTCCGGGACCTGTGGGTCTGTGGATCCGGCGTACCAGGACACCGCCTCCTTCGGCCGCAACACCGGCTACTATGTGGGCATGGATGCCATCCGGGGCTACTACGTGGGCGCACGCCGCCGATCTGGGCGACGGCGTGGGCACCTGAACGCCCATCCCATCTCCACCGGCCTGGTGGAACTGGCCGGCGATGGTCAAGACCGCCAAGGGCCTGTGGTACTCCATCGGCCAGGACACCGCTCCCTGGCAAGCACCGCCAAAGCCCTGTGGGTCACCGGCAAGGTGGCTATGGACTTTGTCAAGGAGGGCGACGCCTGGAAGATCTGGCATGTGGTCGAGGCCAACGACCTGGTCACCGAGGCGGGCACCGCTACGGCGATGAGCCGGTCTATCTGGGACTATTCCACCGACCCGGTGGCGGTGGAGTTCGGCACCCCCGACCGTGGCGGAATGACCCACGACCCCAACTTCAACTGGTGGGACGACTATCCCCCCATGCCCAAGCCCTATGACAGCTGGAGCGACGCCATCAGCTATGGACCTGAGGGCTTCCAGCCCCCGCACAACAAGGGCTTCAACGTCAAGGAAGGGAGGAACTATAAATGAGCCAGCTGTCTCTGCATCAGCGCATCGTCAACGCCGCCGCCAGCCAGGAGGTGGAGAACGTCAAGGCCCGGCACACCTACTACCACGGCCGGGCGGACGCCACCGGCGAGTGGGCCAACATCTGGGCCATGAACGACGACTGCTCCTGGGCCCACGCCTTTGGCCGGATGCGGGGGCAAGGACCAGGTCTACCACGGCAGCGTGGGCGAGTACGATAAGATGGCCATGGAGAACTGGCTGGAGATGTTCCGCAAGTATCCCGAGGTGGGTGGCAAGGACCCCCGTCCTCTGATGGAGGCATCTGTCCTACCCTGGTCACCGACGTCATCGAGGTGGCCGCCGACGGCAAGAGCGCCCGGGGATCCTTCATCACCCCGGCGTCATCCACTCCCGCCTTACTCCCGAAGGGGGGACGGAAGTGCACCGCAACGTGCTGTGGGAGCGCTACGGCTCTGACTTCGTGTGCGAGGACGGGGAATGGAAGTACCTCCATGAGCACGTCTGTCCCGACATTCCCTGGGCAAGCTGGACATGGGCAACTGGGCCCATGGCGAGGCCATGCCGCCCGATCACCGATCCGATCCCGGCCCCATGCACATGCCTTACTCGGTGCTCAGCGCCCCCCAGAACACCGTGGGCCCGAGCCCCTACGAGACTCTGGACAACGACAACACTTACACCCCGTTTCTGAAGAAAAAATAATGCCATTTGGCCCCCTTTCCAGCCCGGCAGCTTTCAAAAGCTGCCGGGCTGTGGACTGGCCGGATCATTCTTGTCTGTTTTTGTCATCCGCTGTATAATAAGTTCACGCTAAACCAAGGGAGGGGAAAACCATATGCTGGACCCGGAAGTAACCGCCAGGCTGGAGGAGATGGCCTGTCAATTTGCCTCCCAGCCCCAGCCTGCCTTTCCCACCCCGCCGTACCGGACACCGCTGAAACGTTGGTGAACTGCCGGGTACACAACTGGAATTTCTATATGGAGCCCCGGGCCAGCCAGTGCATGGAGATGTTGGTGGTGTGTCGGGGTACCCTGACGGAAACTCATTGACGGCCGGGAATTGAACCTTCAGGAGGGGGATCTGCTGCTGACCAGTCCCCCCACCCCCCACGGGGTGCTGCCCTCCACCCGGGTGTCTGGCCGTCAACATTGACGTCACCCCTATTTCTTTGACATGACCGGAGATATCTTCCGGGGCACTTCGGAGCTGTCAGCCTTTCTGTGGGACATTCTGCGCAAGAAGCCCCCACCCGGGGCCAATACCTGATGTTCAAAATCCAGGGGCATCTCCCCATTCACAAACTGCTGGACGTGCTGCTGATGAACTATTTTTCTCCATCCGGAAGAGGAGGCCTCCCCTGGACCGCCAAGGACCGGGACCGGATTGCCAGCGCCTGCGTGTCCTCCATTCTTTTCTACCTCTACAAAGGAGGTGGCCCCCACCCTCTGCCACATCCCTCTGGACGAGTGCATTACCCTGCGGCACATCATCCAGAATTATATGGAACAAAACTATCGCAACGCCACCCTCCGAGAGCTGTCCCAGCTGGCCAACTGCGCCGAATCCACCATGAGCCGGAATGTACAGAAGCTCACCGGCCACTCCTTCACGGAATTGCTCCAGCAAATTCGCTTTGAAAAGGCCAAAGTGCTGCTGGAGACCACCATTCTCCCCCATCGCTGATATTGCCACCGCGGTGGGATATGAGTGTTACAGCTTCTTCTATCGCCGCTTCCGGGAGCTCTACGGCTGTACCCCCTCCAAATACCGACGCCAACACAATACAAAAAAAGTACATTGAACGCTGCATACCAGTCCGTCAAAACTGCTCTGGTATGCAGCATTTTTGTTTCCTTTGGGGCAAAGCGCAAAATAGAGCAGATTTCGCAATCGGTTGGCACCTATTTTCCCCGGTAAAAGTCGTTATATAATGATAACAGACAAACCGGTCACTCACTTTTCCAGTATGCTGCCGGCCACTGTAAACTCAGAAAAGGAGCTTAGATGAAAATGCAAAAGTCCTTACCCCCCATCTTCTGCAGCCGATCAAAGTCGGTAAATTCATTCTGAAAACCGCATGCAGTCCTCCAACTCCATGCCGCACTTTTCCCAGGGTCCCGAGGCCTATCCCGCCGACCCCATTGTGAATCACTTCCCCTGAACCGCTCCAAAAACGGCGCTGCCTTTGTGACCCTGTGCGCCATGGAGGATGACCAGGACTCCCCGGAATTCCCCGACTGGCTGGACATGTCCCATTTCCCTGAGTTCGATCTGCGCAACGCCCTGTGCCAAAACTACATGGTGGAGCTGATCGAAGCCATGCACGCCCAGAACACCCTGGTCAGCGGCTCTCTGTTCTCCGCCACCAAGAAATTCCGCTATCAGCGGGAGGACGGCAGCTTTGAAATTGTGGACGCCAACCCCAGAACCCAGCCCCGGGGCATCGGCGCCACCTCTATGATCTTCCAGTACATCGGCGACGACGACATCCCCTGCCGAGGACCTGGTGAAGATCGCCAAGAGCTACGGCCAAAAACCGCCTTCTATAAGCGTCTGGGCTTTGACGCGGTGACCCTGCACATGAGCTACCGGGCCCAGGTGCCCGGCCAGCTGCTCTCCCCTGTCCAACAACCGCACCGACGAGTTCGGCGGCAGCTTTGAAAACCGCTGCCGCTTCCCCTGATGATGCTGGAGGAGGTCAAGAAGGCCGCCGGCAACGATATGCTGGTGGAGATCCAGTTCTCCGCCGAGGAGCCGGAGGGCGGCTACACCGTGGAAGAGGGCATCGAGTTCCTGAAAATGGCTGAGCCCTATGTGGATATTGTCCAGGTCCGCTCTGCTGAGGGCGACCCCAACCACCCCATTCCCCTTCGAACTGCAAAAAAGACCCCCTTCCTGGAGCTGGCTGCCTCCATCAAGGCAGGCTGGCCTGGACATGTTGGTCAGCAACGTGGGCGGCTTCTTCGACCCCGAGGAGGCGGACCAGGCCATCGCCGAAGGCAAGCTGGACCTGGTGGCCATGGCCCGGGCCTGGATTTCCAACCCCGACTACGGCAAGTTCCTCTACGAGGACCGGGCGGAGGACATCGTGCCCTGCCTGCGGTGCAACAAGTGCCACGGCCGGGGCAAGCACGACATCATGACCACCGTCTGCTCTGTCAACCCCAAGTTTGGCTTTGAAGCGGTGGACCGCTATCTCTACCCCGAGCCCACCGGCGTCAAGTCCATTGCGGTCATCGGCGGCGGCCCCGGCGGTATGCGGACAGCGCTGTATCTGGCGGATCGCGGCCACAAGGTCACCCATCTTTGAGGCCACCGACCAGCTGGGCGGTGCCATCCGTCACTCCGACTACATCCCCTTCAAGTGGACGCTGAAGGACTATAAGGACTACCTCATCGCCCAGGTGGCCAAGCGGGACATCCGGGTGGTCATGAACACCCGGGTCACCCCGGAGATGATTGATGGCCAGTACGACGTGGTCATCGCCGCCGTAGGCGCTGAGCCCGTCATCCCCAAGCTGCCCGGTGCTGACAGCGCCAATGTCACCGTTGCCACCGATGCCATTATGCACTCCGGAAGATTGGCCAGAACGTAGTCATCATCGGCGGCGGTGAAGTGGGCGTGGAGACCGGCATGTTCCTGGCTCAGCAGGGCCGGGAGGTCACCGTCATCGAGATGCGGGACGAGCTGGCCGCCGACACCACCTTCATGCATTACCGCTCCATGTTCCAGGCTGCCTGGGAGGCCATCCCCAGCTTCCACTGGGTGCTCAACGCCACCGCCAAGGAGATCACCTCCGACCACGTCACCTACACCGACGACCACCAACTGCAAACGTCTACGCCACCTGCATGGCCATCTGAGGCCTGTTGCTTTACGGCACGTTTCCAACGACAGAGAAGCAGGCGTTCACCCTCTTTGGGGGGGAAACGCCTGCTTTTCTGTCGTTCCGGGTCCAAATCGCCGGCAGAGCGGGGCGGTGCGCCTTTGGGTGCGTAACCGCCTTGGTTTAAACCGATGTCTCGCTCTTTTCTTGAGCCGCCGGGCGGCCTCCTTCACCAGCTGGCGCACCGCCCGCTTCCGGTTGTCCTTCCGATAGGCCAGCACCAGGGTGACCACATGGCAGTCGGGATAGGCCCGGAAGGTCTTGCTGTTGAGCATGCTGCAGTGCTCCAGCAGGAAGTTGACCCCCTGCATCTGCTCCACCGATGCACAGGAGGAGAGCAGGTTGTCCGCCGGCACCAGCTTGTCCGTGGGAAAGCCCATGGCCTCCAGCCGGGTTTGAGCTGGTTGGACTCGTTCTCCGGGCTGGGGGTATAAAAACTGGTTCCTCCCGGAAATCCAGGTAGTTGGCGTCCGGGGTGGCCTTGGGATGGTCGGAGGACACCACCAGCATCTCCTGCATCTGTTCCACCACCACATAGTCCAGATCGTCCCGGTTCTGGATCTCCGGGGCAAAGGTAAACGCCACATCCACCTGGCCGCTCTCCAGCCACTTGGCCACCATCCAGGAGGGGCGCTTTTTATACACCATGCGCAGCCCCCGGGTTCTGGGCCTGAAACTCCCGCAGCAGTGACCGGCCCACCTGCTGCAAATCCAGCAGTTCCGGCTGGCCGATGGCCAGCAAATTTTCCTGGTCGGCGCACATCCGTCCGGCCTCCGCCCGGGCGTTGGTGTAGATCTCCTCCATCTGTCCGAAGGCCTTATAGTAGAGCTTGCCCACCTCGGTGAGCACCAGCTTTCCCTGCTCCCGGTTCAACAGGGTGCAGCCCAGATCCTGCTCCAGCTTGGCCACCTGCTTGCTGACCGCCTGCTGGCTCAAAAACAGCTGTTTGGCCGCCTCGGTAAAGCTGCCCACTCTGACCAGCGTCAGAAAGGACTTCACCGTGGTCTCGTTGACCATTTCCCCCACCTCTTCCTGAAAAAACTCTGTTTTCCTCTATTTTGTCTATTCTATCACACAGCCCTGCATCCTTCAAGGCCGCCCCTGCCCTCTCCGGCCCGGACGCCCTGTTGTGGCGCCACGCCGTTTTGTCGCTTTACTTTTACTATCATCCGGTTTAAAGTGGTGGCGGGGGCAAATTTGTCTCCCGGACACTTTCACCCGAGGTTTCTACCAGATCATGTTCGGAGCCGGGGGGCCAATCCCCAGTTGGCCAGGGCCAGCAGCACACTGCCCAGGCTCCGGCCCTCCTGGGTAAGCCGGTACTCCACATGGGGCGGAATCTCATTGAACTGCCGCCGTTCCACCATGCCGTCCCGCTCCAGCTCCCGCAGGCTGGCGGACAACATGGCGTTGGTGACGCAATTTTCCACCCCCGGGCCAGTTCTCCCAAACCGCAGGGCCGTGGCGCCGAAAAGCTGCAGCACAATAAAGATCTTCCACTTGCCCCCCATCACCCCCAGGCACCGGCGGATGGGACAGGTGGTGATCTCCGGATGGGTTTGCATATAGTGCAGATATTCCGGCACAGTCTCTAACGGTTTCATGGCGTCAGCCCTCCCTTGGTTCGTCCAATCATACCAGGTTTCTTTTTCCATGCTACTTTGACGGGTGGGAAAAAACGGTATCATGGTATTAGTACAAAAACATACTGTAACCGACTCAAAAAGTCAAGTGTTGGAAAGGAGCCTTTTTATGGAATTCACCCGTGCCCTCACCCTGCGCCAGTCCACCCGGGAGTTTACCGACGAACAGCTGACGGAAAAGGAGCTCAGCGAACTGCTCAAGGCCGCCATGGCCTCCCCCACCTGCATGGGCCGCTTCGAGCGGCTGCATCTGACGGTGGTCCAGAACCCGGCGGTACTGGAGGAACTGAACCAGCTGTTTCAGAAGGCGGTGGGCGATCCCAACGCCTATCCCTCCTACCACGCCCCCACTCTGATCTATGTCTGCAACTCCCTGGAGGACGAGGAGATCATCGCCGGTGCCAACGCCAGCTGTGTGATGGAGAACATGATGCTCGCCGCCGCCGACCTGAATCTGGCCAGCGTGTACCTCTTCGGTCTGAGCCAGGCCCTGCAGCAGGAGCCCCGGGTGGCGGAGCTGCTCCAGCTGCCCCAGGGCTTCCGCACGGTGGCCGCCATCGCTGTGAGCCATCCCGCCCATCCTCCAGGAGCGCAGCGTCCCCGCCGACAAAATTTCCACCAACCGCATCTGACCACTCTCCGACCCTTCCGCCCCTTCTGCTGCCGGGAAGGCTGAGCCTGTCTCTGCCCGCCAAAAGGAGGATTCCCCATGAACCCGTACTACCCCCCCATCTGTTTGAGCCGCTGACCATCAAGCGGACCACCTTCCGGAACCGGCTGTTCTGCGCCCCCCCATGATGAGCCACATGGACTTCAATGGCCGGCCGGACGAATCTATGATCGACTTCTACGCGGAAAAGCCCGGGGCGGCTTTGCTGTGGTCACCCTGGGTGATACGCCGGTGGACCGGGAGCACGCCGCCACCAACCCCCGCTCCCTTCGCCATCACTCCGGAAAACCAGCCCAAGCTGGCGGAGATCGCCCGGGCCATCATGCCGGCGGCGCCCTGGCCAGCCAGGAGCTCAACCACGGCGGCATGATCGCCTTCGCCGAGGCCAACAACGGCGGTGAGGGCTGGGAGGCCTGGGGCCTGTGAAATCCACGAGGTGCGCACCAGCGTCATCCACGGCAATGAGGTCACCGAGGAGTACCACGTCCACGGCATGACCGAGGAGGATATGAACGTGGTGGCCGACCACTTCGCCGACTGCGCGGAAATTCTCAAATCCGCGGGTTACGACATGGTGCTGCTCCACGGCGGCCACGGCTGGCTGCTGGACCAGTTCCTCTCCCCTGTTCAACACACGCACCGACGCCTACGGCGGCAGCCTGGAAAACCGGGCCAAATTCCCCTGATGGTGGTGGACCGGATCCGGCAGCGCTGCGGGGAAAAACTTTCTCATCGAGTACCGCATGAGCGGCTGCGAGGAGATTGAGGGGGCCTGTCCCCGGAGGGAGGGCATCGCCTTTGCCAAGTTGCTGGACGGCAAGGTGGATCTGATCCACGTCTCCGCCGGCCTGGACACCCGGGAGGCCCAGGCGGTGCACACCCCACCATGTTCCTGCCCCATGGCGTCAACGTCCACTATGCCGCCGCATCAAGGCCGCCGGCGTCAAGACCCCGGTGGTCACCTCTGGGGGCATCAACACCCCGGAGCTGGCGGAGCAGATTTTTGGCGGGGCAAAGCCGATGTCATCGCCATGGCCCGCCAGAGCATTGCCGACCCCTACTTCCCGGAGAAGGCCCGCCAGGGCCGCAGCAGGATATCATCCCTGCCTGCGCTGCCTGGACTGTCTCACCGGACTCCAAAGGGCAATCAGCTCTCCTGCGCCGTCAACCCCCGCACCGCTCAGGAGTGCCGTTTGACCGGATGTCGCCCCCGGCCAAGGCCCGGCGGGGGTGCTGGTGGTGGGCGGTGGCCCCGCCGGCCTGGAGGCGGCGGCCACCGCGGCCCGTCGGGGCCACACCGTCACCCTGGCCGAGTCCACCGAGCAGCTGGGCGGCCTGCTGAAATTCACCGACTATGACGAGCTGAAGGTGGATCTGATGCGGCTGAAAAACTACCTGATCCATCAGGTGGAGGAGAGCAGCGCGGAAGTGAAGCTCAACACCACTGTCACCCCGACTTCATCCGTCAGGGTGGC
>VOFC01001264.1_pt1 | contig 30248 bp, 42 predicted proteins | sample 5384161 | NCBI WGS metagenome assembly VOFC01 (sample SAMN12384722, study PRJNA508395) | human gut metagenome | isolation source: healthy gut B | host: Homo sapiens
CGTGGTGATGTCCATGGCCAGGCCGGGGGCGGTCCTTGGCGATGAGGTCCAGGGAGGTCTTGTAGGTGTTCAGGCTGTCGGGGTCCCAGCTGACCTTGATCCACCGGTCCTTCTCCTGGGGATCTTTGCATCCCCGTCACGGCGTTGGGACAGTCCGCCCGGTGGACGGACACCCCGTACCCCCGGGTGATGAAGCCCACAATGGGGTCCCCCAGGCACGGGGGTGCAAAGCACTTGGCGAACTTCACCATGCACTCCGTCATCCCGGAGACGATGACCCCGGAGACCGAGTGCTTCTTGTTCCCCCGCCTTGGCCACGCCGGAGTCCAGGGCGGTAGAGGCCTCCCGCTCTGCCGCGGCCTGTTCGGCGGCGGCCCGCTGGGCGGCCAGCTTCTCCGCCTCTTTGCCGGTCCTGGTGGACCAGCTCGTCCCGGGCGCGGTTGGCGCACTTCTGGGCGGAGGCCCCGCCGTAGCCGATGGCGGCGTACATCTCCTCCAGGGAGTTGAAGCGGACCTTCTCCAGGATGTGGGGAGCATCTCCTCCGTGGTGAGCATCCCGATGGTGAGGCCCAGGTGCTTCAATTCGCTCTCGAACATGGTCCGGCCGTGGGCCACGTTCTCCTCCCGCTTCTCCCGCTTGAACCATTGGCGGATCTTGGACCGGGCCTGGTTGCTCTTGGCCAGCTTCATCCAGTCCCGGCTGGGGTTTCGCTGGCGTTCTTGGAGGTGATGATTTCCACAATCTCCCCGGACTTAAGCTGGTAGTCAAAGCCCACGATGCGGCCGTTGACCTTGGCCCCGGTCATGCGGTTGCCCACAGCGGAGGTGGATGTTATAGGCAAAGTCGATGGGGGTGGCCCCGGCGGGGTTGATGACCTCCGCGTTGGGGGTAAAAACAAAAACCTCGTCGGCGAAGAGGTCCACCTTCAAGCTGCGGATGAACTCCCCAGACTCGGTGTCCTGCTGGTTCTCCAGCAGGCGGCGGATCCAGGCGAAGGTGTCCTCGGTGCCCAGTTTCTTGTTCTTCAGGCCCTGCTTGTATTTCCAGTGGGCCGCCATGCCGTACTCGGCCATGTGGTGCATCTCCCAGGTGCGGATCTGCACCTCGAAGGGGATGCCCTCCTTACCCGATGACGGTGGTGTGGAGGGACTGGTACATGTTGGGCTTGGGGGGTTCCGATGTAATCCTTAAACCGGCCCAGGACCATTTTATACATGTCGTGGATGCACCCCAGGACGCTGTAGCAGGTGGGGATGTCGTCCACGATCACCCGGAAGGCGTAGAGGTCAAAGATCTCGCTGAGCTCCTTGTTCTGGGCGTACATCTTCCGGTAGATGGAGTAGACGTGCTTCACCCGGCCATAGACGGTGCCCTTGATGCCCTCCTGTTCCAGGCGGGCGGTGATCTCCTCCTGGATGTTTTCCATGAAGGTGGCGTGGGCGGCGGCCTGGCGGGCCAGCTCGTCGGAGATGTCCCGATAGGCCACGGGGTCCAGGTACATGAGGGACTTGTCCTCCAGCTCCCACTTAATACGCTGCATGCCCAAGCGGTGGGCAATGGGGGCGTAAATCTCCATCGTCTCCAGGGCCTTTTTCCGCTGCTTGCGTTCGCTCTGGTACTCCAGGGTGCGCATATTGTGCAGCCGGTCGCACAGCTTGATGAGAATGACCCGCACGTCCTTGGCCATGGCCATGAACATCTTGCGCAGGTTCTCCATCTGCTTCTCCTCGGTGGAGGCGAAGTTCATTTTGGTGAGCTTGGTGACCCCCTCCACCAGGTCGGCCACGGTGGGGCTGAAGCGTTTGGCCACCTCCTCATGGGTGGCCTCGGTGTCCTCGATGGTGTCGTGGAGGAGGGCCGCCATGATGGAGTCGCTGTCCAGCCCCAGTTCGGCCACCAGGTGGGCCACCTCCAGGGGTGGGTAATGTAGGGGAGCCGTCTTTCCGCAGCTGCCCCTGGTGGCTGTCCCGGGCGAATTCAAAGGCCGTCCGGATCCGTGCCGCTCCTCGGGGGAGCAGTACTTTTGGATCTTCTCGTCCAGCTCTTGGTACCGGGCCTCCAGCTTGACGAAGGGGTCCGGCGTTTCTTCCGGCGTCTCCTGGGCCTCTGCCGGCGTGAATGAGCGGTTCTGTTCTAACTTATCTAACTTGTCCTCCATACGCGGCTCCCTTTCTTTTTCCGCGTCTCTCTCCGGTTTTCCCCGCTCCCGGGCCCTCTCTCCTGGCCCGTGGTCAGGAACGGGGACTGCTTCTTCCTCCCTCGCCCCAGGCAATGGTCTGCAGGCGCTGGATGATGGGGACTGGTAAAAGGCCAGCTTTCCCCCCTCCCGCCGCTTCCGCAGGCGGATGTGGAGGGTCCCCCCCTCCCTTTCTGGATGGTCACCAGGCCGAAACTCTCCAGCACTTCCAGGCAGACCATGGTGCGCAGGGTGGACTCCCACAGGTCGTTTTCCTTGGCGATCTTCCGGGCCAGGCTCACGGGGATCTCCGTCACGTCCCCGCTGTGGCTGGCCAGGTACCGCCACACGGCGGCAAACTCCTCCCGCTGGGGAATCATCTGCCGGGCCTCGTAGGGGAGATGGCCTCCCCCGGGCGAACTTCCGGTACAGGGCCTGCTCGCTCACCTGCTGGGCGGTGTAGGAGGGGCGCAGGTCCACCAGGTGGAGCTGCACCGTCCGGGACCCCGGTAGTCGTTGATCTGGGGGTAGAAGGCCACGTCGGCCCGGTCCCCCACGTTCAGCCCGGACTTGGCCCGGGTCATGGAGAAGAAGATCATGTCCACCGTGCGCCCATCCCGGCTGGCCCGCATCTTCAGGTGGCGGCCGCCGCCCACGTCGGACATGCAGGTCACCGTCACCCCGGACAGGGAAAAGACGGGCTTGGGGTTGCCGGCGCCGTAGGGCTCCAGCATGGACAGGCCCTCCACCTCCTCCACGGTGAGGAGGGCGGTGTTGGGGATCTCCCCGTCGATCTGGAGGGTGGAGACCAGCTCTCCCCCACCCATGTCGGTGCGGACGATCTCCCGCATCCGGGTGCGGAAGGCGGGGATGTTCTCCTCCCGAATGGTGAACCCTGCCGCCAGGGCGTGGCCGCCGTAGTCCTCCAACAGGTCGGCGCACTGCTCCAGGGCAGAGAAGAGGTTAAAGTTCTTACAGGACCGGCAGGAGCCCCTGCCCCGGCCGTCCTCCTGCAGGCAGATCATAAATACCGGGCAGGCGTACTGCTCGGCCAGGCGGGAAGCCACAATACCCACCACCCCTGATGCCAGGCCTTGTCCGCCAGCACCAGGCAGTCGTACTGCTTCCGCCCGGCCAGCATGGCCAGGCACTGGTTAAAGACCTCCAGCTCCACGGCCTGGCGCTGGCGGTTGAGTTCGCACAGGGCATGGGCCATGGTCTCGGCCTGGTGGGTGTTCTCGGTGAGGATGAGCTCCACGGCCATGCGGCCGCCTGGCCCATGCGGCCGGCGGCGTTGATCCGAGGGGGAGAGGCAGTACCCCACGGTGGTGGAGTTGATGGCCCGGTTCAGGGTGCCCGCCTCCACCATCAGGGCGTACAGCCCCCGGCGGCGGGTCTTTTTTCAGGTGGTTGAGCCCCACCCGGACGATGGTGCGGTTCTCCCCAAAAAGCTTCATCACGTCGGCCACCGTGCCCACGGCGGCCAGGTCGGCGTACTCCTGGAAGAGGGCGTGGTAGCGCTTTTCGCCCCCAGGGCCAGCACCAGTTTCAGGGCCACCCCGACCCCGGCCAGGTCTTTGAAGGGGTAGGGGGGCAGTCTTTCCGGTGGGGTCCACCACCGCCACGGCGGCGGGGAGCTGCTCCTTGCACTCGTGGTGGTCGGTGATAATGAGGTCCAGGCCCAGTTCCTTGGCGTACTCCGCCTCCTCCACGCCGGTAATGCCGCAGTCTACGGTGACGATGAGGCGAACCCCTTCCTGGGCCAGGCGGTCCACCGCCTCCCGGTTCACCCCATAGCCTTCGGACAGGCGGTTGGGGATATAGTAGCACACGTCCCCTCCCTGGTCCCGCAGGTAGTGGGTGAGCAGACAGGTGGAGGTGATGCCGTCCACATCGTAGTCGCCGTAAACGGCCATCTTTTCTCCGTTGCGCAGGGCCCGGCCAATGCGCGCCACGGCCAGGTCCATATCCTTGAGTAAGAAGGGATCTTGCAATTGGTCCTCTCCGCTGGAAAGGAGGGCCTTGACCTGGTTCAGGTCGGTCATACCCCGGGCACAAAGGGTGGCGGCAACCAGAAAGGGAACGCCTTGCCGTTCCATGGTCTGGCAGGTCTCCTGCGACCGCTGTGCGATATTCCACTGCTGATATTTCATGGTTGGGTCCTCTGTTTCCCGGTAAATTTCTATCCTTCCAACTGTCCTCTCAAAAAGAGGATGAAAAAAAAATGCTACTATCATTACATCATAAAGGATACCATAAAACCTCCCTTATCTCAAGAGAGATGGGAGGTTTTTTCCTTTTTTTTCAAGAAAAGCCCACCAAAAGAGCAGGCATTTGTGCGGTTATCGCACCCTGACAGGGGCAAGGGCCCCGCCCACCGGACCCCAGGCGGAGGGAGACGTTGGACCCCCATTCTCAGGCAAAAGGGAGAGAGCCCCCGCTCTCTCCCTTTTGCCTCCTTGGGTGTTGGTGCGGCTGTCCTCGAGCTTGGGTCGCCTCCTTAAGAGTATCCATCCCCCCTTTCCGTCCCATTGCCTGGCCCGGAAAAGCAGCAGATCCGGGCAGCAGCCCGCAAAAACCCATAGGTTCCTACGCACCCAACCGTCCAACGGACTCGCCCGGCAGGGCAAAAAGCAGGTCCGGGCGGCAGCCCGCAAAAACCCGAAGGCCCTAACCCACCTTTCCGTCCAACGCCCCTCGCCCGGCAGGGCACGCCTCGCAGAGTTCCGCCGGCCGCGGCCGGCGGAAAAATTCAATCATATTTTCCCCGGGCATGTACCGGGGAAAATATTCCTCACCCCGAGAGTGCCGGCTTCGCCGGCGCGGTTCGGGGTGCATCCCCCAATTTTGGGAGGGGCCTCACACCAAGCAGGCAACTTGACACCCCCGTACTCTGCCGCCCCGAACGAAGCGCAAACCCCGCTCGCCCCTCCCAAAATTCAATACGCAAAATGGTTCCGGTCATAGGAGGAAAGGTTTTGGAATTCCTCCACCCGCGCCTTGGCTTCTTCCGAAGGGGTGGCGGTGAGCACCCCGTTCTCCTCCACCCAGCCGGTGGTGTGGAGGACGGGGAGGGTGTGGGCGGTCTCCCGCTGGGCCTGCATGTAGGCAGAGCCCTCCCAGCCGATGCGCGCAAAGACTTCATTCATCAGGAAGCAGGGGGACAGGTCCGGCCCTTGGCCCTGGAAGTCCTCCCCCAGCAGGTCCTTGGCGCCTGGTTGCCCCAGATGAGGTACCAGGTGGAGTAGTAGTTCCGAAACCCCTCCTCGGTGGTGGTGTCCAGGCTGATGCCCAACTCGGCGTACATGGAGCCGTTGTTGCCCATCCAGGGCTTGTGGTCCCTGTAGAGGAGGAGGACCACCGGCTCGTCCAGGGTATCCAGGTAGTCGGCGAACTGCTCCACCCAATCAGAGGTGTTTTCGATGTGGAGGAAGTAGTTGTTCAGGGCGTTGAGGGTGGTCTGCTGGTAGTCCCCGGTGCAGTAATCCCCGCCGCCCCAGACCCGGTCGGTGTCATAGGGGCCGTGGCCCTGGTAGGTGACGTTGAAGGAGAAGAGGGGGGGCCTCGTTGGTGGCAAAGTACTCGGTGAGCCGCGCCTCCAGATCGGGGGAAGAACACGTCGTCGTAGGCCACGTCCTCCCCCTTCGGCGATGAACTGCTCGTAGTAGTTATCGGTGAAGAGGTAGTCGTCCAGGCCCAGGTTGGGGTTCACCGTCAGGCGATTATAGAACCAGTCCCGGCAGGGGTGGGAGCCGTTGGCGGTGTACCCCTGGCTCTTGAGGTACCAGGCCACGGAGTTGGTGTCGTAGGCGAAGTCCCCGTGGCGGTTGCCCCCGGTGAGGACGGCCCACTCGGTCTCCGTGGTGCCCCCGGCGAAGATGTCGGTGATGAGGGTGCCGGTGTAGCTCTCCGCCTGGAGGGCGTGGAACCCCGGTAGACGTCAGGGGAGAGGCCGTCGATGTCGTACAGGGAGAGGTCGGCAAAGGCCTCCAGCTGGATGGAGATGAGGTTGACCTTCTTCTCCTCGGGGATCACCCCGTCCTCGTACTGGCTGAGGATGGCCTGGGCCGCGGCGGCGTCATAGGAGGCATAGGCCTCCAGATAGTCCCCACGCTGTGGAGGAAAGGGTAGACCACCCCGGTGGCGGCGTAGGCCTCCACCTCCTTCTGGGCGTGGTCCCCGGCCAGGGCGTTGTAGCGGTCGTCGTCCAGGTAGACGTAGAAAAAGCTCACCGCGCCCACCGCCACCACCGCCGCCAGGGCGATGAGCCGGGGCACCACCTTGGGCCGCCCCTTCCCCAGGAAGAACAGCAAAGCACCGTGCAGGCCACGATGACCACGATCCACCCGATCATCAGGGGGTGAGGGCCACATGGTACTGGTCGGACATGCCCAAGCCCTCCCGGATGTGGTACAGGTCCTCCCACAGCATGGGCTCGCCATGGAAGAGGAGCTTGAAATAGTTCCCCCGGTGAGGAGGAACAGCGGCGCCCCCCACCACCAGGCAGGCCAGCCAGGCCTGCCCGGTGGCCAGCCACAGCAGGCCCAACAGCAAAGCAGCACCGGCAGGGCATTCCAGAGGAAGAGTTCCGGGTTGCCGCCCCAGCTGATCCCTCCCAGGCCGACAGGGCCAGGGAAAAAAGAGGCTGAACACCACGCCCACCGCCACCAGCAAAGCACCAGGGTGACCAGGGCGGAGCGGCGGGGATGGGGTTCCATCGTTTTTTGTTTTCCATTTCCATCGGTGGTTCCTCCTTGCCTGCCGGTTGGGGCCCAACCGGCAGAGGATCTTGTTACAGCATGGCGCCTTGCCCTATGGGGTGAGAGGGCAAGGCGCCGCAACGAGTTCTTGTGTATGGGATGGGGGCTATTCCTGGTCATGGGTAGTAGTCCCCCGCCAGCACCCAGTTGCTGAGGGTGGTGAGTTTGGTGATCTCCGCAGACCGGTCCGGGTCCCCGGTGCCGCCGCCCTGGCTGGACCAATAGGTCTCCCCATCGTACCAGCTGCCGTCGGAGAAGAAGACGTATCCCCCTGGTCCCCCAGGCCGTCGTGGCCCACCAGGAAGGCGCCGGAGGTGTCCAGCCCAAACAAGTTGGCGATGGTGGGCAGCACATCTACCGAGGAGGTGACCTTGTCCACCTGGGTGGCCTCCAGGTCCGCCGACCAGATGAAGAAGTCGGTGTGCTGGAGCATGTTCATGTTGTCCACGCCCTTGATGTCCATGTTCAGGGCGTCGTCCATCATGTAGTAGTTGTAGTGGTCGGCGTAGAAGATGAGGACGGTGTCCTCCAACAGGTTGGCCTGGGTGAGGGCGTCCACCAATTCCCCGATGAACTGGTCGGTCTCCATGGCCCCGGCCACGGCGTAGACGTAGTTGCCGTCGGTGCGCTGGGCAGCCGCCTGGGCGGCCTCTGCGTGGGCCTGGTAGCTGGGGTTGTCCTCACCGTAGGGACCGTGGCCAGAAAGGGTGATGACGAAGGAGAAGAAGGGGTTCCCCTCGGTCATCTGGTCAAAGCCGTTGATGAGGTAGCGGTCCATCTGGTAGTTTTCCATGGCCAGGTCCTCGTACCCATAGTACTTCTCATAGCCCAGGTTGGGGTGGATGGTGCCCCGGTCGTAGATGTTTCCACGGCTGTTGTGGAAGGAGCGGGCGGTGTACCCCTGCTGGCCGAAGAGGTTGGCCAGGAGTAGGGGAAGCTGTTGTTCCCATAGACGGAGGTGGCAATCCCCCGGTGGCGGGGAGCAGGCCGGTGTTGGTCATAAACTCCGTGTTGAAGGTGCCCGCCGTGATGTAAGCCGGGGGGTGTAGTGGTTGGTGAAGGAGATCGTCTCCGCCTTCAGCTTGGACAGGTTGGGCATGTAGGCCTCCTGGAGCATCCAGGTGTCAATGGCCTCCAGCTGGACCAGGATGACGTTTTTCCCCGCCAGCAGGCCGGTGTACTCGTTGTCGGTCTGGGCGGCCTCGTACTCGGCCACATACTGGTCCACCTGCGCCGCCTCCTCGTTACTCATGGTGTTGGCGGGGAACACCTGCCGGACCAGGTCCCGGACGGTGTACTGGTACAGGCCGCTGACCATGAGGGCGTTGGTGCTGTCGCTGAGTTCGTGGTAGGCCTTGCTCCGGTTGTCCTCCTGGGAGGTCTCCCAGATCACCGTGTCCGCCACGGGGAAGTAGTGGAAGTGGGTAAAGGCGATGACCCCCACCCCCACCAGGCAGGCCGCCACCCCTGCCAGGACGGAAGCCTTCACCGGCTTCGGGGGATGACCTTCAGCGACCGGCCGGAGGTCATCATCAGCAAGCACCGCGATGGCCGCCCCCACGATGACCTTCCAGTCGATCTGGATGTAGGAGGCGTCCATAAACTCCCCCGTTCCCCCATAGGTGAGCACGGAGAAGGAGAAGAACCGGCGGAAGGCGCTCATAAACCCGCTGTGGGTGATGGCGATGACCACAAAGGTCACCAAGGGCACACACCGGACGAACCACCGGGGAATTTTGGGCAGGAAGAACACCAGCCCGGCAAACACCAGGGCCCACCCCAAGGTGAACAAACTGGCCGGCAGGAACTTAACCCCCACGATCCCCGCCCCCCGGTAGGTAAACCGCAGGGAGAGGTCCAGCACAAAATAGGCCAGGAAGAAGGGGATGATGTACAGGTAAGGTTTGATCCCCGGAACGGAGGTGCTGTACAGCCGGTTCCGGGCGAGCACTGCCAGAAGGTCAGGCCCAGGGCCTTGCCCTCCTGCTTTTTTCGAGTTTCTTTGGATGGGTTGCCATACTTTGGATTAGCCTCCTTTGCCGGCCTGGCAGGCCGGTGGTAGGTTGGCCTGCCAGTTGGTGCAAAAAGACATCCCGGGGGCGGGCGCCGTGCAAGCACAGCCGCACCACCCCCAGAAAACGCCTGGTCGGCAGGTCTTTCCCTATTTAGACCCATTCTGTGAAAAAAATGCAATCAAAAAAGGTTAACTTTTTGAAAACTTTTTAGAAGGCCACCTTTTCCCGCAGGTACTCCTTCAACTGAGCGATGGGCAGACGGACCTGCTCCATGCTGTCACGCTCACGGACGGTGACGCAGTTGTCCCCGGCCTTTTCGCCATCGCCCACGGTGTCAAAGTCCACTGTAATGCAGAAGGGTGTGCCGATCTCGTCCTCCCGGCGGTAGCGCTTGCCGATGGACCCGGTCTCGTCATAGTCCACCATGAACTCCTTGCTCAGCTGGTCCCGGATCTCCAGGGCGGCGGGGCCCAGCTTCTTGGACAGGGGGAGCACGGCGCGCCTTGAAGGGGCCAGGGCGGGGTGCAGGCGCAGAACGGTGCGGACGTCGTCCTTGCCGTTCTTGTCCTGGCCCACCACTTCTTCGTCGTAGGCGTCCACCAGGAAGGCCAGGGTCACCCGGTCGGCGCCCAGGGGAGGGCTCAATGACGAAGGGGATGTAGTGCTCCCGTGCCTCCTGGTCGAAGTAGGTCATGTCCTTGCCGGAGGTGTTCTGGTGGGCGTTCAGATCGTAGTTGGTGCGGGAAGCCACGCCCCACAGCTCGCCCCAGCCAAAGGGAAGAGGTATTCGATGTCGGTGGTGGCGTTGGAGTAGTGGGAGAGCTCCTCGGGGGTCGTGGTCCCGCAGCCGCAGGTTCTCGTCCCGCATGCCCAGGTTCAGCAGCCACTGGTGGCAGAAGTCCTTCCAGTAGGCAAACCAGTCCAGGTCGGTGCCCGGCGTGCAGAAGAATTCCAGCTCCATCTGCTCGAATTCACGGGTGCGGAAGATGAAGTTACCCGGCGTGATCTCGTTGCGGAAGCTCTTACCCACCTGGGCCATGCCGAAGGGCAGTTTTCTCCGGCTGGTGCGCTGCACGCTGGGGAAGTTGACAAAGATGCCCTGGGCGGTCTCCGGGCGCAGGTAGACGGTGTTCTTCGCGTCCTCGGTGACCCCTGGAAGGTCTTGAACATCAGGTTAAACTGGCGGATGTCCGTCCAGTTGTGGCCGCCGCAGGAGGGGCAGGGATGTTGTGCTCCTCCACAAATTCCTTCATCTCCGCCTGGCTCAGGGCGTCCACGGACTTGCCCAGGTCAAAGCCGTTGGCCTGGCACCAGTCCTCGATGACCTTGTCTGCCCGGAAGCGGCGCCTTGCACTCCTTGCAGTCCATGAGGGGTCGGAGAAGCCGCCCATGGCCGGAGGCCACCCAAACCTGGGGATTCATGAGGATGGCCGCGTCCAGGCCCACGTTGTAGGGGTTCTCCTGGACGAACTTCTTCCACCAGGCCTTCTTCACGTTGTTTTTCAGCTCCACGCCCAGGGGCCGTAGTCCCAGGTGTTGGCCAACCCGCCGTAGATCTCCGTGCCGGAGAAAATGAAGCCCCGGCCCTTGCACAGGGCCACAATCTTTTCCATGGTCTTTTCGGTGTTCTTCATATGACGCAAACTCCTTCGTTTGTAAATTGACAGAGGACAGAAACCGGCGGCCCTCGGGGCGAAAAACGCCCTGAGCCAATGCTCAGGGCGGAAAGCTTCCGTGGTGCCACCTGAATTCGGGCCAAGGATAGGCCCGCACTCGAACCCGGTAACGGCGGGGGGAACCGGCGGGGGCATTGCCTCCCCGCGGCTTACGGGCGCCTTCCCTCCACTGCCGCCAGAGCCTTGCACCGTCCGGCTCCTCTCTTTGGGCGGGGAAGTGGGGTACTCCTCCCGGTCACAGCCTGTTTCATCGGGGGTATTCTACCACCTTTTACGCCTTCGTCAAGGCGTGGGGGAGGGTTTTTCTGCCGGTGTCGGCAGGGGGGGCTTTGGACCGGCGCAGGTTAGCACCTGCGGCGTGGTTTCCCGCCCGGTCCGGGCGGGGATCCAGGCTTTCTCTAGAGAAAGCCCGGACGCAAAGAGTCGCGGGGGTGGCCCCCGCCCCCTGAGTTTTAGGGGCCGCTCGTTCCCACTCGCTCGTTTTGGCGTGGTGGGGCGCATTGGGGCGGTCGATGGGCTATTACGGGGCCCATGTTCCGTGCCCTGATTTGGGGACTTTCTTTCCCAAAAATGCTTTTTCAGCATATTTTCCTGGAAAATGCGTCCCAAATCGGTTTTAGGATATCGGGCGAAATAGTCCCTCTATCCTATCAGGGACAACGATCCCCAAAACGAGCGAACGGGAGTGAGCGGGCCATAAAACCCTGGGGTCCAGGGGCTTGCCCCCTGCCCCTTTCTCCCCATTTCTCGGGAGAAATGGGGACCCCTGCCGGGCAGGCGGGGCCCCCGGGGCGCCGCGCCCCGAGGGTGGCTTCCGAGGCACCCACTCAGAGGGCACGCAAAGACCGGGCTGCCCCTGGCAGGGGGCGGGTTGGGACCGGCGCAGGGTAAGCCCCTGCGACGTGGTTCCCCGCCCGGTCCCGGGCGGGGGATCCAGGCTTTCTCTAGAGAAAGCCCGGACGCAAAGTCGGGGGATGCCCCCCCCCCCTGGGTTAGGGCCCGCTCGTTCCCACTCGCTCGTTTTGGGGGTTGTTGTCCCGGATCCGTTCGAGGGGCTGTTTCCTCCGATATGCTAAGACCGATTTGGGACGCATTTTCGAGTAAAAATATGCTGAAAAAGCATTTTATGAAAGAAAGTCCCCAAATCAGGGTACGAAGATGGGCGGCGAAATAGCCCCATGACCGGGACAATGCGGCACGACCGCCAAAATGAGCGAGCGGCAAAAGCGGGCCATAAAACCGGGGGTCCAGGGGCTTGCCCCCGCTCCTTCTTTTCTCCCCATTTCTCGGGAGAAATGGGGACCCCCGCCGGGCAGGGGCAACGGGGCGCCGCGCCCCGAGGCCTCGTAAGAGCCTGGACCACCCAAAGGGTACGCAGTACCGCACCGCGCCCCCGCCCGGGGCCGGGCGGGCAACGGGGCGCGCGCGCCCCAAGGACAGCTTCGGAGCCGCCCACCCAAAGGGCACGCAAAGCACCGGGCTGCCCCTGACAGGTGGTCCGGGTTTGAACCAGCGCAGGGCCCAGCGGGAACGGCCGGCCGGAACCTCCGGAGGAAATGCCCAAGGCGGCCTCCCCGCTGGGAAGGCCGCCTTGGGCAATGAGGTGCTATTTTGTTGTTTGCTTTCTACCCATTTCAAAATGCTCGCTTACGATTTATGGTAATCAGTACCCATAGTTTCCGAAGGGCCAGCTGCTGCCTTGCTGTTGCGTCTGCGACTGCTGTTGCCGCTGTTCCTTGTAGCTTTGTTGGGCCTGTTCTTGCTGCGCTTCGGTCTCCGGGTGGACTCATCCAAGGTGACCTGGAGGGTCAGCGTCTCACCGTTGCGGTTGACGGTGAGGGTCACCGTGTCCCCGGGGGAGAAGTTGGCCACGGCATTGATGAGGTCGCTGCCGTTGGAGACGGTGGTGTCATTGATCTGGGTGACGATGTCGCCGGCTTGGAGCCCGGCCTCCTCCCGCACAGGCCGGGGGTGACCACCAGAATCTCTGCCCCGGCGGGCAATTGTAGGCCTGGGCCTCCTGGGAGATCTCGTTCCTGTTCACCGACACACCCAGAATGGGCTGGCCGCTGACATACCCGTTGCTCACCAGCTGGGAGACCATGTCCGCCACGTCGTCCATGGGGATGGCGAAGCCCAAACCTTCCACGGAAGTGGAGGAAGAGGAGCTGGAAGCACTGGAATACTTGGCGGAGACAATGCCAATGACCTCCCCGTGGTTGTTAAACAGAGGGCCGCCGGAGTTGCCGGAGTTGATGGCACAGTCGGTCTGGATCATGTTCATCTGCCGGCCGTCGCTCATGGTGACGGTGCGGTTGAGGGCGGAGACAATGCCCGCCGTCTGGGAGAAGGTGAGCTCACCCAGGGGGTTGCCGATGGCGGTGACTTCCTCCCCCACCAGCATGTCGCTGGAGCTGCCGATGACCACGGGGGTCAGACCCGTGGCGTCGATCTTGATGACGGCGATGTCGTTGGCCTCTTCCCCGCCGATGTAGGTGGCGTCATACTCGGTGCCGTCTACGAAGGTGACCTTGATGGAACTGGCCCCGTCGATGACGTGGTAGTTGGTGAGGATATAACCGTCCTCGGTGATGACAAAGCCGGAACCTGCTTTGCCGCGCCGGTCACCGTCTGGCCAAAGATGTTGGTGCTGACGATGTCCACCGTGATGCCCACGCAGGAGTTTACATACTTGGCATAGATCTCTGCCATGGTGAGCTCCTCCTCGGTGTTCACCGAAGCGGTGTCCACCTGGGTGGGGTGCGGTTTCCGGTGTAGATGGTGGTGGAACCACTGCCGGTAACGGCGGAGTACAGGGGTTGGCCACCAGGCCGCCTGCCAGGGCGCACACCAGGCACAGAGCAACGATCTTCAAGGTTCCCTTGGTCTTTTTTGCTCATGGGCTTGCGCTTTTTCGGGCCATTGGGCATTTCCTCATTGTGGAGAGGGTCGATGTCCCCGGAAAGAAGGGGGTGTTGGAAGAGAACGGGTCGTTTTGGAACCCGCCGGTTCCCGTTTCATTCTGGTTGTTGTTGTAGTAATCCATGAGGATGCCTCCTGTACACATCAGATCTTTCCTGCAAGCAGGGTCCCTTTGAAGAAATGCCCTTGCTTTTTCTTACTGTGGACAGTATAGGAGACATTTATGAAAAAACCATGAAATCGAAGTAGAAAAACTTTTAACTTTCCGTTCCCTTTTTTTGAACGGTTTCCCCTTCCTTCGACCCTCCCCCTCCGAGGGGGGCAGGGAGGGCTCGGCGGAGGCGGCCTCTTTGGCTTTCCGGGCGCCTCGTGCTCCACCACCTCCCGGTGGGAGGAGGGCCGCCATATCCCGGGCCGCCAGGGTCAGGTCCCGGACGGTGGCGTGGAACATCCCCCGCCTGCCACAGGTTGCGCACCATCAGCACCAGCACCGGGCCCAGGATCATGCCCAAAAGGTCGCCGATCTTCAGGCCCACATAGATGGCCAGCAAAGCCACCAGGGGGTGCAGGCCCGTCTGGTCCCCCCACAAACTTGGGCTCCATCGCCCGGCGGAAGACGCAGATCACCCCCCACACCGCCAGCATGGCGATGCCCCGCCCCCAGTTGCCAATGGCCATGAGGACGATGGACCAGGGCACCATCACCGTGCCGGAGCCAATGATGGGGATAAAGTCCATGACGCCCAGCAAAGCACCGCCAGCAGGATGCCATAGGGCTGTTTCAGCAGAAGGAACCCCACCATCAAGATTACCATGACCCCTAGGGGAGACCAGGACCTCTGCCTTCACATACCCGCCAAAGGCGGCGGCAAAGGCCGTTTTGGCTTGCCGGCCCACGTGGCGTATACTCTTGGGGGTCTTTTCATGGAGATGCCGGCGGAGGTTGGGGTAGTCCGCGCTGGTAAAGAACCAGGCCAGCAGGAAAAAACACAAAGGCCAACACAAAGGAGGACAGGCCCCGCACCGCGGAAGTGGTGCCAGGCACCAGGTTGTAGGCCATATCCCGCAGACCAGGCCAGCAGCCGGTCCGACAGGGACAAAATGACGTCCTGCACCCCTGGGGCAGGTAGCTCAGCCACCGCCGCATATCCTGGGCCAGTTGTTGATAGGTGCTCTGAAAGGTGTTCCACACCTGGTCCCAGTTGTTGATGAGGGAGGAGATCTCCCCCACAGCCGCAGAACGATGGCGGTAATGATGCCTCCCAAGGCCGCCACCAGAATCAAAATAAGCACAATGGCCCCGCCTTCCGGGGCATGCGAAGCCGCCGCTGGAAAAGCGAAGGAGGGGTTCCATCAGCCAGGTAAACAGGAAGGCCAGCAGGAAAGGCATCACATATCCCAGCAAAGGCGGTCCAAAGACAAACACCAGCAGCAAAGAGGCCCCACAAAATGGCCCCGCGAATGGCCAAACGGACCCACAACTGCCGCCGCCGGGTACGGGAAAGGGGCTGGGCAGGATCATAAGCATCCATATAGGTACCTATCGTCCTTTCTTTGGCTGGACGGTTCCACGGAACAGACAGCCAACAATGGAAAATTTAGGAAAGTGGAGAATAGAGAAAAAAACCGTCTGAAACCATCAGACGGTTTTTCAAAGTCCTAATTACTGAGGGATCTTGTTCAGCCGCAGGGTCATCTTGCTCTTACGGTTGGTCTGCGGTATTCTTGTGCAAAGCAGACCACGGGCAGCTGGCCTGATCCACAGCCTTGACGGCCTCTTTTGTATCTCTTATCGGCCTCGCCGCGGTTGCCTTCGTTAATTGCAGCGTCAAAGTACTTCAGCTGCGTCTTCAGTGCGGACTTTGCGGCCTTATTTCTGGCGGCCTTTGTCTGATTGACCAGAACACGTTTCTTTGCAGACTTGATATTCGGCAAACCAAACACCTCCTCCGATGGATTCCAAAAGTCACGAACCCTCCGCGAGAGTTCCGTGCGAGAATGTATTTTAGCATACCAAGAAGAAAAAGCAACCTTTTTTTGGAAAAACTCCCGTTTTTACATAAAAATTTAGGAAATGCCAAAGATAGTAGCATCAATTCACGGGTTCCACTACATCTGGTGGTGGAACGGAAGGGAGATGCCCATGCTCAGCGGAAGAAAGATTGATTTGGCCCTGGAAGCCAAGGAGTTGGCGGAGGGTTCCCCCAGAAAACCACCCGCCTTTCGGGGGTAAAGGCCCAGAAGGACACCCTCTTTGGCTACCCCCCTCACCCGGGTGGATATTCTGGACCAGACGGGGAGGCCGCCCTGGGGAAACCCAAGGGGCCTACCTACCCTGGACCTGCCCCAGCTGCCCCAGGACCGGGAGGAGACCCTTCGGGCTGCCCGGGCGGTGGCGGCGGCCCTGGAGGCCCTGCCTGTCCTGCCCAAAACCGGGACAGTTTGGTGGCCGGCCTGGGCAACCGCCAGGTGACCCCGGACGCCATCGGCCCGCGCAAAGCACCGAGTTTCTCCTGGTCACCCGCCACTTGGTGGCGGAACAGCCGGAGGACTTCGGCACCCTGCGCCCGGTGGCCGCCCTGGCCGCCGGGGTCACCGGGAGCACCGGCATGGAGAGCGGGGAAATCCTGGGGGCCGTGGTGGAAAAACTCCGCCCCGCCTGCCTCATTGCCGTGGACGCCTTGGCCGCCCGCCGGCAGGAGCGGGTGTGCCGCACCATTCAGGTCTCCGACACGGGGATCGTCCCCGGCTCGGGGTGGGCAATGCCCGGATGGCCCTGGACCAGGCCCACTTGGGCATTCCGTCATTGCCATCGGGGTCCCCACCGTGGTGGAAGCCGCCACCCTCTGCCTGGATCTGTTGGAGGAGGCGGGGGAAACTGCCTTCGACCCCGCCCTCTTCCGCCAGCCGGGGGCGGAGTGGTTCGTCACCCCCCCGAAACATCGACAGGGAGGTGGAAACCCTTGCCCGCATCCTGGGCCTTGGGATCAGCACCGCCCTTCATGTGGATTTTTCCGTGGAAGATGTGGAAAAGTGGATCTCTTAACGAGATATTCGACAATGTTAGACAAATGATGAAAAAACTTCCCGTATCTCCCCGGTTTTTCCCGGCAGTTTTCCCTAGGATCCCCTGGAAAACCCGGATGAGAGAGGAAAAGCGCGACGAGATATCCTTCCCCTTCCCCCACAACAGGGGGCTGGATGAAAAAAAAACCAAAAAGTTATCCCCAATTTTTCAAAAAATTGGGGATAACTTTTCGTATCGTTGGACGCTCACGCCCAGGACTGAACAAAGCCCATCAGGGCATCGAAGTCCCCCTGAGGGTAGGGGGTAATGTCCTTTCCCTCCCGGTTGATCAGGCAGTCTGTGAGGAGAAAAGACCGACAGCCCCGCCTGCTGGGCGGCTCCCATGTCCTCGTTTACGTCGTTGCCCACCATGAGACAGTCCTCTGCCTGGGCGCCCAGACGGGTGAGGATATGTTGGTAGTAGGCGGGATTGGGCTTGGAGTAGCCGATGTTCTCATAGGTGGTGTACCAGGCGAAGTCCTCCGGCTCCAGCCCTGCCCAGCGGATGCGGCTCTCCGTCGCCACCGCCGGGAAGATGGGGTTGGTGGCCAGCACCACCGGATAGCCGGCCTTTTTGCAGGCCGCCACCACTTCCCGGGCTTTGGGGTTTTGGCCGCAGAACGCCTTGGCCTGCTGAAACTCCTCCCGGTAGAAGGCATCGAATAGGGGGGATGTCTTGCCGCACTTTTTCCCCATAGATGTGGACTAATTTGGACCAAAAGGCCTCCTCATTGGTGCGGGTCCCGTCGTTGGCCACCATGACGGCGGTGCCCGCCCAGATGTTATCCACCAGCGCCGCCGGGTCGTACCCATGGGGGGCCAGTTTTTGAACCAAGAGGGTAAAAGTATCCCTTGGTGAAGGCGTCCCTGGTCCATCGGCGCAGGGTGCCGTCCAGGTCGAAGAGTACGGTTTTTTGCTTCATATCGGTTCCTTTCTGTCTGTGTCAGGGGGAATAGAAAAGAATCGGCCCCCTTGTCGGGGGGCTGAGGTGGGTGTTATCGGGAAAACTTCTTACTCTCCGCCACCGCCATCTGGTCGCGGCTGGTTGTTTTCGGGGTTCTCCGCGTGACCCTTCACCCAGTGGTAGTGGAGCTGGTGGCGGTCCACCAGCTCCAGCAGACTCGCCGCCACAGGTCGGGGTTCAGGGCGGGTTTCTTATCGCTCTTCACCCAGCCCCGCTTTTTCCAGCCCTGGGCCCAGCCCTTCTCCAAGGCGTCGATGACATACTTGGAGTCGGGTAGAGTTCCACAATACAGGGTTCCTTCAGCAGGGAGAGGGCGGCGATCACGGCGGTGAGCTCCATGCGGTTGTTGGTGGTGGCGGCCTCTCCGCCGGAAATCTCCTTCCGATGGATTCCGTAGAGGAGGACCGCCCCCACCCGCCTGGTCCGGGATTTCCGGAGCAGGCGCCGTCGGTATAGATGGTCACTTGTTTCATGGCGGTTTACAGGGCTTTCTCCTGCTTCTTCTTGGCGTTCCGCCGCTCCTTCACCAGGGGAACGAGGATGAGTCCCAACCCAAGGAGGAGGAAAACAACGCCGCCTAAGGTGAACAGGCCGCCGTGGGCCAGGCCCGTTTTGGGGATCATCTCCGTCATGCCACGCCAGATAACCAGCCCACCGATACCTGCGATGATGACACCGGCCACCAAGAAAATATTACGAAAACCTTTCTCCATTGCTTAGGGTTCCTTTCCGGCCTGGTTGGCCTCTTCCGCCGCGTCCTCTTCCTCGTTCTCCTTGGGGACCCGGGCCAGGGCGATCACCTTGGTATCCCTGTCCACCCGCATGACTCGGACGCCCTGGGCCGTGCGGCTATAGAGGTTGATGTCGGCGGCCATGCGGATGATGGTGCCGTCGTCGGAGATGAGCAGGATGTCGTCCTCCTCCTCCACCAACTGCACCCCCGGCGGCCTTGCCGGTTTTCTCGGTAATTTGATAGCCCTTCAGGCCGTAACCACCCCGGTGCTGGGGTTCCCCGCCGGCGCGGATGAACTCCTCAATGGCGGTGCGCTTGCCATAGCCGTGCTCGGTGATGGTGAGGACGGCGGTGTTGGGGATGGCCCGCACCCCACCGATGACAAAGTCCCCTTCCCGGGCTTGATGCCCCGGACGCCTACCGCGGTGCGGCCCATGGGACGCACGTCGCTCTCCCGGAAGCAGATGGCCATGCCGTCGTGGGTGGCGATGAGGATGTTATCCTGTCCGTCGGTCTCCAAGACGGCCATGAGCTCGTCCCCCCCTCCTCCAGGGTGAGCACCCGCAGGCCTACGGTGCGGATGTTCCGGAAGGCGGACTTCTCGGTGCGCTTCACGGTGCCGCTGCGGGTGACCATGAAGAGGTAGCCGTTCTCATCATAGTCCCGGCCGTGGAGCATAGCGGTGACCTTCTCCCCGGCTCGAACTGGAAGATGTTGTTGAGATGGGTGCCCTTGGCGGTACGGCTGGCCTCGGGGATCTGATAGCCCTTCTTCCGGTACACCCGTCCGGTGTTGGTGAAGAAGAAGATGTAATCGTGGGTGGAGGCGGTGAACACGGTGTTCACATAGTCCTCCTCCCGGAGGCTCTGGGCGGAGATTCCCTTGCCCCCCGGCGCTGGGCCCGGTAGGTGTCCACGGGCATCCGCTTCATGTACCCGGCGGCGGTAAGGGTAAAGACGCAGGACTCCTCCTCAATGAGGTCCTCGATGTCGATCTCGTCCACCACATCCTGGATCTCGGTGAGACGGTCGTCCCCGTACTTGTCCCGGATCTCGGTGAGCTCCTCCTTCATGACCACCACCAGCTTGTCCCGGTTGGACAGGAGCTCCTGGTACCAGGCGATCTTCTTTTCCAGCTCGTCGTACTCGTTCTGGAGTTTCTCCCGGTTCAGGCCCTGGAGGGCGATAAGGCGCATGTCGCAGATGGCCTGGGCCTGGACGTCGTCCAGGTCGAACCGGCGCATCAAGTTCTCCTTGGCGTCGTCATAGCTGGCCCGGATGATGCGGATGACCTCGTCGATGTTTTCCTGGGCAATGAGCAGGCCCTCCAGCAGGTGGGCCCGTTCCTCCGCCTTTCGCTTTTCATAGCGGGTGCGGCGGGTGATGACCTCTTCCTGGAAGGTTAAGTACTCGTCCAAAATATGCCGCAGGGAGAGGACCCTGGGCTGGGACTGGTTGTTCACCAAGGCCAGCATGTTGATGGCGAAGCTCGTCTGAAGCTGCGTCTGTGCGAACAGGCGGTTCAAGACAACCTGCGGGTTCGCGTCGTGCTTGACTTCAATGACGATGCGCATACCGTTGCGGTCGGACTCGTCCCGGAGGTCGGAGATGCCTTCCAGCTTCTTCTCCTTCACCTGCTCGGCGATGGCGGCGATGAGCATCCGCTTGTTGACCTGGTAGGGCAGCTCGGTGACGATGATCCGGGTGCGCTCGTGGTTGCGGCCGTACTCCTCAAACTCCGTCCGGGCCCGCACGGTGACCCGGCCCGGCCGGTGGCGTAGGCCGCTCGGATGCCGGACCGGCCCATGATGATCCCTTTGGTGGGAAAGTCCGGGCCCTTGATGTACTGCATGAGGTCGTTGAGATCGGCCTCGGGGTTGTCCAAAATGCAGATGGCCGCGTCGATGACCTCCCGCAGGTTGTGGGGCGGGATGTTGGTGGTCATGCCTACGGCGATTCCGGCAGGAGCCGTTGACCAGCAGGTTGGGGAAGCGGGAGGGGACCACCCGGGGCTCCTTCAGGGACTCGTCAAAGTTGGGGTCCCAGTCCACGGTGTCCTTCTCGATGTCCCGGAGCATGTCCCCGGCGATCTTGGCCATCCGGGCCTCGGTGTACCGGTAGGCGGCGGGGGGTCCCCATCCACCGAGCCGAAGTTGCCGTGGCCCTCGATGAGGGGGTAGCGCAGGGAGAAGTCCTGGGCCAGGCGGACCAGAGCGTCGTAGACGGAACTGTCGCCGTGGGGGGTGGTACTTACCCAGCACGTCGCCCACGCAGGTGGCGGACTTCTTAAAGGGCTTGTCGGAGGTCAGGCCGGTCTCGTACATGGAATAGAGAATCCGCCGGTGGACGGGTTTCAGGCCGTCCCGCACATCGGGCAGGGCCCGGCCCACGATGACGGACATGGCGTAGTCGATGTAACTGTCCTTCATCTCCTTGACCAGCTCGGACTCCACGATATGCTGGTTGGGGAAGGCGATGTCCTCCGGGCGATAGTCTTTGTTTTTTGCCATAGTTTCACTCCTTTATCTCCGCCGCCAGGCGGCGGGACCCGGAACTTCCAGGGTAAAGGCCCGCCGGAAAGGCGGGGGTCCTCTGTCGTCGATAGGTGGTCCCGTTTGGACCTGCGCAGGTTAGCACCTGCGAGGTGGTTGCCCGCCCGGCCCCTGGGGCCCGGCTTTCTTTGGAAGAAAGCCGGAGGAAGAACACCAGGGGCAAGCCCCTGGACCCTGGGGGTTATGGCCGCTCGTTCCCACTCGCTGGGTTTGGGGGGTTAGTTATCTCTGGAACGGTCGAGGGGCTATTCCCTCCGGTGTCCTAAGACCGATTTGGGACGCATTTTCGAGAAGAAATATGCTGAAAAGCATTTTTATGAAAGAAAGTCTCCAAATCAGGGTACATACATGGGCACCGTAATAGCCCATCGACCGGAACAATGCGGCACAACCCCCAAAACGAGCGAGCGACAGCAAGCGGGCTCTAAAAAGGGGGGGCGGGGGCCACCCCCGCGACTCTTGCGTCCGGGCTTTCTCTAGAGAAAGCCTGGATCCCCGCCCGGGACCGGGCGGGAAACCACGTGGCGGGTTTCAACCTACGATGGTCCCCGACAGGACCACGCCCGAGGCAGGGCCTGTAGCGTACGCACTGCGTCAACAGCCCCCCCGGCCCGTGGGGCGGGGCAACCATCACATCCCCGCGATGGGAACGTCCTCCCTGAATGCTCCGCCGCAAAGCAGGCGGAGCACATAGACCACCAACCCAGCAAAGTAGAGATAGAACACCCATCCAAACCCCACCAGGAGAAAATCATACGCCCGTGGAGGATGGCCGGCAAAGCAGCCAGGCCCGGCGGAGAAAGGCAGCCGCCTGCTGGCCCTGCCCGTGGGCGGCCAGCCACTTGGCCTGGCCCAGGGCCGCCCCCCATCACCACCCCGAACATGGCGTGGCCGGGGATGGAGAAGATGGCCCGCACCACCGCCGTGGAAAAGCCGGAGGTGAGGACATACATCACATTCTCCACCGCGGCAAAGCCCAGGGAGACGAACACCCCTGTAGACCACCCCATCAAAGCGGTAGTTGAAGTTGGGTTCATTCCAGGTGCGCCGACGGAGGACCCGGTACTTGATCCCCTCCTCAATGAACCCCGGCACCACGAAGTAGGCCAGGAAGAGGTAGACCATGGGCCGCCAGTAGAAAAAGTCGATGAACTGGTCGGCCAGCATCTCCAGCACCAGAATGGGAACCATGGCCAGCCCCCCCGCAGGAAGAGGGACCAGAGCAGGCCAGGGGTTCCTGCTCAATCTGATCCAACCGGTAGATGATGCCCAGCAGGATCAGCGGGGGCGCCAGGGCGGCCAGGATCAAAAAGAGGACGGAATACAGGACCATTCAGCTCCTTCTCAAAGGCGGACCATCAGATGTCCAGGTTCACCGCGTATTTGGCGTTGCGCTCGATGAACTCCTTCCGGGGCTCCACCTTTTCCCCATGAGGATGGTGAAGATCTCGTCGGCCTTCACCGCGTCGTCCAGGGTGATCCGGCGCAGCGTTCGTTTCTCCGGATCCATGGTGGTCTCCCCACAGCTCATCCAAATTCATCTCGCCCAGGCCCTTATAGCGGCTGATATCCACCTTGGCGTTGGGGTTGTCCTCCGCATCTCGGCGGAGACCTGGTCCCGCTCCGCGTCCGAGAAGGCCACCCGCCGGCTTGCCCCGGGTGAGCTTGTAGAGGGGGGCACAGCGGAGTAGACATAGCCCTGCTCAACCAGCGGCCGCATGAACCGGAAGAAGAAGGTCAGCAGCAGAGGGGTGCGGATGTGGGCCCCGTCCACGTCGGCGTCGGCCATGATGATGATCTTGTGATAGCGCAGCTTCTCCAGGTTGAACTCGTCCCCGATGCCGGCGCCCAGGGCGGTGATCACCGGCTGGAGCTTGTCGTTGCCGTAGACCCGGTCGGCCCGGGCCTTCTCCACGTTGAGCATCTTGCCCCATAGGGGGGGATGGCCTGGAACCGGGAGTCCCGCCCCTGGGTGGCCGAGCCCCCCGGCGGAGTCGCCCTCCACGATGTAGATCTCGCAGAGGGACGGGTCCCGCCTCGTTGCAGTCCTGGAGCTTGTCGGGCATCTGCCCGCTCTCCAGCCCGGTCTTCCGGCGCACGGATTCCCGGGCTTTTCGGGCCGCCTCCCGTGCCCGGGAGGCGGTGAGGGCCTTTTCCAGGATGGCCCGGCCCACGGCGGGGTTCTCCTCCAAAAACTCCTCCAGCTTCTCGCTGACGATGGCATTGACCAGGGCCCGCATCTCGCTGTTGCCCAGCTTGGCCTTGGTCTGGCCCTCGAACTGGGCCTCGGTGAGCTTGACGCTGATGACGCAGCACAGGCCCTCCCGGCAGTCCTCGCCGGAGACCTTGTCCTCGTCCTTCAGAATCTTCATCCGCCGGCCGTAGGCGTTCAGGGCGTTGGTCAGGGCCCGCTTGAACCCCTCCTCATGCATGCCGCCCTCCGGGGTGTGGATGTTGTTGGCGAAGGAGACGATGGCCTCGTTATAGCTGTCGTTGTACTGCATGGCGATCTCCGCCATGGCGTCCTCCTTGGAGCCGGCCATGTAGATGACCCTGGTCGTGGATGGGGGTCTTGTTGCGGTTGATGTAGGTGACGAACTCCCGGATGCCGCCGGCGTAGCACATGGTGTCGGAGATGGTCTCCTCCCCCGGCGGTCGGCGATGGTGATGGTGAGGCCGGCGTTCAGGAATGCCTCCTCCCGCATGCGGGTGTGGAGGGTCTCGTAGTCGTACTCCGTGTCCTCGGTAAACATCTCCGGGTCGGGCTTGAACACCACCTCGGTGCCCGTGTGGTCGGTCTTGCCCACGATCTGCATGGGCTGGGTCACCTGGCCCGGGGGCAAACTTCATCTCGTAGATGTTCCCGTCCTTCTGGACCTGCACCTCCAGCCACTGGGACAGGGCGTTCACCACGGACGCGCCCACGCCGTGGAGGCCGCCGGATACCTTATAGCCCCCGCCGCCGAATTTACCCCCGGCGTGGAGGACGGTGAACACCACCTCCAGAGCAGGTTTCCCCGTCTGCCGCTGAATATCCACGGGGATGCCCCGGCCATTGTCGGAGACAGTGATGATGTTGCCCGGCTCAATGCCCACCTGAATCTCGGTGCAGTATCCGGCCAGTGCCTCGTCGATGGCGTTGTCCACGATCTCATACACCAGATGGTGCAGGCCGGAGGTGGACGTGGAGCCGATATACATGCCGGGCCGCTTGCGTACGGCTTCCAGGCCTTCCAGCACCTGGATCTCTGAGGCCCCGTATTCATGTTCCACGGTGGTGGCGTTTTTCTGTTCCAACTGATCCATAGATACCTCCAAACACAACGTAACGCAAAACCTGGGAGAAAGGGCAAGCACCCTGCCAGGTTACTTTCTATATCGTCAAACTTCCCAATTCCATCCGCTTGAGCAGGGTTGCCGTGGACAGCTGGGAGAGGTAGACTTTGACCTTCCCCGCCTTGTCCCGGCAGAGGAGGAAGGATTTGGGAAGATCCTCCCCACGGGGATCACCTGGCCCGCCTGCTGGGCCTGGGCCAGAAAGTTCCGGGTGATCCGGGAGGAGGTGGTGTTGTCCAAATCAAAGATGCCCAGCACGTCCCGCTCTGGGATCACCACGGAAGCGCCGATGTGCAGATACATGCCGTCTTTCCCCTTTCCTGGGATGGGTGCCCTGGAAAAATGGGGCAGTTTCCCTTGATTTTATCACGAATCTTCTCTCGAATGCAGGGGTATTTCTGGGGTTTAGGCCAAATCGTCTGCCGCCCCAGCATCGGCCAGGGTGCCTTGGACAATGTGCAGGCTGTTTCCTGGAAACGTCCCTGCCTCCGGAGGCTGGCGCCGGTGATGAACACCTGCCCGCCGGTGATCCTTCCCAGGACAAAGTCCTGCCGGCGCTGATCCAGCTCTGAGAGCACGTCGTCCAGCAGGAGGATGGGCCACTGGCCGGTGTCCTCCTGAAAGATCTCCCGCTCGGCCAGTTTGAGGGAGAGGGCGGCGGTCCGGGTCTGCCCCTGGGAGGCAAACTGCCGGGCGGGCTGCCCGTTGATGGCCGCCAAGAGATCGTCCTTATGGGGGCCGGAGAGGCAGGATTTTGCCTCCAGCTCTGCCCGGCGGTGGCTGTTTTGGTGCTCCCGCAGGGCCTCGTACAGGGTAACCGTGGGGCCCAAGGGGTCTGTCACCGTCCGCACCGTCTGGTAGGACAGGGCCAGTTCCTCCCCCCCGCCGGAGAATTCCCGCTGAATGACCTGGGCCTTCTCCGCCAGTTTGCGGATGAAGTGGGCCCGGTAGTGGATGACCAGGGCCCCGGCCCGGGCCATGGCCTCGTTAAAGTCCTCCAAAACCTCCAGCAGGCTGGGATTCTTCTCCCAATCCCGCAGAATCCGGGTTTTGTGGTCCAGCAATTTTTGGTACTGGGACAGGGCCTCGGCATACCTGGGCCGGAGCTGGCAGATGGCCCGGTCCAGAAAGGTCCGCCGTTCCGCCGCGCCCGCCTTGATGAGGGCCAGGTCCTCCGGGCAGAAGAGGACGGTCTGCAGGATCTCTGACAGCTCCCCGCCGTTTTCAGCTTCACGTGGTTCACAAACAGCTGCCGCCGGGCCCCCTGAAACAGCTGGGCCTGGATGAGAAAGTCCCGCCCCCGGCTCTCCACCTGGGCGGTGATGGTGCCCTGGGTTCGCTGGAAGGCGATGAGCTCCTTATCCCCCCCCGGGCCCGATGGGACCGGGCCCCGGCCAGAAAGCCGATGGCCTCCAGCAGGTTGGTCTTTCCCTGGGCGTTTTCCCCAGATGACGTTGACCCCAGGGGAAAACTGAGCAGAAAACTGGGTATAGTTGCGAAAGCCGTCCAGAGAGATGGAGCAAACCCTCATTGCACCAAGAGCTCCCGCCCCTGGAAGGTGACACGGTCCCCTGGGCGGAGCTTCTTCCCCCGCATGGTACACACGTCCCCGTTGACAGAGACCTGGCCCTCCTGGATGAGGACCTTGGCCCCCCCCCTGGGCCGCCCACCAGGTTGGCCAGCTTCAGCAGGGCTTCCAGCTTGATGTATTCCGTTGTGATGGAAATCACTTGTTGTTCTGCCATGGTATGTATTGACTCCTTCGTAAGGGGGGGGTACGGACCCTTCGGGTGGTTGGGGCTCTTACGGAGCCTCGGGGCGCTGCGCCCTGGGGGGCCCTGCCTGCCCGGCGGGGGTCCCCATTTCTCCCGAGAAATGGGGGAAAGAGGGCCGAGGGGCAAGCCCCTGGACCCCGAGTTTTATGGCCCGCTTGCCGCCGCTCGCTCGTTTTTGGGATCGTTGTCTCTGATCCGGCGGAGGGGCTATTTCTTCCGATATGCTAGAACCGATTTGGGACGCATTTTTCGGAGAAAAATATGCTGGAAAGAATTTTCTCGAAAGAAAGTTTCCAAATCAGGGCACGTACATGGGCCTCGTAATAGCCCATCGACCGAAACAATGTGGCACGACCGCCAAAGCAGAACGAGCGAGCAGCGAGTGGACTATAAAGGGGGGGCGGGGGGCCACCCCCGCGACTCTTTGCGTCCGGGCTTTCTCTAGAGAAAGCCTGGATCCCCGCCCGGGACCGGGCGGGGAACCACGCCGCAGGTTTTAACCTGCGATGGTCCTAACAGGACCACCTGCCGATGAGATCGACATCAAAGATCCGCCTTGAGCCGCACCGGCAGCACCAGGAACAGGAAGTTATCCTCCCCATCAGCGGGGACAATGATGCAAGGGGTAATGGGGCTGGACAGTTCCAGGGTCACTTTTTCCCGGGAGGCGGCCTTCAGGGCCTCCATCATGTAGCGGTTGTTGAAGCCGATCTCCAACCCGTTGCCGCTTCCCTCCATGGGGCAGCGGTCCTGGGCATTGCCGATGGCAGTGCGGGTGGTGATGTGGATTTCTCCCTCCCCCATGACGCGCGCAGGGGGCTCTTCAGCTTCTCGCTGACAATGAGGGACACCCGCTCAATGCAGGAGAGGAGCTGCTTGGTCTCCACTGTGACCTTGATGGGGTTGTTTCTGGGGATGGCCTGGCGCCAAGCCAGGAACTCCCCTCCAGCCGCCGGGCGATGAGGATGGTGTCCCCCATTTTGAAGAGGACGTGGCGGGCGCCCTGGTGGACGTCCACGGGATCGTCGGTCTCCCGGCAGATTTTTTCCACCTCGCTGAGGGAGGCTCCAGGGACGACGAACTCGAAGTTTCCATTCTTTTCCAAAATAGGCTCCTTGCGGAGGGCCAGGCGGAAACCGTCCACCGCCACCATGGTGAGCCCCTCCTCATCCACCACGAAGAGGCCGCCGGTGTGGATGGGGCGGCTCTCATCGTCGCTGACGGCGAAGATGGTCTGGCTGATCATGGATCGGAGGGTCTGCTGGGGCAGGGTGATGGAGTTTTGGTACTCTACAGTGGGCAGCTCCGGGAAGTCCTCCGGGTCGATGCCCATGAGGTCGAACTCACTCATGCCGCAGGAGATGTGAACTTTCAGGTTCTCTTCCTGGAAGAGCAGGACGTCATCGGGCATTTTCCGGATGATGTCGCCGAACAGCCGGGCGGGGAGGACCATGGAACCGGTTTCCGTCACTTCCCCCTGGAAGCAGGAGCGGATGCCGGTTTCCTGGTTGTACCCGGTGAGGAAGACGTTGCCGGTTTCCTCCGCTTCCAAAAAGCAGGCCTTCTAGGGCAGGGATGGTACTCTTGGAGGAGACGGCCCGGGAGGCGGTGAGGATGGCGTTTTGGAGCAGTGCTTTCTCGCAGCTGAATTTCATGGAAAAACCTCCAATCGTGTCTGTTTCCTGGATGGCGGGTTTGGGGCTAGAGAGGGAGAACAGGAAAAAAAAATGTCGTAGTGGTAGTAGTAGGGGAAATTTTTTTTTGTGGAAAGTGGGGGACAAGCCCTTTTCTCCCAAGGAATTTTTTCCAACAGGGGGGTGTGGGACAGGTTGGGACAAAATGGGGAGAAATGCGGCAGGGTTCGTTTTCTCCACACCATAGTTTCCACATGTCCCCAAAAATCGGTGGAGAAAAGAGGGGATTTAGTTGTACCGCTCGTTGATGTTGGAGCGGATGTCTTTGATGACTTCGTTGGTCTCCGGGTCGGATTTGCACTGCTTCTCCACCCGGTCGATGGAGTGGAGGATGGTGGTGTGGTCCCGGTTGTCAAACTCCTTGCCGATGTCTTTCAGGGAGAGCTTGGTCATGTGCCGGGTGAGGTAGATGGCGATGTGCCGGGCCCAGCTGGTGGCCTTGGTCCGGCCCTGGCCCCGGATGGCGGCGGGGTCGATGTCGTAGAACTTGCCTACCTCTTCGATGATGACTTCGGCGGTGGGGAGGATGTCAGAGGTCTCCTTAAACATGTCCCGCACCGCCCGGGTGACGGAGCTGGCGTCTACGTTGTTGCCCAAGAGATCCCGGTAAGCCAGAATTTTCTTGACAGTACCTTCAATCTGCCGGACGTTGGAGGTGATGTTCTCCGCCACGTAGATGAGGACCTCCTCCGGCAGCTCCACCCCCATGCGGATGGCCTTGTTCTTGATGATGGCCATGCGGGTCTCGTAGTCCGGAGGCTGGATGTCTGCCAGCAGACCCCACTCGAAGCGGGTTTTCAGACGGTCCTCCAGCCGGAGCATCTCCTTGGGGGGACGGTCGGCGGTGAAGACGATCTGCTTTTTTGTCTTCGTAGAGGGTATTGAAGGTGTTGAAGAACTCCTCCTGGGTGGTGTCTTGCCCGGCGATGAACTGCACATCGTCCATGAGGAAGACGTCGGCGGAGCGGTACTTGTCCCGGAACTCCTGGTTCTTGCCGGCGCGGATGTCTCGGATGAGTTCGTTGGTGAAGTCCTCCCCGCGGATGTAGACGATCTTATAGTCGGGTGATTCTTGTGGATGGTGTGGGCAATGGCGTAGAGCAAGTGGGTTTTTGCCCAAACCGGATTCCCCGTGGATGAAGAGGGGTTGTAATTCTCCGCCGGGTGCTCTGCCACTGCCAGGGCGGCGGCGTGGGCCAGCTTGTTGGAGTTGCCCACCACGAAGCGTTCGAAGGTGTATTCCTCGGTGCCTGGCAGAAAACGGGAAGGGGCCTCGGGTTTTGAACTGGGTTTCCCCTCCTCCCCCAGGATCACCACGTCCAGGTCGGCGGAGAACAGGTCGTACAAGGCCCGTTTGATGTCCTCTGCGTACCGGGATATGAGGATATCCCGCTTGAACTCCGTGGGCACGGATAAAATGAACCGATTCTCGTCCAGGGCCACCGGTTCGATGTCGGAAAACCAGGTGGAAATGGTGGTTTCGGTCATGTTCTGCTTTAGGATGGAGAGCACTCTCTCCCAGATTTCCGCGGCGGAGTTCATGGGCATCCTCCTTTTTCGGCAAAATGTACGGTCTCCTGTGGTTTTTGGATACTTTTCCCCAAAATGGGAAGGTTTTGTGGAGAACTCGATAAAAAAATCAGTTTATTATATCAGGTTTTGCCCCCGTTTGCAAGATTTGGGCACAATTCCTGGGGAGGGCTGCCTTGTAGGCAACGAGGGTACAGGCCGTTTTTGGGGACAGAGCGCAGGAGGGCGGGGGGGGAAGAACAGGGCTGCGCTAATTGTCGTAGTGTAAAAATCAGAAGGCACAAGATGTTGCGTCATGGAGGAACCGTAAAAATTTAGGTTGACATATCGGGTTTTTTTTCCGTTATAATAAGCTTCACGTAATCATGACCTTTTGGGGTTTTGGTTGCCATGGATTGGACAACCGCGGCTGGGGCAATGCAGCCGTTGTGGTTGGCGGGGTTTCCCGCTGGAAATCGATACAGGAGGTGTATCAGAATGGTTCGTACCTATCAGCCCAAGAAGCGTCAGCGTTCCAAAGGAGCACGGGTTCCGCAAGCGCATGGCCACTGCCAACGGGCGCAAGGTTCTGGCTCGTCGCCGCGCCAGAGGCCGTGCCCGGCTGACCCACTGATGCCAAGGTTAACCGCATAGAGCGTACATACAAGGGGCGGGGACTCTGGTTCCACCGCCCCTGCGAAGCATCGAGAGATTTGGGGTCCGTTTTGCGGGACCCCTGCCCTTTGCTGGTTGCCCAGACTGTGCCTCTCCAGGGCAGGTATGGGCGGCGAGGGCATCGTCTTCCCCGTATGGCGCTCTGCGGGTCAAGGAGAACGATCGCTGTGAAGCATACTGTGTCCTTAAAGGAGAATCGAATCTTTCGCCGGCTGTACGCCAAGGGGAAGAGCGCAGTGGCGCCCACCATGGTCCTCTACTGCCGGAAAAACGGACGGAGGGGAGAGCCGCCTGGGCCTGACCACCGGGACCAAGCTGGGCCACGCGGTGGTCCGCAACCGGGTCCGCCGCCGTCTGCGGGAGATTTACCGCCTCCAGGAGGACAAGCTGCTG
>VOFC01003826.1_pt1 | contig 30243 bp, 55 predicted proteins | sample 5384161 | NCBI WGS metagenome assembly VOFC01 (sample SAMN12384722, study PRJNA508395) | human gut metagenome | isolation source: healthy gut B | host: Homo sapiens
TTTACGACCAACAGGCACCTTATCGTATTGCCATGGAAAAATGTTTCCCTGACTTTGATATGAGTCACATGAATCAAGCCTACATTCGTTTCCGCCACTATTCTGATGTTGGTTTCCGTGTAATGGCCGGTGAGTGGACAACCGAGATATTTCCGTTTTTGGCGCTGTAAAGAGACGCTTTTGGAGTTTGGCTACCGTGAAATTGATGAAGAAACGGGTAGCCATTTTCAAGAGGTTTACGAGCATGAGTTGGAAAATATCACCATGCTTGATGAAATGCGCATGACCCTTGATTTCCTCAAGAGAAAAAAATGTTCCTATGGGGATTATTACCAATGGACCAACAGAGCACCAACTTAAAAAGTCAAAAAGTTGGGACTTTATGATTACGTTGATCTAAGCGTGTCATCGTCAGTCAGGCAACAGGTTTCCAAAAAGCCTGAGAAGGAAATCTTCAACCTCGCAGCTGAGCAATTTGACATGAATCCATCGACGACGCTCTACGTTGGAGACTCTTATGACAATGATGTCATGGGTGCCTTCAATGGTGGCTGGCATTCTGTGGTTTAACCACCGTGGCCGTAACCTCAAACCAGGTACTAAGCCAGTATTCGACTTGGAAATCGATAGTTTTGAGCGCTCTTTGGAGCGGTGAAAGTCCTTTTCGACCTTCCAAATAACAAATATATCTTTGATATCAATGATAATGAAAATCCAGTCCTTCAACTAGGTATCAATAATGGTCTTATGATGGCGGCTGAACGTCTTCTTGAGAGCAATATGAGTATTGATAAAGTGGTTATCCTTCTTCGTTTGAATGCTAACCAGGAAAAAATCCTTCGTATGAAATATGGAAGATAAATAAGAGCGGCCTCGATTTGAAAATGGCCGTTTATTTATCAGAAAATGAAAATCGAATCAGAGACCAAAGGAAGAAATAATGGAGGTGAAGCTCTTAAAGTAATAGCTTTAAGGGCTTTTTGCTAACAACTAAAAAAGCGACCCTAGATAATCAGGATCGCTTGTCTTATGAAGATCAGTCGATGATTTAGCTGATCTTGTTTTGTTCATCCATATAAGATGTATCATTCCAACATTTAAGAGTGAAGTGCTCGAAATCATTGGTTTCGAGAATAGTGACAGAAGCATTGTCAAGACCTCCTGCTTTTTACGAAGAAGACCAGGTTCAAAACCAAGGAGGGTACGGATAGAAGCTGTTAGGTTAGCTCCGTGACCGACGATGAGGACATTTTTAGCATCACTATCTTTAAGTGTTTTAACAAATTCGGCCACACGTTTTTGGTTGTCTGGTAGACAGACTCAGCTTGGAAGTCATTAGCACGGAAGTTGGCTAGATTGTTACGGAAGGCATCCATTTCTTTTGGATAGATGGCTTGATAAGGGAAATCTTTTGCCCTTCTAGTTTGCCTAGTTGCCATTCACGCAAAAGTTTTAGTGTAGGTAACTTTAGCTTTAGGCTTTTGAGACTCCATGATGAGCTCTGTAGTTTTTTAGCACGAGGTAGGTCACTTGAGAAGACCAAGTCAAAAATGAGTGTCACTGAAGATAGTGACCTAGCTCACGTACTTGTTCAACAGATTCTTTTAAGTAAAGGCGAGTCTCCCTTGGCGCCTTGAAGTCGGCCTTCCAAGTTCCACTCAGTTTTACCGTGACGTACAAAATACAGTTTCATGATTACTCCCTTAATATCAGCAAATTCAGCATTAACAAAATCAGCAAGTTCTTGACTATTGATACGAATAGAACGCCCATTTCCCCCGCTGAGACAATGAGGAAACCAGCTTCTTGGGCAGACTGATCGATGTAAATAGGGAAATTGTGTTTTTGGCGAATTCCCACTGGGTTGTTGGCTCCGTGAACATAGCCAGTCGTTTTTGGAGATCCTTTTGTGGAATCATTTGAACCTTCTTGTTCCCTGAAATTTTAGCTAATTTCTTTTCAGACAGGTGTTCGGTGATAGGGACAATGCCGATGACAGGCCCTGTCTTATCTCCCCTTAAGGGCGAGGGTTTTATAAATGCTCTCACGCGCCACATCTTCTGGAAGATCCCCTCTAAACCATTGAAGGATAAGCTATCATGGTCAATCTTAGCTTTATCAAGAATTTGGTCAACCAGGGTCTTTGACTTTGCCTTTCTTAGCCATTGTCATATCTCCTTTTAAAGTTATTCATTTCTACCATCCATTATAACATATTCGTCCGAACAAGCCTAAACCAATTTGACAAGAAGAAAACCAGTGCTTTAGACACTGGTTTTTACTGACTACTAGATAAACTTGTCGAAGTAGTCTTCTTATTTTTAGTTGGTTTTGCTTAATCTTACCAAAGAGTTTTTTTCAAAGGTTTTACGTTTGTTTTTCTCGGGATTGATTTGGCTAAGATCTAGAATATTATCGAATCCAGGAAGACTTCCTTGTGAGGTATACTGATGTAGATCATAGTCAATATCAGTGTTTGGCAAAGTCTCATAGTAACCAGAGTCAGTACCGTAGGCGGGAATCCAAACAGCATCGAAGTTTCTGGTTGAAACCTCTTGCTCAAGCATGAAATAAGCACCGATATAGAGACCGACTTTATCAGCTCCTAGACGTTTGAGCTCAGCTAGAAAAAGCTTGGACACCTTCCTCCATATTAGGCATGGTTTCCTCTTCAACGTCAATCCAGTAATAGGTAGGTTTGTATGGAGAAGCATTTTGTAGAAAATACGAGCCTCCTCCTTCATCTCCTTGACAGAAGCACCTTGAGCGTAGGGAATAGACGGCAACTGAACATCACGTTTTTGGAGTTCTTTGATATGTGTTTTAAAAAGATTTGTCATCCCCATTCGAACTAGCGGCATTGCTATCCTTACTAATCTGTGATCCGCCAAAGACGCGGATAATAGCACCAGAAATATGATTTGACAAGACATCGTAATCGATATCCTGAGGTAGTTGCCACCCCGAAAGGTCGATAATGGGATTGAGTATCAGCCCTCGTCGGAACTACTAGATGTACTACTGGTTGTTGTTTTCGGTGTAGTAGCAGAAGGAATAGCAGATTTCACGTTTTGGAGATGCGCCTGCTGTTTGGACGTATTGTGAATATTTGCAATAACTAATGCTAATCCTAAAAGAGCTAGAACCACGTAAACAACGATCGGTTTTATTTTTTTCTCATTACTCCCATTCTACCTTAAATAGCGCAAAAATGCAAAATAGAGTGTTTGTAAATTCTGTGAGAGATATTAAAGTGACTGATTTCCAAAAAGCCTTTGTAGTGCTGACTTAGGCACATTTTATGAATAAGGGTGTTTTGAGCTAGTCTTGAATTAAGTGAATTTTTCATTTATTAAAGCAAAGAAATTTAGCCTTAAAAGTCAGTTTCTTCCTTGAAACTAGCGCCACTAGTGGCATCAGACCAGGCGACAAGAGCTTGAGCAGAGTTATCAAGATAGGTCTTGAGAGGTTGCTTCAAATCATAAATAGTCTCCCAAAATCCTAGGACTTTTCCTTCGTTGTCGATAGCAGCTTGGTAGGTCTGGATGAGGACTTGATCAAAACTGTCAGTTGGAATCTGATAACTTCTTTCTTTGGTAGAGGATGCTAGAACTTCAGACATGACCCAATCGGGCAGATTTTCAGGCTCACGGGGGAAGAAACACCGTCAGCGCCACCGTTGTCGTAGAGAAAGTTTCCTTGGGCATCATAGGCTGCTAATTTATAGGACAGGTGATTCAGTAGTGTTTTTAAATCATTCATATCTTCATCATAGCTTCTTTCAGGAGAAATGGCAATGCTTTGATTGGAGACAATATTATCATAGGATAGTATCAGTTTGTCCGAGGAAAGTATTATCTCTTGGAGCAGTATCAGGGTATAATAAAGTAAAAAAAGAAGACTCGAGGTGAAAATATGTCAAAACTTATTTTTTTAGATGTTGATGGGACATTGGTGGATTATCATAACCGCATTCCAGAGTCAGTAGTAAAGGCAATTCGTCAGGCGCGTGAAAAGGGGCATCTGGTATATGTTTGTACTGGCCGTAGCAAGGCAGAAATGCAACCTGAATTATGGGAAATTGGCTTGATGGGATGATTGGTGGCAATGGCTCTTATGTAGAGCATCATGGCCAAGTCCTCATGAATCAGCTGATTTCCAAGGAAGATGCAGCAAAGATTGTGGATTGGCTGACAGAGTGCCATCTGGCCTTTTATCTGGAGAGCAATAACGGTCTCTCTTTACTAGTCCTGATTTTCGGGAGCGGGCGCGTGAGACACTAAAGACTTACGCTATTCAAAAGGGGCAATCTGCAGAGTCTGTTGAGGGTAAGGAACCAGAAGATTTTCATTCATGGCCTCCAGTATGGTGGGGAACTCTACCGTGACGACCTAAACAAGGTCAGTTTCGTTTTGGAGTCTTATCAGGATCACTTGGATTCCAAAGAAGCTTTTTTCCACAGCTTGAAGCCCATACTTGGGGAGGTCGAGGTGAAACAGCCTTTTGTTTGGTGATTTGGGTGTTAAGGATATTAACAAGGCCCATGCCATTGATGTTCTTTTGGAATATTTGGGGGCTAAGCGTTCGGATACCATTGCTTTTGGTGATGCCAAGATTGATATCCCTATGTTGGAATACTGTGAGGTTGGGGTTGCCATGGGAAATGGTGGGCCAGAAATCTTGGCTATGGCAGACTTTGTAACAGACGATGTTGAAGCTGATGGCCTCTACAAGGCTTTTTTGAGAAATTGGGTTTATTGCAATAGAAAAAACTGAGTTCCTTTTTGGGAGCTCAGTTTGTGTTTTATGCCGGTTTACGTCCGATAAATTTTTTTCAAGAGGTACAAGAAATAGCCAACAGCAATGTACCCGGCACTGATGACTAGGACATTTACCAAGACCTTGTTCCAACCAAATTTATTGACATTGATAAAGAAGTAGGCGAAGGGGCTATCTTTGGCACCTGAATTGGGAGTTTTAAACCAAGCCATTTAGTAGGGCAAAGGCAAAGTAAGACAGAGGAACTACAGACCAGTAAATAGGCTCACGTAGACGGTAGGCCTTTCTTAGCATCGAAAATGAGAGTATCAAGGACCAATCCCCAAGGCACAATATAGTGGACAAGAAGTTACGGAGGGTCCAGAATTTCTCAGGTTCTGTAATAGGTGCCAAGAGGATGTGATAGATGACTCCAGTGATGAGGATGGCCATAGTTACGCCACCCTTTGTAACGTGCAAAGGAGTTTTGGTGTTTGTCGTCGCATCCCCTTTTTAAAGTCATAGATGATAAAGAAAAAATCAAACTAGAGAAGACCAGGATATTGGACAAAACAGTGTAATAGAGCAACATACCCCAACCATCATCATGGATTTGGATAGAGACTCTACCAAACCACAGAGGGCTAGTAAGATACGGTAAAATCGTGAAATAGTCATAAGCTTCCTTTTCCTAATAAATAATCTCTCTTATCATATCACATTTTTTTCACTAACAATTTATTGAAAATTCTAGTAAAATCAAAGTAAGAAAGACTTTAAGGAGTAATGATGTCCAATTTAATCGATTATCTTGAAAAGGTTAAGGATTTGTCTTTTGACCAAGAGCCTCTTAATATTTTGGATAAGGTTTGCATCAATGAGATTGGCTACCTGACTTATGAAAAATGGCTCTCTCAGCAAGTGATTTGAAGGAAACCATCAATTTACATGACTATGCTGAAGGGAAGGACTTAAATTGAGACTATACCTTCATGGTGACTAAGGAACGGGTAGATTTGGCTGAAGCCATGGTCAGGTCTAGGCGTTTCGCTGGACTTAATCTAAGTGACTACTGTAGTGTCTTGGACAAGGAAGTGGAAAAGCAGTTTGCGGCTATGATTTTCAGCTTGCCTGAATTGGACTACCAGCAGATTGTCTTTTCGTGGGACAGATGCTAGCGTTATTGGTTGGAAGGAGGATTTTCAACTGACCTACAGTCGGGGAAATTCCTGCGCATCGCTCAGCTATGGCCTTTCTGGAGAAGCACTTGCCAAACCTCAGTGGGTCATATCGCTGTTTCCTGGACACTCCAAGGGTGGCAATCTTGCCCCTCTATTCGGCTGTTCAGAGTTCGACTGCCTTGCGTGAGCAAATAGCAGAGCTCTTGCTTCTTGATTCTCCGGGCTTGATGAAGCCCCCTCTTAGAGAAGCCTTCTTACCAAGAGTTGAAACCCAAGATGACGGTTATCAGACCTCAAGAATCAGTTGTGGGAGTCATGCTCTACTGGGACAAGGTCGCAAAGCCTCGTAGCAGCAGATGGCATAGGCATCGCTCAACACAATGTCTTGCTTTGGCAGGTTGATTTGGAAGCAGGAGATTTTGTTTATGTGGACCAGCCCACAGACCTGAGTCAACGCTTGAAAGAGACCTTCCAAGAATGGATTGAGACCTTGCCAAATCAAGAACTCAAGCAAGTCTGTGATTTATTCTTTGATACCATTCTTTGATTCTGGAATTGAAAGTCTGGATGATATTGGGATTAAAACTCTTCCTAAGCTAGGCCAGATGTAGCAAGAATTTGGCAATCTCTCGGACCAACAAAAGAAGGTCCTACAAGATGGTTTCAACCAGTTGCTCTGGATTTTTTGGAAGTCAGGGAACAGAAAAACAAGCCTGCCCAAGCTAGAACTTCCTGATTTCATCAAGAAGTTGAGTGAATTAACCAACAACGATTAGAGACAGCGGAATCATAGAAGTGGAGAATTTTATGTCTAAAAAATGTACTTATTACAGGAGCAACATCAGGAATTGGCGAAGCAACGGCGCGTGCCTTTGCCGAAGAGGGAGAAAATCTCATCCTAACAGGTCGCCGCGTGGAGCGCTTAGGAGCTTAAAAGAAGAGCTCCAAGCAACCTATCCAAATCAAAAAGTTTGGACCTTTGCCCTGGATGTCACAGATATGGCCATGGTCAAGGATGTTTGCCAAGCTATTCTCAAAAGCGTGGGGCAAGTCCATGTCTTGGTCAATAATGCAGGTCTGGCACTAGGTCTAACAGCTTATCAAGACTATGAGGAGTAGGACATGCTGACCATGCTCGACACCAATGTCAAGGGCTTGATGATGGTGACACGTCATATTTTGCCAAAGCATGGTTGCTGCCAATGAGGGCCATATCATCAATATGGGCTCTACGGCGGGCATCTATGCCTACGCAGGGGCAGCCGTTTACTCAGCCACCAAGGCCGCAGTGAAAACTTTCAGTGATGGCTGCGTATCGATACCATTGCCACAGATATCAAGGTGACAACCATTCAGCCTGGTATCGTTGAGACCGACTTTTCTCAAGTTCGCTTTCACGGTGATAAGGATAAGGCAGCCAAAGTCTATCAAGGTTTAGAAGCCCTCCAGGCTCAAGATATTGCGGACGCAGTTCTCTACGTCACCAAGCAACCAAGACGTGTCCAGATTTCAGACATGACCATCATGGCTAACCAACAAGCTACAGGGTTTACCATTCATAGGGAGGAATAAAAAGCCTCCGATAAACCTTTTCCAGATGGAAAGGGCTACACAAAATTTGGTCTTACTCGTATTTTTGCCATGTCTAGATCATAAATAATATACATTCTGAGCCACTATAGGTGGCTTTTTATCATTTTTCCTAACCTTTTACGAAATATAAATTTAAATAGTGATATTTAAAAATAATAACTTATAAGTATTTACATGCAAGTACTTATATAAGTTATAATATAGGAGAGAGATTTGTATGTATCCTATTCATTTTTTTATAAAGATAGAAATGGACATGAACCTGTTAGAGAGTATATTGAAACATTATCCATAAATTCAACAAAAAGATTCTAGAATCAAATTACATAAAATTCAAGACTACCTGACTATGTTAAAAATAGAGGAACCATGATTGGTGAACCATTCATTAAACATTTGGAAGGAGAGATTTTGGGAACTAAGACCCTTAAGAGATAGAATTTTATTTGCAGCATGGCTAGATGATAGTTTTATTTTTGCTTCATCATTTTTGTGAAAAAAAAGACACAAAGACTCCAAGACGGAACTGATGAAGGCTCAAAAAAGCTTTAGATGATATAAGAAAGCGAGGATTGTAAGATGGCTCGAGAAAAGAATCCAGCAATTGGAAGTAGTTGGGATGATTTGCAGAAAACTATTTTCACTAGAGAGGAAATTGCGGGAGTGAACTCCGTGTCGCACTGATGTTTTGAGATTATTGATGCTCGTAAAAAAAAAAGGCATTTCCCAAAAGAAACTTGAAGAGCTAAGTGGTGTCAAACAACCTGTTATCGCACGTATGGAGACAGGTAAAAACAGCACCTCAGTTAGATACGGTTCTTAAAATACTGGCGAGTCTAGGTAAGACATTGGCGGTAGTCCCACTTGATTCACATGTGAAGTAAGTTTAGGGAAGACAACGTACTTTCATAACAATTATCATTTGCTATTCTAAAACGATTAACACGGACTTCCTGTGTTTTTTGTTTAATTTTCCCCAAAACTATGAAAGAAACTGTGAAAATGCTATAATGTAAGGGATGACATTATTGAAAGGATAAGTCATGCCACCAGTTACTCAGAACTTGAGATAGAACGTCAATTAATCGAGCAATTAATCTCTGGGGAGAGTCAGTGGACCTATCGCCCAGACTTAAAAAATGAAGATCAATTATGGGACAACTTTTTTGAGAAGTTAGCACAAAATAACGTTGCCCTACTCGCTGACCATCCCTTGACCGAGCAGGAGAAGCGCCAAATCAAGAACCAGCTTAACTTCATTAACTATTATGAAGCTGCTAAGTGGTTGACGGGTGAAAATGGTATTGCTAAAGTTGAGGTACAGCGTGAAGATGCTAGCCTTTGGGACTATCCGACTTTCTGTCATCTGGCGTGATAATATTGCTGCTGGAAAATCGAGTTACGAAGTAGTCAATCAAGTAGAACGTGATAAGGCTTATCCACAAGATCAGGACCGCCGTTTAGATACGACACTGATGATTAATGGCCTTCCTCTTATCCATATCGAGCTCAAGAGTCCTCGTGTGGCCTTTTTGGATGCCTTTCATCAAATCAAAAAAGTATGACCGTGAAGGAAAGTTACGTGGCATCTATTCTGCCCTTCAGATGTTTGTTGTGACTAATAAAGTAGACACACGCTTTACATTGCAGCTGCACGAGAGGATAAGCTCAATAAACAATTCTTGACATCTTGGGTGGATAAAGATAATAAACCCATGACCAGTCTCATGGACTTTGCCCATGAGGTCCTATCTATTCCACGTGCCCATCAGATGGTGATGCAGTATTCCGTCATTGATGATAGTAAAAAGCCCTCATCCTCTTACGTCCCTATCAAATCCATGCCATCGAGTCTGTTCAAGATGCCTCGCCGACAGGAATCAGGCTATATCTGGCATACCACAGGTTCTGGTAAGACCCTAACCTCCTACAAGGTGGCTCGCAACCTCTTGCAGATTCCAGCTATTCAGAAGACAATTTTCGTCGTGGACCGTAGGGACCTTGACCAGCAGACGACGTCGTCCTTTCTTTCTTACGCCGCTAATGATGTCATTGATATTGACGAAACGGACAATACCCATGACTTGGTCAAGTGTTTGGCAGGAAATGATAAGCGTGTGATTGTGACGACTATCCAGAAAATCACAACCATGATGCGCAAGTTCCAAGAAGGTAAATACCAAAAGGATTCGGAGAAAATCAAGGACCTTCGTGTGGCTTTTCGTTGTGGATGAATGTCACCGTGCGGTCACACCACAGACGCAAAAAGACATCAAAGGCTTTTTTCCACAATTCGCTCTGGTATGGCTTTACAGGCACACCGATTTTTTAAGGAAAATAAACGCAAGCAATTAGGTGATTTGGCACAAAACCACCCACCAACAATATGGCGAACGCCTCCATGAGAGTATACGGTCAAAGAAGCCATCCATGACGGGGCAGTTCTGGGATTTAAGGTGGACTATCGTAATACCATTATTTCGCCGATTCTGAAGAAGAAGACCTTCCTGACTCTGTCTATGAAGATAAAGAGCACATGCTAGAAGTCTTGGATGCTATCCTAAACAAAAGTTATCAACAGTTGGGCTTCCCAAATGGTGAGGGCAAGACCTACGAGGCCATCTTAACCGTTAAGTCCATTCCACAGGCTCAGGCCTATTACAATCTGCTCAAGAGTATCAAGGCAGGACAGGAACGTGTCAAGGTGTCAGAGCGGGTTAAGCGCGTGCTACTTGACTTTCCAAAGGTGACAGTCACTTACTCAGTGTCGGAAAATGAAGAAGAATCTATCGGCTACCAAGAGCACATGAAGCAGGTCGTGGACGATTACAATCAAGAGTATGGGACCTATTTTAATATGGCTGATTTGCGTGGCTTTAACACGGATATCAATAATCGTTTAGCTAGAAAGTTAGACAAATACATTCCTCGTAAAGAGCAGTTGGATTTTGGTCATCGTCGTTGACCGTCTTTTGACCGGTTTTGATGCCCCCATGTCTATCCACTCTCTTTATCGACCGTAAGCCCATGCGTCCACAGGATTTGATTCAAGCCTTTTAGTCGCACTAACCGCATCTTTGACAGTAAAAAGCGTTATGGTCATATCATCACCTTCCAAAGACCAGAGGCCTTTAAAGAGGCTGTGGATAACGCCCTTAGACTCTACTCAAACGGTGGTGAAAATGACGTCACTGCCCCAGACTGGGCAGAAGAAAAAAGCTAACTTTATCCAAGCCTGGATCGACTTCCAAGTAAAAGTGGAAGATGTGGAAAACTATGTCATCACGATTGAGCAGGCCACTAGCCCACAACTCCGTCGCATTGCCAAGGCATACCAGACCTTCGACAAGTATCTGGCATCTATCCGTGTCTATAGCGGAATACGATGAAGCGGCTATCTATACGGAGACAGGACTATCAGATGAAAAGCTCGAAACCTATCTAGGAATCTATCAAAATATCCTAGCAGAGCTCAAAAGCCGAGCCGAAGACGATGGTGATGATAATCTCTTTGATATCCACTACGAACTGGAATCCGTCCAAGTCGACGAGATTAACTATGCTTACATCCTGACCTTGATTCAAAGTATGATTCAGCAGGAAGAGGATAGTCCACAGGCTCTCAGTGATAAAGACATCGAAACTGTTGATAACTATATCCAGAGTCTGGAGAGGACTAATCCTAAATTAGCCGAAATCATCCGAAACCTGTGGAAAGAAGTCCAAGCCAATCCTAAAGATTACCAAGGACAATCGATTACTGGCGTCTTGGACACTATGATTGAAGCCATCATCGACGACCATCTCAAACGCTTTGCCAGAGAATGGTATGTCGGATTCGATGAACTTCGTTACTACGTCCAACACTATCGTAAAGGTGCTAAGAAGCAATCTGGAGAAAGCCAGCTCACCAAGAGCCAACGCTACAAAGACTACAAAGCAGAAACAGCTGATGCCCTCAACCCCGCTCAGCTACAAAAACACATCAAAGAAGCCTACACCAAACTCATCGAAGAGGTCATTGAACCGCTGAGAGTGGGGAGGTAGGAGATAATAAAGGAAGATTATTCATATGGTTAAAAAATTGATTTTCATATTCACACAGTACCATCAATTAAAAGATTCTGAGTTTACATATTCTTCCAAATGGTTAATAAAGTATGTGAATGAAGCAAATCTAGATGCTATTGCAATCACTAATCACGATTTATTTGATAAAGATAATTATCTTCAGGTTAAGAAAGACATGTTGAAAGCTCGAAATGGAGAGCCAGTTGTTGTATTTCCCGGAATGGAATTGGCTTTGGAAAAATTTCATGTTAACATTGTTTTTCCTGACAGTATGGTTGATGAGTTAACAGATTTTTTCTAGTTGGTTACAAGAAAAACATGTGGATCAAAATTCAAGCATAACAATTGATGAATTATTTACAAATTTGAAAAATTGGAATCAGGAATATACATATTTGAGTTGGGTAAAAGTAAAGGAATAGATGAAATACCTATTGAGTTACAAGAAGTTACTGCAGTAGGTGGAGTTAGGAATCAATTTCAATTTCAAATTATTAAAATGAAGAAGATAGCTTAACTCCTGTTTTATTTAGTGATGCACATGCTACTAAAATTGATAGTGATCCTGATAGGAACGATATTGATAAGTTAAAAGTAAGAGTACATATATTCAGATTGATAATTGTAATTTTTCAGAAATAAAAAATTGTATTTCTGATAAGAGTAAAGTAAGTCTAACAAGAGACAATTTACAGGATGTTGTTGAAATTGATGGATATAACTTATCAACTGGTTTGAATTTGGTTGTTGGTAAAAGAGGAACAGGGAAAACTCACTTTCTTGAACAAATAAAAAAACAGTTTGATAAGGAAGAAATTTATGAAATAGCTCAGTTTGAAACAGCTAAGGCTGATAGTTATATTGAAAAGCAAAGGAAAGAACAAGGAAATAAAGCATTTGAAAACTGGAAAGAAAAATACAACAGGCAGTTTCTCTCAATAAAAGGCTATTTGGATAGTATTGATAAAAGCTATGATGAAGACATTGAATTATTTCTAGACAGTGTGAAAGAATATGCAAGTGATCTTGATAGAAAAGGTAAGTCACAACAGTTTAAGCTATTTAGAGAAGCCCCTTTTGAACTTCAAACTACTGATTACATTGAGGAAGGTTTAAATTCTTTACTACAACTAATCAATAATGAGCGAATATGGACTCTTTTAGGAGATTCAAATTTAAACGAGGTTTTTTATTGAGACTTATAATGAACTTCGGAAAATATTGATTGAAAAAAATAAAGCAAAATATATTAGAGAAAATGTAAATTTGATTTTAAGAAATTCAAAAGATTTTTTAACTAATCAAACTGGTATAAGAAATGTTCACGATATCGAAATTAGTAAGGTAATTAAGAAAAAGCAAATTGAGAAAAGTATCAGTTCCTTTTTATGCAAAGTTATTACAACTACCGAGTTAAAAAAGAGAAAAGATTCATGGTTATCAAATTATCGTAAATTTGACTCCATTTCAAAATGCCAGCCAATTTAGGGTAGACTTTACTACACAAGAGAGTGTTCAAGAAGATTTGATAAAGCCTTATTTGTCTAAAAAATTATATTACTTTTTTAAAGAATCTCAAAAATAAAAAATTTTATAATAGTACTAACCTTGCGGAATATTTTATGCATAAGGAAGTAAAACTCCTCGACTCAGACGGCACCCGGCTTCTGGTGGTCAAGCAGTCGGATTTGCTTTTAATGATGAGACTGAATGAAGCAAGACAGAAAAATGTAATTTTGATAGATGAACCTGAATCGTCATTAGATAATGCTTATATTCAAACAGAATTAAACAGTGCTTTAAAAGAGCTAGCTAAACGTAGAATGGTTTTTGTCGTAACACATAATTCTACTCTAGGTGCCCTCTTGGAACCAGATTATTTAGTGGTGACAACTAAAAATGAGCAAAATGAATATACTATTTTAACTGGTGAATTTAGTTCAAATAAAATAAGTGATTCAAAACTTAATTCTGAAAGTAGTTTTGAAAAGTTCGTTGAAGCTATGGAAGCAGGAATAGATACATATCATAAAAAGGAGAAATATATGGAAATCTTAACCAATGATGGCAAAAATGTTTCTTTAATATTGGAGAACAGAAGATTAGCCCGCAAGATTTAAGTAAGGATAATTTGGTAGAAATTTTTAACTCGATTTATGAGTTAGGAGATGAAATAGTATTTCCTAATGACGAGATGATTGCAAATATCAAGAATCCAATCGAAAAAGAGATTGTTGATCAGATTGTTAGGAAAATCAAAGAATTCAGTGATAATATTGAGAATATCCGCCAGGAAATTAATTCCCAATTTCCAAAAATTGAGGATTAGAAATGAATACTCAAAATAAAGAACCAAACATTAGGTTTAATCAGTTTAAAGATCTTTGGAAAGTTGTTGAACTAGATTCCATTTCTCAAAAAAGTAAAGACTAAAAATATTAATAATAAATTCGAGAATGTGTTAACAAATTCGGCAGAATTTGGTATTATTCCTCAACGTGATTTCTTTGATAAAAGTATTGCTAATTTAAAGAACCTAAATAGTTATTATGTGGTTCAGCCTAATGATTTTGTATATAACCCAAGGATATCAAATAAAGCTCCAGTAGGTCCTATAAAAGCAAATTTTTCGAATAGTACAGGAGTGATGTCCCCTTGTATTATGTTTTTAGAACTCAAAATATTGATGTTTTCTTCTTAGCAAAAATACTTTGATACTTCATATTGGCATAAATTTATGAAGTTAAACGGAGATACTGGAGCCAGATCAGATCGTTTTGCAATTAAAGATTCAGTCTTTAAAAAATGCCAATCCCTTTTCCTAGTCTTCCTGAACAATCTGCCATTGGCTCACTATTCCGCTCCCTCGACGACCTTTTGGCTAGCTACAAGGACAATCTTGCCAATTACCAATCACTCAAGGCAACCATGCTCTCTAAGATGTTTCAAAAGCTGGGCAGACAGTGCCTGAGATTCGGTTGGATGGATTTGAAGGTGAGTGGGAAGTAGTTAACTTAGGAACATTGATTGAAAATTATGACGAGGTAATATCAGGTACGTCAGGTTTTCCTATTGCAACATCTTCTAGAAAAGGTCTTTATTTACAGAATGATTATTTTGAAGGTGGAAGAACAGGAATAGATTTGACACTTGATTTTCATAGAGTTCCAATTGGCTATGTCACATATCGTCATATGTCGGATGATTCTATTTTTAAGTTTAATAAGAATAATTTTGAAACTGATGTTCTGGTATCTAAAGAGAATATCCTGTTTTTATTAGTAACGATAGTTCTGATATCGATTTTCTACTTTTATCATTTGAATAACTCTAGATTATTTTTAAGATTTTCAACTATGCAAAATTGGGCGGTACACGTGTTCGGTTGTACTATAAAAACCTCATTACTTATAAGATTGCAGTGCCGACAGTAAAGGAACAACAAGCCATCGGCACCTATTTCTCAAACCTCGATAACCTCATCAACTCTCATCAAGAAAAAAATTTCTCAGCTCGAAACACTAAAAAAGAAACTATTGAAGGATATGTTTATTTAGAAGGGGAATTATGAAAAATGCGAACACAAAGCATCATATTGTACCTCAAAGTTATTTGAAGAGATTTGACTAGAAGAAATAGCAATAATGCTGGATATCATATTGGCGTTTATCAACTTGAATCAAAAAAAATATTTACTGATGCGATAAAAAAATGTTGCTTTTAAGAACAACTATTACGATGTAACGAATAAAGGAAATAGTAAATATTGGGAAAAAATACTTTGCTGATAATATTGAACATCTATATGGCATGACTTTAACAAATATAATTTCAACTATTACTTTGTCCAATTTTTAGAAATAATATATTATCTGATATACAACGCAAAAATCTAGCAAAAATGGCTATATTTCAAATATTGAGAGTACCTGGGTTTCTAAAGCGTAGATTTGAGCATGGGAAAGGATTACTTGACAAAAAACAACAGAAGAAATTCTTCATTTATCCAATGACAAGAAAAAAGGATAATTTTGTTAAAGATTCATATATAGAATCGATAGCCGATGAAGCAATTTTAGATTTTCTTTCTCATGAATTGAATAATAAAGTGTTGCTTATATATTATAATAATTCTAGAACACCTTTTATTACAAGTGATTCACCAGTTGTTATGTATAATACCGAAAGCGACTCGTTCTCCTATGATGATAATGGAATTAGCATAGGAGCAACATTTGTATATTACCCGTTAACTCTAAAATACTTATTCAGATGATTTCAAAAGATTTTAATTGTGGAATATTTAACAATTTGGACAATGGATTAACAGCTCTTTCAGATGAAGATATTCTCTTTGTTGAACGGATAAATCAGTTCCAATTAAAAAGCTGGAAAGTCAAATATTTGTACATCCTGATTATTTAAGTTATATAAAATGGATTATCAGATAAATTAAACTAGAAAGAAACATTATGTCAGAAATAACACAAACCTCCCAGTCGCTTTATCAAGCCCTGTGGAACTCAGCGGATGTACCCGCTCTAAGATGGATGCCAATGACTACAAGTCCTATCTCTTGGGCATGGTCTTTTACAAGTATTTGTCGGACAAGATGCTCTTTTTCGTGGCAGAGACCATGGAGGAAGAGACAGAAAGCTTGGAAGAGGCACTGGCAGTCTATCGTAAATACTACGAGGATGAGGAGACTCACGAGGATCTCTTAGCAGTCATCACTGATGAGATGAGCTATGCCATTCATCCTGACTTGACCTTTACGGCACTGGTAGAGCGAGTGAATGATGGAAGCTTTCCAGCTAGAGGACTTGGCTCAGGGCTTCCGTGATATTGAACAGAGTGACGAGCTCTATGAAAACCTTTTTGAAGATATCGATCTCTACTCTAAGAAACTTGGGGCGACTCCACAAAAGCAAAAACCAGACTGTTGTGGCTGTGATGAAGGAGTTGGCGGTCTTAGATGTGGCTGGTCATGCTGGTGATATGCTTGGTGATGCTTACGAGTACTTGATTGGTCAGTTTGCGACGGATTCAGGTAAGAAAGCTGGTGAGTTCTATACACCGCAACCTGTTGCCAAGCTCATGACTCAGATTGCCTTTTGGACGTGAGGACAAGCAAGGCTTTACCCTTTACGATGCGACTATGGGGTCAGGCTCACTCTTGCTTAACGCCAAACGCTATTCACGTCAACCACAGACAGTGGTTTACTTTTGGTCAAGAGTTGAATACCTCAACATATAACCTGGCACGTATGAACATGATTCTGCATGGTGTGCCAATTGAAAATCAGTTTTTGCACAACGCTGATACATTGATGAGGATTGGCCAACCCAGGAGCCGACTAACTTTGACGGTGTTCTCATGAATCCACCTTATTCAGCTAAGTGGTCTGCTAGCTCAGGTTTCATGGATGATCCTCGTTTCTCACCATTTGGGAAACTAGCACCTAAATCTAAGGCCGATTTTGCCTTCCTTTTGCATGGTTACTATCACTTGAAACAAGACAATGGTGTTATGGCCATTGTCCTACCACACGGGGTCCTCTTCCGTGGTAATGCTGAAGGACCATTCGTAAAGCTTTATTGGGAAGAAGGTGCTATTGATACGGTTATCGGTCTGCCTGCTAATATCTTCTTTAACACCAGTATTCCAACGACGGTTATCATTCTGTAAAAAGAACCGCACCAATCGTGATGTTTACTTTATCGATGCCTCTAAGGAGTTTGATAAGGGGAAAAAATCAGAACATCATGACGGATGCTCATATTGAGAAGATTCTTGATGCTTATAAGAGCCGTGAGGATATGGACAAGTTCGCTCATCTGGCTAGCTTTGAAGAGATTGTGGGAAATGACTACAACCTTAATATTCCTCGTTATGTGGATACCTTTGAGGAAGAAGAAGTGGAGCCCCTTTGACCGAGATTGTAGCTAAGATTAATCAGACTAATGCGACGATTGAAAGTCAGACAGCGTCCCTTCTTGACATGCTTGGCCAGCTTCATGGAACAACACCAGAAGCAGACGAAGAACTCAAGGCTTTTGTGGAAGCATTTAAGGGGTAGTTTATTAGTTAAATGATAAAGAAGGATCAGTCAAATGAAGTTTTGACTGGTCTTTTTTCTATGAATTTGATAATATTAAATTACCAAAAAGGTAATTTAAATCGAGCAGAAAGGAATTTATGAAGCTTATCTATACAAATAAAACTGTTGAGAAACAGTGCACTGAGCTGAGGCGAGCTGAAAAGAAAAAGGATTTTTTCGGATAAGGTTGCATTAAAGTTACACCAGTTGATTAACCTTTTGGAAGTATCGGATTCTTTGGCTAGTGTGACGGCTTTTCCTAAGTATCATTTTCACCAATTAAAGGGAAAGAGAAATGGACAGTTTGTCTTTAGATATAGATGGTCGAAGGAGTTCCTATCGTTTGATTGTAGGATTTCGTGAGGAAGATTTTGAGAAGGTGTTTTCTAGTCCGGTAGAAATCGAAATCTTGAAAATAGAGGAGGTTAGCAATCATTATGAGTAAAAAAGTGGTTGAGTACAAAGACCTGGTTGCTTTTCATCCAGGTCAGTATGTTGAAGACTTAATTGAGGACTATAACGTAACTCAGAAAGAATTTGCGGAGCGTTTGGGAGTCTCTGCCAAGACTGTCAGCAAGCTAGTTAATGCTGAGGAGTCTATTAGTAAGGAGACAGCTCATAAGTTAGCCAAGTTAATGGTGTTTCTATGCAGACTTGGCTCAACCTTCAAAACATTTATGATGTGAAAGTGGCTGAAATTGTAGAACAAAGAGAGCTTGATCAGGGTCGCGAGAAGGAAATCTGTGATATGATTGACTTTAAGTATTTTAAACAAAAAGGCTACGTTCCAGAGAAGCGCTATAGTATTGGTGAAAAGATTACAGAGCTTCGGAAAATTCTGGAGGTATCGAGTTTAGAATATCTCGTGACTTTTAACCATTTAGTGAGTTATCGTAATACACGTGACTTTACCGAAAAGAGTATCGTTAATTCCAATATCATGTTAGAGTTAGCATCTAAAAAGCTCGTAATAAAACGACCACGAAGCTTAATCGCAGAAAGTTAGGGAAAAGCTTACCAACTTTAAGAGACTTGACAAGACAAGATCCAAAGGATTTTGCTCAAGAGTTGACCGATATCTTGCTAGAGTGTGGGGTTGTCCTAGTGGGCCTTCCTGCTTTAGCAAATGCCAATTTAAATGGTGCAACAAAGAAATTTGGAAACGGTAGTGTCTTGTTGTTATTAACAGATCGTAATAAAGCATCGGATATTTTTTGGTTTTCACTTTTCCATGAGATTGGACATATTCTGCAGAATGACTTTTCATCTGATGATGGAGGTAGTGACTCTTATCGACGTTCTGAGGAGCTAGCAGACCAGTTTGCAAAAAGATTTACTAATTTCCCTCAAGACTATCAAAGATTCATAGATGGGGCTTGCTTTGATAAACAAGCAATTAAGAAATTTGCTGATGAGATTGGTATTCATCCTAGCATTGTTTTAGGTCGCTTGCAGAATGATGAGTATTTGGGTTATGATCAATTTAGAGACTTGAAAGTGAACTATTATTTGGTTTTCTTAATGGCTTTTATAGTTACTATCTAAAAAACTTTTCCGAATAATAGAAGTAGAGGGGCCAACCCTCTATTTTTAATTGAGGAGATGTAAATGGAAAAAAGACATAAGCATGTCTCACCGACCTTGGATATCATGGCTAAGAAGATTTTTAGCCTGCCTGAGGTGACGGTGGCATTTATTCGAGATATTTTTGGATTTGGATGTTGTGGATGCTCAGATTTTGGGGGACACAGCTTCATAAAAAGGACTTTGACGAGGATGAGCTCTTTTCAACGTCGGTGGATGTTCGAGCCAAGTTGAATGATGGAACCGAGGTTATCATTGAGATTCAGGTGCGTAAGCAGCATTATTTTTCAATCGTTTTCATTATTATTTGGCTAACCAGCTGGTAGAAAATGTGCAACAATTACGCCAACAAGGACAGACGCATAAGATGTACGAGCAGATGAAGCCAGTCTATGGCATTGCTATCTTGGAGAAGACCTTGTTGCCAGATGAGGAGTCCCCGATTAATACTACTTATTGGATGGCCAATAGTCGGACGGGGAGGCCTTTGAATGCTTACTATAAGGATGGGAAACAGCAGAACCTTCTTCAGATTGCCTTTTTAGAGTTGGATAAGTATAATAAAGATAAGCATATCAGGGATGAAGGGCGGCAGTGGCTAGAGTTCTTTGGAAATCTCCCATTTTCTAAGGAACCTAGTCAAGCGGTCACGCATGCCGATTCATTAATGGATTCATCCAGCTGGACACAGGAGGAAAAGGCGATGATTGATGAACGCATACGTATTCAAGAAAAATTATGATATGACCATGGAAACAGCAATTGATGAAGCACGTGAAGAAGGCTTGGAACGAGGTCGTCATGAGGAGCGCTTAGAGTTGATTCGTAAGATGCTCTCAAAAGGTCTATCTCTAGAAGTAGTATCAGATGTGACTGGTCTGTCGCTTGAAGAACTAGAGGCAATGTTATCGTAAAATCTAGTTAGGTTAGTTATTTTTTGAAAAATCAGAGACAGATTATTGTCTCTTTTTTTTATTTTTGGGTGTTTAACATTTGTAATACTAAAACATTCGGAAAATAATACTTTGAAGCGTAAAATTAAAAAAAGACTGTCAAACGTTTGACAGAAATCTGAGAAAACAGATTTAAAACATTTTGATTGTTTTGGCTGATAACTCTTGCTAAATAAGCCTTTATGGAAATTCATAGTTTTTTTCTTTCTTACACGTGAAAGAAATCACCTTTTTTGTGCGACATTTTTAGACTATAATTTAGAGATGAATGACTGAACTTTCTAATATGACAATTTTGTTAAGGCCTTGTTAAAATGGATAGCCTAGCCTTTTTTTTTTTACTTTTTCATCCCTTATAATTTATTTTGGTTTGTTTTTAATAAGAAAAACAACAGCATTATTAACAATCTTTAATGTGAGGGAATCTTTATTTTCTTTCAAAGGACGGCTTGGTCCTATGATGGAGAGATTGTGAAAAAAAGTATCGGGAGAATTAACTTGTTTAGAGAAAGATAAAACAAAACCAAAGTACAGCATCCGAAAATATTCCATTGGGGCAGCATCGGCTTTGATTGGCTTCATGGCCCTTGCCAATGGGCAAGCAGTTCAGGCTGACGAGGCACAATCGATTAGTGACTTGACTGATGCTCAAATCAGGCACAGACACCTCAAACAGCCTCAACGGCACAATTGGCGACTTCCGAACCAGCATCAGTTGAGCCAGTACAAGCGTCACAGCCTGCCAATATTATGCCAGCTCAGCCACAGGTTACCACTGTTCAAGCAGCTGAACAGACTCCGACCATTGATCGATTGGTTGAGACAAGCAACCCCCTCAAACTCAAGAAATTTCAGCAAATGTTTTAACCAATGCGACTGAGGGTCAAAGACAAGGCAAGGGAGTATAACACCGATGCCTACGGATTTAAAAATGCCTTATACGACTCATGAGGCAGAAAATGCAAGTGTTGAAAATGGTGCTACAATCCAGCAGTCAACGGACATGGAATCTACGGCTGTGGAAGCGACTAACCAAACTTATGTTGAACTTCCTAAAAAGGATGCGGCAGTTACTTTCAATGTCACTGAGCCAGCCAATGCTTTGAATGTGCGTTATACAATACCTGATGGTGCATCAGGTCAGTTGGATGTGCAGGTCAATGGTTCAAGCGTTGGTAATCTTGATTTGTCATCTCACTCAGCATGGCAGTACCTTAAAGGGGACCATGAGTATGATCAAGCCATTGATGGTTCAAGTGCACGTTTTCGTTTTGATGAGACACGTCTTCTCCTCAAGGATATCCAATTGAAATCTGGAGATAGGATTTCTCTAGTTAAGAAGAAAGATGACAATGTCCCTTACGGTATTGACTTTATTGAGCTTGAACAGGCTCCAGCGCCTGTTGCCCAAGGTGAAAATAGTATCAGTATCGTGGATAAGGGTGCGTCTGCCAATGATGATAGTGATGACACTGCTGCCCTACTTGCGGCTGTGGAAGAAGCTAAAGCCAGCGGAAAATCTGTCTATATTCCAGAAGGACGTTTCAATTTTTGATAAACAAGTTAATATCGAAGCTGATAATCTAAAAATCTCAGGTGCCGGTGTTTGGCATACGCAACTACACTTTACAAGTGACAAACGCTATGGTGGTGGTATTGTCTTCGGTCATAATAGTAATGGCATTGAGTTGAGCAATCTTTACATGGATTCCAACTTGACGTCTCGTTATAACGAGGATGCACAGTACAAGGCTATTTCGGGACCACTTGGTAAGGATTCGAAAATTCACGATATCTGGGTTCAGCACTTTGAAGTCGGTATGTGGATTGGAGACTACGACCAGACGGGGAAATATGAAGTATACGGACGGTCTTGTCGTTGAAAATGCTCGTATCCGTAATAACTTGGCTGATGGTATTAACTTTGCCCAAGGGACCAAGAATTCAACAGTTAAAAACTCTAATATCCGTGGGAATGGTGATGATGGTTTAGCTATCGGTCAAGTATTTCAAATGGGACAAATGCAGCAGCTGAGGAAAATAATAAATTCCTTAACAACACCATTGAATCAGGCTGGCGTGCGGCTGGTATCCGGTATTTTTGGTGGTAAGGCATGAAATTTCAGGAAACCTCATCAAGGATGTCTTTGCTGGAGCAGGTATCCGTGTAAACACTGTCTTTGCAGGCACAATTTTGACCCTCAATGATTCTGGAATTAAGATTCATGACAATACCATTCTACGTTCAGGGACAACTAATGACCTCTATAACCTCCATCGTGGTGCCATTGATTTCCAACAAGTTCGTGGAACAATCAAGAATGTCGATGTCTACAATAATAAACTATTGAATACCTTGGCTGATTCAGTGATTACCAAAAAACTTTGAGATGGGTGACAATGGTAATGGAGAAATCCGTTTATCTAATAATACGATTGACAATAAGGCGACGATTGTTGGGGCTGTCTCAGCAGTTTCTCCAACAAAACTGAACCAAAACCTGTCAATAATCCAGTCTCAGAGACTTCAGTTTCCGAGTCACCAAAGAGTGAGGTAAGTTCATCAGCCCCAGTTTCCGAGACTTCTAACAGTGAAGTGATCTCAGAGTCTTCAGTTTCAGAAACACCAAAGAGTGAAGAAGGTTCAAGCACTCCGGTTTCGAAGCATCAACAAGTGAAGTAATTTCGAGACATCAGCATCAGAAACACCAAAGAGTGAGGAAAGTTCAAGCACTCCAGTTTCAGAAACACCAAAGAGTGAGGAAACCTCAAGCGCCCCAGTTTCCCGAAGCATCAAACAGTGAAGTAGTTTCCGAAACTTCAGCATCAGAAACACCAAAGAGTGAAGCAAGCTCAAGCGCCCCAGTTTCCGAGACTTCTAACAGTGAAGTGATCTCAGAGTCTTCAGTTTCAGAAACACCAAAGAGTGAGGCAGGTTCAAGCACTCCAGTTTCCGAAGCATCAACTAGTGAAGTAGTTTCTGAGACTTCAACATCAGAAACACCAAAGAGTGAGGAAAGTTCAAGCACTCCAGTTTCTGAATCCTCAACAAGTGAAGTGGCTTCCGAAACTTCAGCATCAGAAAACACCAAAGAGTGAGGGAAGCTCAACTGCTCCAGCCTCTGAGTCACCAAAGAATGAGGAAACTTCAGTAGCTTCATCTACTAGTCAGGTTGACGTAGCAATTACTTCTGACAGCCCAGAGAAATCTCCAACTTCAGAAAGTACACAAAAGGATCCGATTAGCGAGGTTTCTTCAGAAGTTATTGAAAAAGGTTCAACAAGTCAGGTCGATGTCAATGTTTCTGAAGCTCCAACAACAGCACGTACATCTGAAGTTGTCAGCATCTCCCCAAATAGTCAGGTCGCTTGTAACAATGACCTAAAAAATCTCTGTAACAAGCAGTCAGCTCGCCTCAGAAGCTATTCGCTTTAATTCTCTTTTTGAATGAGAAGTCTGTGGATGTGATTGCAAGTAAAAGTTATGGCGGTTATGGCCTCTGAAACATTAGCCTCAGAAGCGGCATCACTTACAAGCTCTGGAAGGTGTTGCAAAAAGAGATTAGCAGTGATTTGTCAGAATTGGCGGAAAGCAAGAAGGATGACACACCTAAGAATGTCGCCCGTATTGATAAAGCAACTGAGGCAAAACAGGTGGCCAAGAGTTCTGAAAGCCAAGCTAGCACTTCAAAAGAAAAAGGTAAGTCTAATACGACAACGGTCTTCCTACTTGTCGGAGTTGCTGCAGCACTAAGTATATCTACAGTTTATCTTACAAAACAAGGTAAAAAAGCAGGTAAATAATAGGTAAGAAACATCCATTAAATTGGGTGTTTTTGTTTTTAAGCAAGCTCTAAGATACCTAATATCATTATTCTTTATTTTTAATCATCCACTTTGATTTGGTCCTGTATAATTAAAGTGATAAGAAAAATTAAGGAGTTAAGATGATGAAAGAAAAAAAGAAATAGTAGGATTCGTTTATTTGCTCTTCTTGTTTTAGTATTTACTTTAGGATTCGGATTTTCATTTGATACTAGCAAACAATCTTCGGCTGTGAGCTCTCAAGTGGTTCAAGCGGATGAGAACAATGGTATCTTGACTTTTAATGGTCAAAAGCAGTTTGTCATGGAGGAGAAGGACCAGCTAGGACGTGCCCGCAGTGCTCATATACAGTTACAAGATAAGGACGAGCCGAAGAATAAGCGTCCCGGTAAAATAAAATATGATCCTGTAGGATGGCATAACTATAAGTTTTATTATGGTGACGGTAAATCAAAATCTTGGCTAATGAATCGAGGGCATTTGATTGGCTATCAGTTTTCTGGTGTCAATGACGAGGGCAAGAATTTAGTGCCTATGACTGCCTGGTTGAATTCTGGAAATTATAAAGGAACCGACGAAGGTAATCAGTCAGGTATGCTTTATTACGAGAATCGCTTGGATAACTGGCTAGCACTCCACCCTAACTATTGGTTAGACTATAAGGTAACAGCTATCTACAGTGGAGATGAGTTGTTGCCTCGTCAAGTAGAACTTCAGTATGTTGGTATTGATGGTTCTGGAAATCTCTTGGAAATTAAACTTGGTGGAGATAAGGAGACTCTTGACAGTCAGGGAGTTACGCATGTTATCTTGGATAACCAATCACCAAATGCAGAAATCAATTATGCAGATGGGACAGCGACAAATACGGTTACTGAATTTACTGAAGCGCCATCTGAGCCTAGTTCTGAGAGTTCACAGGTGACTGAACAACCAAGTTCTGAGCAGAGCATGTGCAACCTGCACAAGAAGAAAGTCGAACAGTTTATGTGGCGCGTCATGGAACAGCAGATGTTTATTGGTATGACATCAACAGTATGCCTAGCAATACCAACAAAGCAAATGTCGTTACAATGACAGAGGCAGATGCCCTAGCCCAAGGTAAACGACACACGTCTAAAAGAGTAATACAAAAAGCTGGACATCTTGTCCAGTTTTTTTGTAAAAACGACTCACATTTTACCACTTTCATCTGAAAATTTGATATACTGAGACTATCAAAGATACTTGAAAGAGAGGTTAATTGACTCTTTTTCAGTACAAGAAAGGAATAGAAATATGATTTGGATTATTATTGCCATTATCGTTGTTCTTGTAATTTTTTGTTATTGCAAGTTATAACGGCTTGGTTAAAAGCCGTATGCATACTAAGGAGGCATGGGTCAAATTGATGTTCAATTGAAACGTCGTAATGACCTTCTTCCTAACTTGATTGAAACTGTTAAAGGTTATGCAAAAATACGAAGGTTCAACGCTTGAAAAAGTAGCAGAACTTCGTAATCAAGTAGCAGCGGCGACTTCGCCAGCAGAAGCTATGCGTGCTAGTGATGAATTGACACGCCAGGTTTCTGGAATCTTTGCGGTTGCTGAAAGTTACCCTGACCTTAAGGCTAGTGCCAAACTTCAGCCAGCTTCAAGAAGAGTTGACGAACACTGAAAACAAAATTGCCTATTCACGTCAACTTTTATAACAGTGTGACAAGTAACTACAATGTGAAATTGGAAACATTCCCAAGCAATGTTATTGCTAAAATGTTTAGCTTTTAAGTCTGCTGAATTCCTTGAAACACCTGAAGAAGAAAAAAGCTGTGCCTAAGGTTGATTTCAGTGGACTAGGTAACTAATATGTTATTTGATCAAATTGCTCGAAATAAGAGAAAGACTTGGCTTTTGCTCCTGGTCTTTTTTCCTCTTGTTGGGCCTTGTTGGCTACGGTGTTGGCTATCTTTGGTTAGGTTCAGGCTTTGGTGGTCTGATTCTTGCCTAGTTATTGGTTTTTTATCTATGCCGTTACCATGATTTTTTAATGTCGTTATAGCTATAGAATGATTTTGAGGGTTGATAGACAAAAACTGCTCAAACCTTTATCATGTGGTCGAGGACATGGCTATGGTGGCTCAAATCCCAATGCCACGTGTCTTTATTGTCAATGATCCTTCTATGAATGCTTTTTGCGACTGGATCAACCCCCTAAGTATCTGCGTGACTGCTACAACCGGTCTTCTTGCAGTTATGAATCGTGAGGAACTTGAAGGGAGTTATTGGACATGAAGTGAGTCATATTCGCAACTACGATATCGAATCTCTACCATAGCAGTTGCCTTAGCATCTGCCATTACCATGCTAGCTGGGATGGCTCGTAATATATGATGTTCTGGGGTGGAGGCCGTCGTAGAAATGATGATGACCGTAATGGAAGCAGCGGTTTGGAAATTATTCTTCTCATTATTTCCTTGATTGCCATTATTCTTGCGCCTTTGGCAGCTACCTTGGTTCAGTTGGCTATTTCACGCCAGCGTGAATTTTTAGCTGATGCTTCTAGCGTCGAATTGACACGTAACCCACAAGGTATGATTAATGCTCTGCTTAAACTTGATAATAGTGCGCCAATGCAACATCATGTGGATGATGCTAGTGCAGCCCTCTATATCAATGATCCTAAAAGGAATCTGGTTTGCAGAAGCTCTTTTATACTCATCCACCAATTTCAGAACAGGTGGAACGCTTGAAACAAATGTAAAAAAAAGTGAGACTGATGACACATCTAAGTGTGTTCATCAGCCTCGCTTTTTAGTTTGATTCAATATAAAGATTGCTAGCAATAGCTTCTGGGTATTTGGACGTCCTTTCCATCAATATGTAGTCGGTAGAGTTGTGTGAAAGGGTCAAAGCCTTCCAAGGTAAAAGGTGTTCCAATTTTAAGACCGACAGTCTCCAAATAATGGAGTAGATCATGTTGATCTTGAACTCGACGAAGGACATAATTTCCAGGAGCAAGACCTTGTGTAAAAGTCTGGTTATAAAATTTTCTATGAGTTGGCCTGACTTGGGGATTCTGCCCACCGTGTGGACAGGTTTGGGGGTAATTGAGTAGGCGGTCAAGGGCATTGATAAAGTGTTCAGAGACAGTATGCTCTAAAATTTCTGCCTCTTGATGAATTTGATCACAAGTGTATTGCAAGTGGTCCACCAAAAAGGCTTCGATGAGGCGATGTTTCCGATAGAGTTCAGCAACGTTGATTTGTACCTGTTTCCGTTAGGAGGTAGCCCTTGGCTTTATCTTTGACGATAAGGCCTTCTGAAATCAATTTCTTAATCATTTCTGTCACAGCAGGTGGAGACACCTGCATACGGTTTCGCAATTTCCTTATTACTAATTTTGCCTTCTTCAGTACCAATCTCATAGATACATTTGAGGTAGTCTTCTTTATTAGGTGTCATTTTCTTCCTTTAAAAAAATAGTCTCATCTTAGTATAACAGATTTATCATAAGAATACAGAACATATCTTAGATAAGATTTTTTACTGATTCAAGCCTTGGGTGATTTTATCCAGATTATATTTCATCATGTTGTAGTAGCTATCACCGTTTTTGCCCTTTTTTCAGCAATAGAATCTGTAAAAATTTTTGCATAAATAGGAATATTGGTATCCTTAGCGACTGTTTTCATAGGGCGTTCATCGACACTAGATTCGACAAAGAGAGCTGGTACCTTTGTTTGACGTAGTTTTTCCACGAGTGTTTTGATTTGGTCTGGTGTGCCTTCTTCTTCTGTATTGATTTCCCAGATGTAGGCAGATGGTACGCCATAGGCTTTAGAGAAGTATTTGAAAGCATCCTTCACTAGTGACAATCAGTTTTTTTTCTCATCGGGAATCTTGTTAAAAGTTTCTTTAGCTTCTTGGTCCAGTTTACTAAGTTTGTCAGTATAGGTTTTAGATTCTTTTCGTAGTAGGTCTTGTTTTTTGGGTCCTTAGCGATGAGTTGCTTGGCAATATTTTGTGCATAAATAATCCCATTTTCCAGATTAAGCCAAGCGTGGGGGATCCTCCTTACCTTTTTCTGACTGACCTTCAAGGTAAATCACCTCAACACCATCACTAACTGCAAAATAATCTTTGTTTTCTGTCTTATGGGCATTCTTGACCAACTTAGTAAACCAAGCATTCCCACCAGTTTCTAAATTGATACCGTTATAAAAAATCAAGTCAGCTTGTGACGTCTTCTTTACATCATCAGGAAGAGGTTCATATTCGTGAGGATCCTTACCAACGGGGACAATAGAGTGGAGAGTGATTTTATCTCCGGCAATATTTTTGGTGATATCAGCAATAATGGAATTGGTCGTAACGACTCGTAATTTATCCTTGTTACTGCCTTGTTTTTGGTACAAGCTGTTAGAGTAACTACCGCTAAAAGTAATAAAGCCATTGTTGATAGTATTTTTTTTCATAGATAGTATTTTTTCATATTATTTTCATCCTATTTTTTATTGTTTGAGAAGTTTTTTTCATGCCACTTTGTTTTGGGGCGATGAAAAAGCTGACGAGAAAGAGTAGAGCAGACGTTAATACAATGCTTGAACTGGCCGCAAACTAAAACTATAGCCTCATAAAAAGCCCAGAACAGAGGCTAGTCCCAAAAAACTTGCTGAGAGAAGAATCATTGTTTTAGGCTATGAACATAAAGGTAGGCAGTGGCAGCCGGTGATTAAAAGTGCCACAATAAGAATAGTGCCAACACTCTGCATGGCAGTTACAGAAACCAAAGTTAGAATAACCATCAGTAAGTAATGGTAAAGGAGCTTTAACTCCCATTGACTTTCCAATAGTAGTTAGCGAAAGAAGATTGTACAGTTGACAGTAATGAGAAGTGAAAGGATGTCAGGAGTACAGCCAGAATATGAAAGAAGATCTGTGGAACTATTAGCAACACCGATGAGAATAATGCCAAGAGCTAGAAAGCTCGAAAAGGTAATCCTGATTGCCGTGTCACTCTTCTTAATAATGGAATTGCTTTTTGATATAGGTAATCATTGTAGAAGCTAAAAAAGTCCAAAGATGATGGCTCCTATGAAAAAATTAATACCTAAGATAAAGGAAATGGCTACCCCAGGTAAAACCGCATGTGAAATCGCATCACCCATAAGCGACATGCCTCTTAGAATAATAAAACAACCAACAGCCCCTCCGACAATTCCAATAACTAAAGCCGTTATAAGAGCATTTTGTAAGAAGTGGAAATTTAGCAAACCATCAATAAATTCAGAAAACATTTGCATCTCCTTTATAAAATAAACTGTTACCGTAGGTTTTTACGGAGATTATCCTCATTAAAAATAAGAGTAGTAGGCCCACTAGCAATCAGTTTACGATTGAGGAGGATAACTTGGTCAAAATAATGAGGGAACTTTGCTCAAATCATGGTGGACAATAAGAATAAGCTTACCTTTGTCCCTAAGTTCTCTCAAGGTGTTCATGATAATATCTTCGCTAACAGAGTCAATCCCTACAAAGGGCTCATCTAATAAAAATAATATCTGCCTCTTGTACAAGACAACGAGCGATTAGAACACGTTGAAATTGGCCCTCCTGATAATTGGCTTATTTGTCGATGGGCCAGATCATTTAAACCGAGTAGTGCTAAAGCATCTGTGACCTTAGACCAATCACTTTTAGATAGACGTTTAAAGAACTTGGTTTTGGAATAGAGTCCTAGAGAGACGCACTCTTTGACAGTAATTGGAAAGTTAAAATCAATATCCGCCTTTTTGTGCAACATAGGAAAGACGATTCAATTGCTGACGAATAGGCTGTTTATTGAAAAGGAATTTTCCAGAGTGAGGAATAATACCAATTAATGTTTTAATTAGAGTTGATTTACCAGCACCATTTGGTCCAATAATCCCAAAATACTAGGTCCCTCCAAGTTTAAGGTGATATTATCCAGAGCTAATGTCTGTTGGTAAGACACATTAATATTTTCAATTTGAATCATTAGCTGCCTCCTTAAGTTTAATATACTTTAAAATAATAATTAAGTCAAGTTAACTTTTATAATTAACATAACTTATTTATTTAGTGTTGTTGTCAAGATGACAGGGGATAGTGAATGAGAGTACACTTTTTTATATCAAATATTCAGCCTGCTCAAACTGTTTAGGTTGGCAATGAAAG
>VOFC01005019.1_pt1 | contig 30238 bp, 41 predicted proteins | sample 5384161 | NCBI WGS metagenome assembly VOFC01 (sample SAMN12384722, study PRJNA508395) | human gut metagenome | isolation source: healthy gut B | host: Homo sapiens
CAGTCTGCATTCTTCAAGCTTGCAGATGTAATGCCTATCGATAAGGCTGTAGAGTACATGAAAGCAGCTGCTAAGAAGTCATACTCAAAGAAGGGTGACGCAGTAGTAGAGATGAACTACAAGGCTATCGATGCCGGTGTTGACGCTGTACATAAGGTAGAGGTACCAGAGTCTTGGAAGAATCCTGAGGCAGATGCTCCTAAGGCAGAGCGTACAGGACGTCCAGAGGTTGTTAAGCTTGTTAACGAGCTCCTTGATCCAATCGCTAAGATGGATGGAGACAGCCTTCCAGTTTCAGCATTCGCTGACAAGGCAGACGGACAGTATGTAACAGGTGCTTCTGCATACGAGAAGAGAGGAACAGCCGTTACAGTTCCAGAGTGGGATCCAGAGAAGTGTATCCAGTGTAACAACTGTGCATTTGTATGTTCTCACGCTACAATTCGTCCATTCTTACTTACAGATGACGAAGTTAAAGCAGCTCCAGACAACATGAAGGTTGCTGATATGAAGCCAAAGGCAGGCGCTTACAAGTATACAATGAGCGTATCTCCACTTGACTGTATGGGATGTGGTGAGTGTATCACAGTATGTCCTACAGCTGCTATCTCAATGCAGCCACAGGAGTCTCAGTCAGCTGAGCAGCCAGTATTTGATTACTTAGTAGCTAATGTTTCTAAGAAGACAGATGCCGGAATGGTTGATACAACACCTAAGGGATCACAGTTCAACCAGCCACTCCTTGAGTTCTCAGGCTCATGTGCAGGATGTGCTGAGACATCTTACGCTAGACTTATTACACAGCTCTTCGGTGAGCAGATGTACATCTCTAACGCAACAGGATGTTCTTCTATCTGGGGTAACCCGGCAGCTACATCACCATACACAGTAAATATCAACTCTAAGAAGGGACCAGCTTGGTCTAACTCACTCTTCGAGGATAATGCTGAGCATGGTTTAGGTATGGAAGTTGGACAGAGATATCTCCGTGACCAGGCTATCGAGCTTGTTAAAGAGATCGCTGCATCAGACAAAGCTACAGCAGAGTTCAAGGCAGCAGCAGATAAATTCCTTGAGACAAAGGATGACACAAAGGCAAACGTTGAGCCAACAACAGCTCTTATCGCAGAGTTAGAGAAGGCAGCAGCAGCCGGATGTGAGAAATCTAAAGAAGTACTTGCTAAGAAGGATTACCTCGGAAAGAAATCTGTATGGATCTTCGGTGGTGACGGATGGGCATATGATATCGGTTTCGGTGGATTAGACCATGTACTTGCTTCTGGTGAGAACGTAAACGTAATGGTATTCGATACTGAGATGTACTCTAACACAGGTGGACAGGCTTCTAAGGCTTCTAACATCGGTGAGGTATGTCAGTTCGCAGCAGCCGGTAAAGAGACAAGCAAGAAGTCACTTTCAGAGATCGCTATGAGCTACGGATATGTATACGTTGCACAGATCGCTCTTGGAGCAAACCCAGCACAGGCTGTTAAGGCTATCACAGAGGCTGAGGCTTATCCGGGACCATCACTCATCATCGGATACGCTCCTTGCGAACTTCACGGTATCGCTAAGGGTGGTATGAACCACTGCCAGGATGAGATGAAGAAGGCTGTTAAGGCTGGATACTGGAACCTCTTCTCATTCAACCCAGCACTTAAGGCTGAAGGAAAGAATCCATTCACACTTACATCAAAGGCCGGCGACGGATCTTACCAGGAGTTCCTTAACAATGAAGCACGTTATACACGTCTTATCAAGCCATTCCCAGAAAGAGCTGAGAGACTCTTTGCTAAGTCTGAGGAGACAGCTAAGGCACGTTATACACACCTTGAGAAACTCGTTAAATTATACGGAGAGGACTAATTCATTAGTCACGGTATATATTTTATCCCAAGGGCACTGTGGGAAATCCTGTGATTACCCTATATTTGAGTTTTTTTTTACAATATGTAATGGTACAATATATATGTTAATGGTATTTAATTGAACCATCGGGAGGAATACGAATGTCAGGCATATTTGATAGACGTGCAAAAAGATTTATATCTACAGAACAAAGCGGGCAGTACCTTCAAGAACAGTAATGGCATCCCGTGTAGCAAGAGACGATGTTAATCATAGTGAAAGAGTGCAGAAAAAAGAGGATAATATACAAATGGATAAAGATGATTTTTTGTTAACACAAATTGATGAGGCAAAACGCAGGAGATGCTCAATACAAAAGAATCAAAAGCTTTTCAATAGTTGGAGATGATTTTTTGTTAACACAAATTGATGAAGGTGAAAAGGCAAAAGCAGAGAGTAATGCAAAAGCAGATACTTGACGAGAGACAGGCAGAAAAAGCCGATGGAATCACTGCACAGGTTGCTAAGCAGATAGATGTGCTTATAGAAAGTGTTCATGAAAAGATGGCTGAGATAGAGCAATCTATGAATGCAGGCATGGACAGCTTAGGCCGTCAGGTAAGCTCAGACATGGATAATCTTGGACGCGGTACAGTTCGGTGTCCGGACAGATTGGAAATCTCGGACAGTCACTTGGCATTGAGATATCAGGTATCAGCCAGAATATAGGCCAGAGTCTTGATTTTGGTGACACATTAGAGCAGACAAGGCGTATCACAGAGGAGGGCACAGCAGCAGTTACATCAGCGGTAAATGAGGCGAATGCCCATATGCTTCAGTCGCTTACAGAGCTTAATGATCAGCTTGTTTCGATAAAGGCGGAGTTGGCTGACAAGGTACATACAGAGAATGTTAAGTGTTTCAGGAATATTCAGGATCTCTTTAAGGCAATGGGAGACAAGGTGGACACAGTGTCAGAGCTTGAGAAGCAGGTAGGAACAACAAAGACTTTTGCAGTCATCTCTACTGTGCTGGCTATTATCAATACATTTGGCTTTGTTGCAATTGCATTGTATATATTCGGGTTCTTTGGTTCGATTTTTTTAATAAATATTATTGTAATAGGGTGGTGCAGTTCCCGGTTAGGGAGTTGCACCATATTTTGACATTTTATAAGGCAGACAGAGAGGAAAACTAAATGGCAAAAAAGATTGTAAGAGTTGTTGGGCATAAAAATCCTGACACAGATTCTATCTGTGCAGCAATAGCGTATGCAAACCTTAAATCACATACAGATGATACAATGGAATACATACCAATGAGAGCAGGCAGCATCAGTGCAGAGACAGCATTTGTGCTGGATTATTTTAAGGCCGATACGCCTGCCCTTTTAAAGGATGTTGGCACACAGATAAAGGATATACATATCAGAAGGACTGAGGGTGTCAGTAGTAATTTATCCATGAAAAAGGCATGGGAGATGATGAAGATACTCAACGTAGTCACTCTTCCGGTTGTCAATAAGAAGGACAAGCTTGAAGGACTTATTGTGACAGGTGATATAGCAAAGTCATATATGGATGTGTATGACAATTCTATCCTATCCTGGCAAAAGCGAGGACCCAGTACAGAAATATTATAGAGACGCTGGATGGCAAGATAGTTGCAGGCAATGAGCATGGCTATTTTGTGAAAGGAAAGGTTATAGTTGGAGCAGGTACACCTGATACCATAAAGGGCAATGTGGCTGAGGATGATCTGGTCATCATATCAGATCGTGAGGAGTCACAGCTTATATGTATTGAGGCAAACTGCAGCTGTATCATTGTGACAAGCGGCTTCGATATATCGAGGGATGTCATAAATGCTGCAAACGCTAAGGATGTGGTAGTGATAAGTACACCATATGACACGTTTACCACATCGCGTCTGATAAACCAGAGTGCCGATAAAGTCATTTATGACAAGGGAAAATCTTATTCATTTTGATTTGGATGATTATGTGGATGATGTGCGTGATACTGTTTCAAAAATCCGACACAGGGATTTCCCAATACTTGACGAAAACCAAAATTATGTTGGTATGTTTTCACGCAGAAATTTAATGAATGCAAGGAAAAAACAGATTATACTTGTGGATCATAATGAGACCTCACAGGCAGTGGCCAACATTGATGAGGCTGAGATTCTTGAGATAATTGATCATCATCGAATTGGTTCTCTTGAGACAATAGGACCTGTGTATTTCAGAAATCAGCCGCTTGGATGTACCGGAACCATCATCTATCAGATGTATATGGAAAAGGGTGTGGAGGTTACTCCTCAGATGGCGGGGCTTATGTGCGCTGCAATACTCTCTGACACACTAGTGTTCCGTTCGCCTACATGTACCCAGGTTGATAAATCTACAGCACTTATCCTGGCGGAGATTGCGCAGATAGATGTAGAAGAGTTTGCCCAGAAAATGTTCGAGGCAGGCAGTAACTTTGCTAACAAGACGGAAGAGGAAATATTAAATCAGGATTTTAAAATTTTTCATTCAGGGGATTATACGTTTGGAGTATCGCAGATTTCTGCTCTTTCGAGGACAGAGCTCGATAAGGTACAGGCGAGAGTGGTGCCTCTGCTTGACAAGATGCAGGTGGAAAAACAGCTTGATATGCTCTTTGTTATGCTCACGGATATACTTAATGAGTCTACATATCTCATCTACAGTGGTGCAGAGGCAGCGTCAATAGCAGCTTCAGCATACAATCTGCCACAGAGCAAGGATGGAATTATGCTTAAGGGAGTAGTGTCGCGTAAGAAGCAGCTCATACCTGAGCTTATAAATGTGATTAATGAGAGATAATGCAGCATTAAAAATAATTAAAATAATTAAAAGCTTCCTGTGGTATATCGTGAAGCATTTATGTATTTGTAGGGGTAGAATGGAATTGCTTGCGGTATGCACGGATAAATGAGGAATAGCTTCCAAATCCACAGGCATCGCAGGCGGCAGACACACTGCTTCCGTCGCGAATCATATCGCGGGCGAGCAGCAGACGCTTTGTTGTGATGTATGAACCTATGGTGCAGCCGGTTTCTTCCTTGAAGGTGTGCATCAGGTGATACCTGCTCATATAGAATTTATCTGCCAGTTCATCAATACTTATACGGTTTGTTAAATTCTTATTTAAGAAATCCAAAATCTCTACAATTTTTTTGTTTGAGGAAAATGTGTTAATATATTCTATACCGCCATGCAGGGTGATACGATTGAGCTGTATCAGAAACTCTAAAAACAGGAGCTTCTGGTACAGCTCATTTGCATATTCATTGGTTTCTCTAAGTGTAGAGTCTAGTCCCTTGATTGTATCAGCCAGACGGCTGCCCTTTGGTCGCAGCGAGTCTTAGTACATGTGACTGGTTAGCATAGGCCTGCTTGAAACAGCATGCCAGATCATAGCCTTTGCTCACATAATCGTCAATAAGCTGCGGTGACACATATATAATGATTCTTTCATAAATTGAATCGTCATTTAATATTGGCTTATGAACCTCGCCGGCATTGACAAGCACGATATCATGTTCTTTGAGCTCATAGCTGCGGCCCTCAATGCAGTAGGATACATTGCCGTGCAGATGAATCAGAATTTTGTGGAAATCATGGTAATGGAAATCTATATTTAGCTTGTGTTCATCTCTTAGATGAAATATTTTAAAAGGCTCCGTCAGGTAGCCTGCTTTTTGTATAATTTGAATCCATGATATGCTCCTTTGATAATAAGATGTTACTATAAGCATAATCTATAACAGCACAAAACGCAACATAAAACGCACAAAATGCTATAGAAAAACAAGAAAGTGCGCTGTATAATATAATTAAAGTAACTATTCAGAACCACTGAGAACAAGAAAAGCTGATGCGTCGTGCTCGCATGTAAGCAGCAGATGGCTCGAATAGAGCCACCCCCAATATGAGCAAAATTAGCTGCGTAGCAGTGACCAAGAGTATCGTGCGGTTTTGCGAATGTGCGTGGATGGTCCTGAATAGTTAACAATATAAAACCAATAACGAGGTGATCACTATGAAATTTACAAAAATGCACGGCTGTGGAAATGATTATGTATATGTAAACCTTTTTGAGGAGAAGTTAGATGATCCGGCAAGGGTGTCAATATATGTCAGTGACAGGCATTTTGGAATAGGCTCAGACGGACTAATCACAATAGGTCCGTCAGACAAGGCAGATTTTAGAATGAGGATATATAATGCAGACGGTTCGGAAGCCGAGATGTGCGGAAACGGCATACGCTGCGTGGCGAAATACGTGTATGACCACAAACTTACTGACAAGACTGAAATATCGGTTGAGACAGGAGCGGGCATCAAGTACCTTACACTATATGTTGAGGAAAATAAGGTATCACAGGTGCGTGTGGATATGGGTGAGCCTATTTTGACGCCTGGGGACATTCCGGTTGTGAAAGCAGACGGAAGTGCTTATGGTGATGACTACAGGGTAATAGATGAACCGATTTCAGCAGGCAATAGAGAGTGGCACATGACCTGTGTTTCAATGGGAAATCCTCATGCGGTAGTGTTTGTCGATGATGTGGCGACTTTGAGCTTGAGAAATACGGTCCGCTTTTTGAGAATCATAAGATGTTTCCAAAACGCACCAACACGGAGTTTGTAGAGATACTTTCAAGGAATGAGGCGAAAATGAGAGTATGGGAGAGGGGCAGCGCTGAGACCTGGGCCTGCGGTACAGGAACCTGTGCGACCGTCATGGCATGTATACTCAACAAAAAGACTGACAACAAGGTGCTTGTGCATCTAAGAGGCGGAGATCTGACTATCGAGTATATACCTGAGACCAATCATGTATTTATGACGGGACCTGCTACTGAGGTTTTCTCAGGAGAAATTGATATCATGTAAAGCACGTATTGTGCGGTTTGGCGAATGTCTGTGGTTGAATAGTTACAAATCTTTAAGAAACAAAATTAACAGAAAATATATATCAAAAAATATAATAAAATATGGGAGAAAATAAAATGAAGCTTGAAAAATTACTTGAAAGAATGGATTATAAAGTATTAGCAGGAAGCACAGATATAGAGATTTCCACACTCGTGTATGACTCGCGCAAGGTGGAGAAGGCATCGGTATTTGTGTGCATATCGGGAGCTGTGTCAGATGCGCATGATTTCATCCCTGATGTGGTGAAGAAAGGTGCAGCAGCAGTGGTTGTCGAAAAAGATGTGACTCCTATCGAAGGGGTGACATATATTAAGGTAGATGATACAAGGCTTGCACTTGCGTGTATGTCAGCAGCTTATTTTGATTATCCGGCCGAGAAGATAAAGACTATCGGTATTACAGGCACAAAGGGTAAGACCACTACCACATATATGGTAAAGTCGATTCTTGAGTCAGCCGGCATAAAGACAGGACTTATCGGTACAATAGAGTCTATATGTGGTGACAAGAGAATTCCGTCAGCAAATACCACACCTGAGTCATACAGAGTTCAGGAGCTGTTTAAGGAGATGGTGGATGAAGGCCTTGATGCAGTTGTTATGGAAGTGTCATCACAGGCTCTCATGCTTCACAGAGTATCTGGCTTTACCTTTGATATTGGTGTATTTACAAATCTTGAGCCTGACCACATCGGAGAGCATGAGCACAAGGATTTTGCAGACTACATGCATTGCAAGAGCCTTTTATTCAGACAGTGCAGGCTTGGTATCTTTAACGGAGATGATGAGCACTTAGAGGGTGTTATGAAGGGACACACATGCCAGGTGGAGACTTACGGCTACAAGTCCACAAATAACCTGGTAGCAGAAAATGTTGAGCTTAAAAAGGAGCATGGAGCACTCGGCATTAAATACCATGTATCAGGGCTTTGGATTTTGATGTGGAGGTCAATGTGCCGGGCAAATTCTCAGTATACAATTCACTAACGGCCATTGCTATCTGCCATCATTTCAATGTGGATAAAAAGGCAATCGGGGAGGCTCTTCATCATGTGAGTGTAAAGGGCAGAATAGAGATTGTTCCTGTTACAAAGAGATATACCCTTATGATTGATTATGCACACAATGCGATGGCACTTGAAAGCCTTCTCACCACTCTTAAGGAGTATGAGCCGGGCAGACTTGTATGCCTGTTTGGCTGTGGCGGAAACAGGGCAAAGTCACGCCGTTATGAGATGGGAGAGGTGTCATCGAGACTTGCAGACCTTACTGTTGTCACATCCGATAATCCAAGAGATGAGGAGCCTATGGACATAATCAATGATATTTTACAGGGTGTACACAAGGCAGATGGAGAGTATGTGACAATTCCTGACCGTAAGGAGGCTATCAGATACTGCATGGAGAATGCCCAGGATGGTGATATCATAGTGCTTGCAGGAAAGGGACATGAGGATTATCAGGAGATAAAGGGTGTGAAGCATCACATGGATGAGAGAGAATTAATTGCTGATATAATAAAAAAGAAAATCCTGACATCAGACTTTAATATTTTAGTATAGGTTAAATAGTTTAGTATAAAATAGTTCAGTAAAATAGTGTATTTGGGAGGTATATATATGTCTCTGTTTAAGGGCGCCGGAGTAGCGTTAATTACTCCTTTCAATGAGGATAACAGTGTAAACTATCAAATGCTTAGGACGCTGGTGAGAAGGCAGATAGACGGTGGCACTGATGCAATTATCGTGTGTGGCACGACAGGTGAGCCTGCCACAATGACAGAGGAAGAAAAGCTTTCGGTAATAAAATGTGTGGTAGACGAGACAGCCGGGCAGATTCCTGTAATAGCGGGAACAGGTGCCAACTGCACACAAAATGTGATAGATTTCTCACAGAAGGTTGAAAAGCTTGGTGTAGACGGTCTGCTTGTTGTCACACCTTACTACAATAAAGCCACACAGAATGGTCTTTATGCGCACTATGCAGCGATAGCAGGGGCGGTTGGGCTTCCAATCATTATGTACAACGTACCGTCGCGCACAGGGCTGCAATATACTTCCACAGACTGCGGCAAGGCTTGGCAGGGATTTTGAAAATATAGTAGGAGTCAAGGAAGCGAGTGGCAATATATCGCAGGTTGCAAAGCTAAAGAAACTGGCAGGAGATGACCTCGATATTTATTCGGGAAACGATGACCAGGTCATCCCAATACTCTCACTCGGTGGAATCGGTGTGATATCAGTACTGTCTAATGTAATGCCGGCTGCAGTGCACGATATGGTAACGAAATATCTGAATGGAAATATTAAATCAGCACTTGATATCCAGCTTAAATACCTGGATTTAATAGAGGCACTGTTTTGTGAGGTGAATCCGATTCCTGTAAAGGCAGCTATGAAGCTTTTGGGATATGATGTGGGAGGACTTCGTCTGCCGCTCACGGAGCTTGAGGATGCAAACCGTGCAAGGCTTAAAGAAAGCATGGAAAACCTAAAGGAAAATTAGTGGATATAAAAGGATATTAAAGAAAAATTAAAGGATAAATTAACATATGGGAAAACAAAACTGGAAGCCGGGCAATATGCTAAACCCGGTGCCGGCTGTGATGGTGAGTGTCACTGACAAGGCCGGAAATAACAATATAATAACAGTGGCATGGGCGGGGACGGTGTGCACCAATCCGCCTATGCTTTCAATATCTGTAAGGCCTGAGCGCTTTTCTTATAACATGATTAAAGAAACGGGAGAGTTTGTGGTTAATCTGACCACCGAGGAGCTGCTTAGAGCCTGCGACTACTGCGGAGTGAAAAGCGGAAGGGATGTGGACAAATTTAAAGAACTGCATCTGACACCGCTTGCGATGCAGCATGTGTCAGCAGTCGGAATATCAGAAAGCCCGGTAAATATTGAGTGCAGGGTAAGAAAAAGCGAGGAGCTCGGCAGCCATACAATGTTTATAGCAGACGTCGTCGGCGTGACAGTGGATGATAAATACATGGATGGGACCGGGAAATTTCATATCAATGATACCGGCCTTGTGATGTATTCGCACGGAGAGTATTTTGGCTTTGGAGATAAGCTCGGAAGCTTCGGCTACTCTGTAAGAAAAACTAAAAAATAATCTATCGAAGCAGCATATCCATGAGGTATGCGTACACATCCTCGTTCTGATTCTTCCAGTTGCTGCAGATGGCCTCGGCCTGCTCCTTTGTGCCGACTGAGAGAGTCAGGTCGATTATGGTGGTGCTCTCTGAGCGCACCTGACAACGTACTGCATATTTGCGGTCAGTTGTCCTGTAATAGTCGGCAAGAATGGAGTTTTCCTGCCTGAACTCGAGCTTGTTGTCCGTAAAGAAGCTCTTTACATCGGACTCAATACCGTCGGTAATCTTGTCTTTGAAGAAACCGAGAGTCTCCTTTCCGGCAGCAGTCAGAGTGTACTGTGTATTGGAATGAGTAGACTTGAAATTAATTAAATCAGCATTTACTAAATCACCGATGACCTTCCTGAACACGGAAATAATCGGTGTATTCTTTTTCCAAAAAGAAATTGGAAATCTGTGTGTTTGACAGCGGAAAACCCGCTTTGTCAAGCATGTATAAAATTGTCAGCTTATATATGGTAAATGGCTCAGCCATGATTTTCTCCTTTAAAACAAGTTTAATCGTCCCTGATATGTGTCTCGCACTTCAAATCTTTTATTGATTGTGTTCAGAACCCGTTTTTTATCTGTGCTCCAAAGAGGTGCAACAAGTAAAGAACGTGGTCCATCACCGGTCATGCGGTGGATAACCATATCCTTTGGAAGTCTTTCTATACAGTCTACCACAAAATCGCAGTAATCATCCAGCGTAAAAAGCTCAAATGGCTGTTTAATATACATATCAGCCAGTGGTGTGCCCTTTAGTACATGCAGCAGCTGAAGCTTAACTCCGAAAATACCGCTTTTAGCAACAAAATTAACTGATTCAAGCATCATGCCGCGTGTCTCATGAGGAAGCCCGAGTATGAGATGTGCAATAACCTTTATGCCACGGCGTCTAAGCTCATCCGTTACAATGATGAAATCATCAACACATGTATGTGTATTCATGGCATCAAGAGTAGACCGGTGAATGGTCTGAAGGCCCAGCTCAACCCAGACGGGCTTTATTTCGTTTAATTCTGAGAGCAGATCATAAATTTCAGTAGAAAAACAGTCAGTTCTTGTGCCGATGGACAGCACAGCGACAGATGGATCTTCTATAGCCTCATAAAATATGCGCCGCAAGTAATCTACCGGAGCATATGTGTTGGTAAAAGCCTGAAAATATGCGATAAAGTGCTCACAGCTGCTCTTTGAAGCAACCTTTTCCTTAGCGGCAGACAGCTGCTCCTTTATGGAAAGGCTGCGGTCCGCCGCAAAATCACCGGAGCCACCGGCGCTGCAGTACAGGCATCCAAGCGATGAGAGTGTGCCATCACGGTTTGGACAGGTCATGCCTCCATCTAAAGGAGCTTGTAGAGCTTTTCACCGAATGTATCGCGGCAGTATCTGTTGAGTGAATAGTATCTCATATTAAATATGTGACTTTACAGCTTCGCTGACAACAGCGGCAACACGCGGGTCAAATGCCTCAGGCATAATAAAATCATCATTTAATTCTTCGTCAGAAACAAGACCGGCCAGTGCTTCTGCGGCAGCAAGCTTCATTTCCTCAGTGATCTGTGTAGCACGTCCTCAAGTGCACCTTGAAGATTCCGGGGAATGCAACCACGTTGTTTATCTGGTTTGGGAAATCACTTCTTCCGGTTCCGACCACTCTGGCACCGGCAGCCTTTGCTACATCAGGCATAATCTCAGGAACAGGATTTGCCATGGCAAAAAGGATAGAGTCCTTGTTCATAGAAGAAACCATCTCGGCTGTGACGATATTTGGAGCGGAAACACCTACGAATATGTCAGCACCCTTTAAAGCATCTGCGAGAGTACCCTTTGCATTTTCAAGGTTTGTAACCTCTGTCATTTTCTGCTGCATCCAGTTGAGGTTTGGATAGTCCTTTCCTATGATGCCTAGACGGTCACACATGGTCACATGTGTAAAGCCGTATGTCAGAAGAAGTTTAGTGATGGCAACACCTGCTGAGCCTGCACCGTTTACAACAACCTTGCAGTCCTCTTTTTTTTGCCGGTAAGGCGCAGAGAGTTGATGATACCGGCGAGTACAACGATTGCAGTTCCGTGCTGGTCATCGTGGAATACAGGAATATCGAGCATCTCTTTAAGTCTCTCCTCAATCTCAAAGCAGCGCGGAGCAGAAATATCCTCTAAGTTTATTCCGCCAAAGCCCGGTGCGATATTTTTGACTGCAGCAATAATCTCCTCAGTGTCCTGAGTGTCGAGACAGATAGGAACAGCGTTTACGTTTCCAAACTCCTTGAAAAGAACGCATTTGCCCTCCATGACAGGCATGGCAGCGTAAGGACCGATGTTTCCAAGACCAAGCACAGCACTTCCGTCTGACACTACGGCAACGGTATTTGCCTTCCAGGTGTATTTGTATGCAGCTTCCTTATCCTCGGCTATGATCTTGCAAGGCTCAGCAACACCGGGTGTGTATGCAATTGCAAGGTCCTCTCTCGAATTAACCTTTGATTTTGCGATGGTTTCGAGTTTTCCGTTCCACTCTTCGTGGCATTTCAGTGCTTTTTCTTTATTATCCATGGTAATTCTCCCTCTAAAAATTCTTTTGAATAATCATAACATTGCAGGTGATTTAAATCAAGTAACTATGCAGATAACCGATTATATAAAAAATATGATAAAAAAAATAAGAAATCGCTTTATATTTTTAAAGAAATGATGTATAATCAATAATTAATAATTCAAAAGTCAATTCAGGCGTTATTTCCCAATAGCTACACAGATATATTTGTTAAATAATATTGTTTAGACGAATTGAATAAATACTGTTATCAAATTTAAGGAGAAGACGAAATGGAACAGATGAGAGAAAAATATGAAAGTTTGTCGGCATTTGTGCTTAAGGATCTGGCGAAGGCAAGAGGAATTAAGGGCGTTTCATCACTGAAAAAGGGACAGATTATTGAAAGAATGCTCGAGGAGGATGCAAAAGAGGCTGAGGAGGCTGCAGAAAAACGGTACAGCCGAGGAGCGCGCCAACTCTTTTAAAGATGATTATGCAGCACTCGACAGTGGAGAAGAGGCAGAAGGCATACTTGAGGTAATGCCGGAGGGCTTTGGATTTATCCGCTGTGATAATTATATGCCGGGAGATCATGATATCTATGTGGCACCTGCGCAGATACGCCGCTTCAATTTAAAGACAGGTGATATCGTAAAGGGTAATATGAAGGTGAAGTCTGAGCGTGAGAAATTCCAGGCTCTTTTATACCTGACCACTGTCAACGGATATACACCGGATGTAGCACTGAAGCGTACAAGCTTTGAGGATCTTGTGCCTATATTCCCGAATGAGAGACTGCGTCTCGAGAGACCCGGAGCAAGTGTTGCGATGAGAGTTGTAGATCTCATCTCTCCAATAGGAAAGGGACAGCGAGGCATGATTGTTTCACAGCCTAAGGCCGGAAAGACCACATTACTTAAAGAGGTTGCAAAGTCTGTCACTGTAAACAATCCTGAGATGCATCTTATTATTCTCCTTATTGATGAGAGACCGGAGGAGGTTACAGATATCAAGGAGGCTATAGAGGGGGACAATGTCGAGGTAATCTACTCTACATTTGATGAACTTCCTGAGCATCACAAGAGAGTGTCAGAGATGGTAATAGAGAGAGCAAAGCGCCTTGTAGAGCATGGTAATGATGTCATGATACTCCTTGACAGCATAACAAGGCTTGCAAGAGCTTACAATGTGACAGTTCCACCATCAGGCCGTACACTTTCAGGAGGACTTGATCCTGTAGCACTTCATATGCCAAAGAGATTTTTCGGAGCAGCACGTAATATGAGAAACGGCGGCAGTCTGACAATACTTGCAACAGCTCTTGTTGATACTGGAAGCAAGATGGATGATGTAGTATTTGAGGAGTTCAAGGGAACAGGAAACATGGAGCTTGTGCTCGACAGAAAGCTTTCCGAGAAGAGGATATTCCCTGCTATAGATATAGTAAAATCAGGAACAAGGCGAGAGGATCTGCTTCTTGATGAGGATGAGCAGGCAGCAGTCGATAATATGCGTAAAGCCTTCAACGGTATGCGCTCTGATGAGGCTGTTGAGAACGTACTGAACATGTTTGCACACACAAAAGGAAACAAGGAATTTGTCAATCTTGTAAAGAAAAACAGAATTTTATAAAAATGTCTTGCAATTGACAGATTCATGTGCTACAATAACTAAGCTGTTTATCGGGATGTAAACGGACGCAACGTGTCGCTCTTGCAGCAAGTATCATATGCGGATCGGGCATACGGGTATAAAGAGTGAAGCTAAAGAAATACGATAAGAATATAAAAGAGGTGAAAATCATGAGAGAAGGAATCCATCCTAATTACTATCAGGCAACTGTTACATGCAACTGTGGTAACACATTCGTTACAGGATCTACAAAGCCAGAGATCCACGTAGAAATTTGTTCAAAATGCCATCCATTCTATACTGGACAGCAGAAAGCTAACCAGGCTCGTGGACGTATTGAGCAGTTCAATAAGAAATATGGTATGAAATAGAATCATATAGTTACTTGAAAGGTTGAGGTTGCAATATACCTCAACCTTTTTTTGGAATATAGAGAGGTTTTATGAAGTATTCAGGTATTGGCGGTCAGGCTGTCATGGAGGGCGTAATGATGCAGAACAAGGACACATACGCAGTAGCCGTGAGGAAGCCTGACCATGAAATAGATGTCAAGGTGTCAAAGCGTAAGAATTCAAAGGCACTTGATGCAGTTAGAAAGATCCCTATTTTAAGAGGTGTGGTGAGCTTTGTCGATTCGCTTTATCTGGGCATGAGCACACTGATGTATTCAGCGTCATTTTTCGAGGACGAGGATGATGAAGGTACCTTGGCTTCAAAGAAAAAGGAAAAGGAAGAAGAACTCACAGCGGAAGAAAAAAAAAAAGGGCTGCCAAAGAAAAGAAACAGGAAAATGCCATGCTTGGAGGTACAGTGGTACTGTCAATTGTCATAGCACTCGCGCTGTTTTTTGCATTGCCGTATTTCCTTTCTGGGCTTTTTAAAAAGGTGATAAGCTCACAGATGCTCATAGCGTTCATAGAGGGTGTTATCAGACTGGCAATATTTCTGGGGTATATAGCAATTATATCGCTGACACCTGATATTAAGCGCACATTTATGTATCACGGCTCTGAGCATAAATGCATCAACTGCATAGAGCATGGGCTTCCGCTTACAGTGGAAAACGTGAGAAAAAGCTCAAAGCATCACAAGCGCTGCGGCACAAGCTTTCTGCTTATAGTAATGCTCATAAGCATATTATTTTTCATGTTTATCCGTGTGGATTCAAAGCCGCTGCAGTTATTGTTACGACTTGTGCTTATTCCTGTAATCGCAGGTGTATCTTATGAGTTTATCAGACTTGCGGGCAGATATGACAATCCGGTTGTCAACATGCTTAGTGTCCCTGGGCTTTTAATGCAGCGAATGACCACAAAGGAGCCGGATGATGAAATGATAGAGGTTGGCATCGCATCGGTTGAGGCTGTGTTTGACTGGAAGAAATGGCAGGAGGAAAACAATGTGTGTGCACATTGACCGCCGGATAGAAGGTATATATGACATATAGAGAAGCAATTTTACTTGGGGAAAGCATATTACAAAAAGCAAAGATAGTTGATGCAAAAAACGATGCATGGCTGCTTTTAGCCATGGCATGCAGGATAGATCACACATATTACTATGTGCATATGGATGAGGAAATGTCGCAGGAGCAGATAAGGGAATATCAAGCATTGCTGAGTAAGCGCGCTGAGCGTATTCCACTCCAGTACATAGTCGGAGAGCAGGAGTTTATGGGACTCAAATTCCGTGTGAACAGCAATGTGCTCATACCGCGTCAGGATACAGAGTCTCTTGTAGAGGAGGCACTCAAGGTGATAGAGCCGGGGATGAGAGTGCTTGATATGTGTACAGGAAGCGGCTGCATAATTATAAGCATCTTAAAGAACACGACTAATGTGGACGGTGCAGCCTGTGATATCTCAAAGCAGGCGCTCAATGTGGCAAAGGAAAACGCAAGGCTTAACGGCGTGTTTGTTGATTTTGAGAGAAGCGATCTGTTTGAGCGTGTCGATGAGATGTATGATGTGATAGTATCCAATCCACCATATATAAGAAGCGATGAGATACCGCATCTGATGCCGGAGGTGTCGGTATTCGAGCCACATGAAGCTCTTGACGGCTCTGAGGATGGGCTTTTATTTTACAGGCGTATCATAAAGGATTGCAGGGCAAATCTAAAGCCACAGGGCAGGCTGCTTTTTGAGATAGGCTGCGACCAGGGCAGACAGGTGTCAGAGATGATGCAGTTTGCCGGATTTAGCGATGTACATGTGATAAAGGACCTGGCGGGAAACGACAGGGTAGTATCGGGAATGTATGACAGCAAGGAGGAAAAACATGTTTGATAAGTTAGAAGATCTTATACACCATTATGAAGAGCTGATGAATCTGCTCAGCGAGCCGGATGTGGCAAATGATGCAAACAGATTTAAAAAGCTTATGAAGGAGCAGAGCGACCTTACTCCTATAGTTGAGACATATAAGAAATATAAAGAGTGCAAGCAGAATATCGAGGATTCACTGGCTATTTTGGATGAGGAATCAGATGAAGAGATGAGAGAGCTCGCAAAGGAAGAGCTTAAGGATTCAAAGGAGCAGGTGGAGGAGCTTGAAAAGGAGCTTAAGATACTTCTTCTTCCAAAGGATCCTAACGATGACAAGAACGTAATCGTCGAAATCCGTGCCGGTGCAGGCGGAGAGGAAGCAGCACTTTTTGCAGCGGAAATCTACCGTATGTATGTGCACTACGCAGAGAACAGAGGCTGGAAGGTGGAGACACTTGATGCCGATGAGACTGGAATCGGCGGTATGAAGTCTGTCGAGTTCATGGTAAAGGGCTCAGGTGCATACTCTATCCTAAAGTATGAGTCGGGAGTACACCGTGTGCAGCGAGTGCCTGAGACAGAGTCGCAGGGACGTATCCAGACATCTACATGTTCAGTTGCAGTAATGCCTGAGGCAGAGGATGTGGATGTCAAGATTGATGACAAGGATATCCAGAATTGACGTAATGCGTGCTTCCGGAAACGGTGGACAGTGTGTCAACACAACAGATTCAGCAGTCCGACTGACACATTATCCAACAGGTATTGTCATCTACAGCCAGACAGAGAAATCGCAGCTACAGAATAAGGCAAAGGCATTTGCACTTCTTCGTTCAAAGCTCTATGACATGGAGCTTCAGAAGAAGCAGGATGCAGAGGCAGAGGAGAGACGAAGCCAGATCGGTACAGGAGACCGTGCTGAGAAGATTCGTACCTACAACTTCCCACAGGGACGTGTGACAGATCACAGAATCAATCTCATATCGGAGATGGAATCCGTCCAAGTGAAAGAAGAAAAGGATATGCAACCGCAATGATTGGACTTGCACTTAAAGAATGTAAAAGTTAGGAATAGACAAGGTTTTAATGTGCTGTGACAAAGAAAATATTGGATCGGCAAAATCAATTCAAAAGAATGGAGGCGTGTTTGAAAATGAGATAGAAAAGGACGGAACAATAGAACAAAGATATTGGATTTCTTTGTTATGAGCATAGAAAACTATGAGCAAATAGTGGAAACTCTGGTTAATCACTTAAAGAATAAACAGGCGGCTGTGATCATGTGAAAACAGCCGCCTATTTTTTTTCGCAATCCTTTCAGATATGCCTGAAGTAACATTTTATCCTGAGAAGATAGTTCATTATATGAATTTAACAAATCCTGTTGTTCAAATGTTAGAGATTCATCACGCAAAGGATTTGTGTCAAATGAAAAAAATTCTGAAAGACTTATATTAAATCCTTTTTACATATTTTTTCGGGTAACAACAGTCGGACAGGTCTGGCGGTTAAATATGTTATTAAGACTTGAATATGCAAGGTTGGATTCTTTAGCCAGTTTGTATAGTGTCCAATGCTTGAACTCAAGTAACTGTTGTATCCTGTTTAATACATCTTGTTCAATTATATATATCACTCACTTTCGTTTGCTTTATGTAATTGTAATTATTTTGAAAAAATAATACCTAGATATAAAAATGAAAGACGAATTGAAAAATATAACCCAGATGAGTTATAATATAAAAGTATTATACAAAATTAAAAAAGAGAAAGAGAGGTAACTTTATGAAAAAGAAAGGGTTAGCCATTAGCGCAGTGGCAGCTTCACTTGCAGCAGCAGCGGTGTTTGCAGGTGGTGATTGTCAGACTGTTAGGGCTGCAGATGTAGCGGACAAGTCAGCTATAAGTATTGATGTTGAGGGGGATTATGAAGAAAAGTCGCTTTCAAAAGCTGATAGGGAAGCAATTGCTAATCAATTGGGATATGAATATTTTAGTGGTGATGTTGCTGTATGTGGTAGCAATACAACAGCATATGTTGATTGGGAAAACAGCAGTATTCCATATTGGAAGGCATATGATTCATATGTAATAGTTCCTGTTTTATCAAGGGATGATAATGGCAATCTTGTAATAGAGAAAAATGAAGATGGCTCAATTAAAGAAAAAGTTAGCGGTGGTATGGGCTGGTCAGGTTCAAATAAAGGACCAGCAATAATATATGATGCTGAAGGAAAGTCATTTAGTATCCTTCCAAAAGAATACTTAGATACACAATCAGTACCATATTGGTATGACTGGTGTATAAATGAAAATATGGGTTTAAAACAAATGGGATTATTTGATAATATTGAGATTGATGATGCATATATTGTCAGAATATACTATACATCAGATAATCTTGGGAATATACAGGCAGCAGCGGGATTAGACGAAAGTACATATAATACAGACCCATATGGTGCAACTCTTGATGGTGATGATTGGAATAATTATTATACACTTAAAGACAGAGTTCGTGGTTTTGTAGATTTTGGTTCCTCCCAGAAGGTGTATCAACCGTCATAAATTATGCAAATGGCATTCAAAAAGATGGCGATGCATGGTATCACTACAAAGATGGTGTAGTTGATACTTCGTACACAGGTCTTGCAAAAATACAATGGCTCATGGTGGTATGTGAAAAACGGAAAAATCGATTTTTCAGCTACAACGCTTTGCAAGTATAATGGAACCTGGTGGTATGTAAAGAACGGAAAAGTAGATTTCGGATCAACAACACTTTGTAAATATAATGGTTCATGGTGGTATGTAAGCGGAGGAAAAGTAAACTTTGGAGCAACAGGACTCTGCAAATACAACGGAACCTGGTGGTATGTGAAAAAAACGGAAAAGTGGATTTCGGATCAACAACACTTTGCAAATATAATGGCTCATGGTGGTATGCAAGCGGAGGAAAAGTTAACTTTGGAGCAACAGGACTATGCAAATACAATGGAACCTGGTGGTATGTAAAGAATGGAAAGGTTTCGTTTACAACAACACTTTGCAAATATAATGGAATTTGGTGGTATATAAATAACGGAGCTGTCAATTTTAATAAAACTACTCTTGTTAAATATGGCAGCAACTGGTATGCAGTAGCCAAAGGACAGGTTGCATGGAAATACACAGGAAAGTTGGCATACAACGGAAGATATTTTAACGTAGTAAATGGTGTTGTTAAATTTTAATAAAACATGATATAGAACCCGGCACGAAAAATGTGCCGGGTGTTTTTACTAACAATTTTTAATGTCAGAAGTTATATTGTATTTTGTTAACATGGAGTGTGTTAAAATATATAAAAAGCAGTTTTTCTATAATTGCCTGCACAGTCGTTGGCACATTTATAATGTGAGACACAGGGGTGTCGTCTGGCGATAAGGGGTGCAGTGATCGTATATCTTTAATTTCTATCATATTTTCCTGAAAGTTCTGCTTTTATTGTACCAATTAACAAGTTAAAAGCAGGACAAAAAATAGAGCATTGATGTTGTACAATGTGATGAACGGATCGCATTATGACAATCCAGATGATGTGGAGATGGTCACACTCGATGGAGGAATATCGCTATCAGTGAGAAATGATGCAGCGTTTGTCGTGGATGCCCGGCTTAGCATATATGAGCACCAGTCGACGATCTGCCCTAATATGCCGGTCAGAAGTCTGATTTATTTTACGGTTATACTTAGTGAAATACTTAATGAGAAAAATAGCAAAAGCAAGACTGGAAAAAACATATATGGTAAACGTCTTGTCAGGATACCTACACCGCATTTTGTGGTTTTTTATAATGGAGAAGAAGACCAGCCAGATGTTCAGGAACTAAAGCTTTCAGATGCCTTTGAAAAGCCGACAGATGATCCGAAACTTGAGTTAAAGTGTATCGTGTACAACATAAATGCAGGTAAAAACCGCCAGATTCTGCAGAAATGTGTATGGCTTGATGAATATATGATGTTTGTCAATAAAGTAAGAGAATATCATTCAGGTAAGTCATATGAGGAACTAGGAAATGATATAGAACTAGCGATAGATTACTGCATAGATAATGATATATTAAAAGATTTCTTGAAAACTCATAGAAGTGAGGTGACTAAGAATATGCAGTTAAATTATAAATTTGACAGACAACTTGAACTTGAAAGAGCCGATGCGCGTGAGGAAGGACTGGAAGAGGGGCGAAAAGAAGGCAGAGAAGAAACTCTAAATCTGATTAATAAATTAAATGATATATTATTGTCTGAGGGAAGAGTTGAAGATTTAAAAAGGTCGATTAATGACAGAGAATATCAGGCGCAGCTTTATAAAAGAATATAGATTGTAAAAGTCATACACAGACCAGTAGATTGCATTGAATCTACTGGTCTTTATTAGTCTTTTGACTTAATATTGATTAGAAAAATTATAGGTACTTATAGAAGTTTTTTTTACGGTAAACAGCGTGGAATAACAGAAAAGCACATTATTGCGTTGATAAGGAAATATAAATGTGATAAAATGCAAACAAAAAGGGAGGTGCTATTATTGATAAAGGTTAATCGTTATAGACCGGGAGCTGGATTGAAACCTATGTATATCGCCGGGGAGAGATGATGACATTAAAGAGGTCAGACAGATTTTTGAAGCGATGACAATTGGTGTTCCGGTGAGATCCATGATATACAGTGGATTAAGAGGTGTTGGAAAAACAGTTTTGATAAATAGATTAGAAGAGATTGCTGATGATTATGGAATATTTCATAACCATATAGAGATAGAAAAAAAAAATGATTTTATTTCTCAAATTGCAGAGTGCGCTCAAGATTTCTTAAGAGAGGTCAGCACAAAAGAAAATTTAAAAATTTGATTAAAAAAGCCATTAGAGGCGATAAAATCATTGGTAATTTCTTTTAATCCGAGTAATACTACTTTTTCAGTTTCATTACAAGATAGAGAATTATACTTGTCAAATAATTTAACTCAAAGCCTGACGAAAGTTTTTTGTGACAATTGGCGAAACCGCCCAAAAAAGTACAAACACCTGTTTGTTTTTTTATTGATGAAATTCAATATATGAAACAGGAACAGTTAGGATCATTAATTGCTGCATTGCACAGAACAAATCAATTAGGCTATCCGGTTATGGTTATAGGAGCAGGACTTCCTAGAATATATAAAATGTTATCTGATGAAAAATCATATTCAGAAAGATTATTCGCATATAAGCAAATTGGTTCGCTAACACTTGAACAGTCGAGAAAGGCAATAGAAGAACCAGCTAAGAAATTTAATATTGATTATTCGGATGAGGCAATTGAAAAAATTGTGGAAATAACAAAAAGGATATCCATATTTTATTCAGCAGCTGTGTCAAATCGTATATCAAAATACAGATAAGGACTTAATAGAAGATTCTGATATTGAATATAATACAAATAGTTTTTTAAATACATTAGATAGTGGATTTTTTTAAAGCAAGATATGAACGATGTTCAGAAAGCGATAAAAAATTTGTTTTTTGCTATGGTAGAATGTGGCGAATTGCCATGTACAATTTCTAATGTGGCTCATAATTTGAATAAAGACGTAGGATCTATATCTACGATAAGAGCACAGTTGATTAATAAGGGTATTATTTATCCTGTAAGATATAAAGAACTTGATTTTACTGTTCCGGAATTTGCAGGATTTATTCAAAGACTTGATGAATACAAACAATGGAAAATTCAAAGGTAAAATCGAAAAATGCTAAGGAGAGATGATACAAAAATTTATTATGATAACGATAAAGTGATGTTCCAGTATACATCTGACAGACGCATTTATATATAATAAAAACAAAGATGATGGAAATGGCCATTCGGGCATAACATATACGGTTAATGATAAACAGTGCAGTGAGTCAGAGTATAATGAGGCATTGCAGCAATTAGTACAGAAAATATCGTTTACAGATATAGATTTTAAAACGATGGGGAGAAGTGAATCTCCACGGATTCAATAAAAGGTTATCATCAGGCTGAAAAATAAGTGAAAATAATAAGGGTAGACATATCTGTATCATATGGTATACTTCTTGTATAAATATACAGAAATGAGGAATAATATGAAATTTACAAAAAAGAAGACCTCTATCATAGCGTTTATGCTGTTACTTATTGTTGTTATAACCGGCATCAGTGTACGCCGAATGACAACAGTAAAGCAGGGAAAGAGGTAAAAATGCCGGGGATCTGCCCGAGCAAAAATAGGTGTCCAGCTCGGTACCACAGGAGATATCTATGTATCTGATTATGAGAACGACGGTTCAGGACACCAAGGTAGAGAGATACAACAAGGGTGCTGATGCAGTCCAGGCACTTAAGCTTGGAAAAATAGACTGTGTGGTTATTGATGAGCAGCCGGCACTGGAGTTTGTAAAGCAAAACACCGGGCTTTAAGATTTTAGATGATGAATTTACCAAAGAGGATTATGCATTATGTATAGGAAAAGATAATCCGGAACTATTAGAAAAATGTAAATACAGCCATTGAAAAGCTCCAAAGCGACGGAACCATAGATTCAATCATAAACAATTATATAGGTTCAGATTCTCAGATAGGAAAGACTCCTTATGAGAAAAAGGATGTAGAGAGAAAAATGGTACATTAAAAATAGGAACCAATGCTGAGTTCCCACCATACGAATATTATGAAGATAATCAGATAACAGGAATAGATATAGACATTATGCAGGCTGTATGTGATGAGCTTGGCATGGATATGCAGGTAGAGGATATGCAGTTTGACTCAATCATAGCTGCGATCACATCAGGTAAAGTTGATGTCGGCGCATCTGGTTTTACTGTAACAGAGGATAGAAAGAAAAATATCAATTTTACAGATTCATATATTACAACAAAGCAGGATATTATTGTAAAGGACGGAAGCAGCGGTTCAAAAATCGGGTTAAAAGAAAAGTTATATGACAATTTTGTGAAAGACAGCCGATATATGTATATCGTAAAAAGGTCTTGGAAATACCGTAGTGATAACACTTTTTGCTGTTATGCTTGGAATAATCCTTGGATTTCTTATAGCGGTTGTAAGGACAAGCCATGACAGAAATGGCGGTCTTACAATTTTAAACGGCTTATGTCAGGCATATCTTACGATCATACGTGGAACGCCTGTCATGATTCAGCTTCTAATAATTTACTATGTGATCCTTGCATCGGTTACAAACAAGATCCTTGTTGCGGCAATTGCATTCGGACTTAATTCAGCAGCATACGTTGCTGAGATAGTGCGTTCGGGAATTATGTCAGTTGAAATCGGACAGTTTGAGGCTGGACGGAGTCTTGGACTTAATTACAAACAGACGATGACGTCTATAATTTTGCCGCAGGCAGTTAAAAAATATCCTTCCGGCACTGCTGAATGAGGTTATAAGTCTTTTGAAGGAAACGTCTATAAGTGGCTACATCGGACTTATGGATCTTACAAAGGGCGGCGACATCATAAGTAAACATATGAAGCGTTCCTTCCACTTATTGCAGTTGCAATTATATACCTTGTGATCGTCATGATATTAAGCCGCTGCGTGAGCAGACTTGAGAGGAGACTTAGAAATAATGAACGATAATGTTATTCTTGAAATAAAAGATTTGCACAAAAATTATGAAAAACAGGAAGTGCTTAAAGGAATAAGCACAAATGTGAACAGGGGAGATGTCATAGCGGTTATCGGACCATCCGGATGTGGTAAATCTACATTTTTACGCTCACTTAATCTTCTTGAGGTGCCTACAAAAGGTCAGATACTTTTTGAGGGAACAGACCTCACTGAAAAAAGACAAATATAAACGTAGTAAGACAGAAAATCGGAATGGTTTTCCAGCAGTTTAATCTTTTTCCAAACATGACGATAAAAGATAATATAATGCTTGCACCTGTAAAGCTGGGAATCCTTTCAAAGGAAGAGGCTTCACAAAAATCGGATGAGCTTCTTGAGAGGATAGGACTTGGTGATAAGGCGCAGGCTTATCCGATGCAGCTTTCAGGAGGACAGAAACAAAGAATTGCTATAGTGAGATCTCTTGCAATGAATCCGGATGTGATATTGTTTGATGAACCTACATCTGCTCTTGATCCTGAAATGGTAGGAGAGGTGCTCTCTGTAATGAAAGAGCTTGCCAGGTCAGGAATGACTATGGTTGTAGTTACACATGAGATGGGATTTGCAAGGGAAGTGGCAAACCGCGTAATGTTTATAAATGAGGGTGTCATAGCAGAAGAAGGGACACCGGACGAAATATTTTCAAATCCTAAGAGTGAAAGATTAAAAGAATTCTTATCCAGAGTATTATAATTTTTAAATAGACAGGCTGAAACATAAAGTCTGTCTATTTTTTATGTTTTTTTGACAGAAGTATGCTGTTTGATATATAATAATAGTAATAAAGTCACTGTTTCACATAGGCTGATGGTAATGTTTTATGCATATAATATAGAGCAGATATAAGAACAGATATAATGGAGGGAATGCGATGGTACTTCAGGAACTTGAAGTGGGAGAAGAACTTGAGCTTAATATAAAATGGGGCGGTCTTAAATACGAACTCAAATCAAAGGTCGAGATCGTGGATGCAGACAGCGTCCTTATCAATCCATATACATATGGAGGAAACACGGTTGATTTTTCGTCAAGTTCATTCAGGGAATAGTCATAGATGTGATAGCAAAAAATCATAATGGAAAAAGATATAAGTGGCCGGCTGTAAATGTTTCTACAGTAAAACGTTTCGGCAGATCATATTATCTCATAAATACAAGCGATTATAAAAAGCTTGCAAAAAGAAAGCGAAAGGAGAAACCAGGACAGGGTAAAGATAGGACTTCGCTGCGTACTTTCGATATATGGCGATGATGGCAATGTATTATGGAATCATTAAAGATATCAGTCAGGGAGGGGTGGCATTTATCCCTGAGATGGATATCGCATACGAGGGAAAGCTTATAGAACTTCAATTTGCAGATTCCGTAAGGGGACATGAATTCCAGATACGTTTTAAGATAAGAGTTGTCCGCAAGGATATGGAGGATGGAAAGATCCTATATGGATGCAGGATCGTAGAAGCGCAAAGAGATGCACTTGCGTATCTGTACTTAAAAAACTGTTGATTCAAGAAGCAAAAAAACAAAGCAGGAAGGAATAGTAATGGATAATATGGTGACGAAAGAAGAACGTGTAAACCAGCTGCGAACAAAGATAAATTCACGTTTATATAAGGACAATGAGCCAAAACTAAAAAGAGCAAATAAAATATTCTATATTACATATCTTTTAATGCAGCTGGGGATGCTTGGCAATATATTTTTTTTCTTATTTTTGAATATGGCGGAACTGTATTGATGTATATAGGTACAGTGTGGTCAATAGCCGGTATGGTGGTTTGTACAGTGTTTTATTTACGTGATCAGGCGAATCCAAATATGAGCAATATATGTATTCTGCAGTTTGTCGTTACATATTTTATAGCAATAATAATAAATGGAAATAATTGCATGATGTTTTTCCCAATTCCGCTTCTGATTGCGCTGATGACATACATGAAGCGCAAAAAGATGTATATTGCAGCAGCAGGAATAGCTATTGCGGCATTATTCCGCTATATCGGGGTAATGGCAGGCGTGATAGCCAGCGATAGCAGTGGAAATGCAGAGACAGTCATGTTTATGGTTTTGTGTTTATCACTTGCTGTATTTTGTATCGCAACAAAAAATTTCGTGGAAGTTTAATCATGATGCAATGTATTCAATGCGTGATGAACAGGAAATCCAGAAAATTATAATGGAAGATGTGCTTGATATAGCAAAAGGGGTAAAAAGAACAGACAAAGGATGTAAATGCAGCGCTGGATGAATTATATGATTCGGCTCAGAATATTGATTCGGTTGTCGGGGAAATTTCTACGGGAACAAATAGTACTACAGAAAATATCATGAACCAGACTGTAATGACACAATCCATACAGGATGCGATCAATGATGTGGCTGCAAGAAGCAAAAGGGCAGCCGGCAAGGCAGCAGATTCAATGGATAAGGTTATTGAGAATACAGATAAGGTAAAAATCCTAAGCGAACATTCGGAAAGCATCGCGGACACAAATAGAAAAGTTATCGTTTCAATGGAAAATCTGTAGGAAAAGGCAGGAGATGTAAAAACTATAACGGATATGATACTTAATATTTCAAACCAGACCAATATGCTTGCACTTAATGCATCCATAGAGGCGGCAAGAGCTGGTGAGGCTGGAAAAGGTTTTGCGGTAGTTGCAGAGCAGATAAGACAGTTAGCAGAGCAGACAAAGGGAAAGGTTCCCGGGATATATTTGAACTGGAACGATTGCAAAGCAATGGTTGACGGATATCCATGGAGCAGTGTATAAAAGCTTATAAGACAATAGAAGAGGCAGAAAAATTTATTAATGGAGAGAAAATTATTGCCGGAGAGAAAACCATTACGGGAATGAAATCATCCGGCGAAAATAGTACATATGCGTTTGTCGACGGCTCCTTTAACAACAAAGCAACACACACCTATGGCTATGGAGGTTTTCTTGTGACTGACCATGAAAAATACGTGCTGCAGGGGGCAGATAATAATGCCGAGATGGCCACAATGCGCAACGTAGCCGGAGAGATAAAGGGCGCGGAGGCTGCCGTAAAAAAAGGCTATAGAGCTTGGAATTAAGGAACTGGTCATATACTATGACTACATGGGCATAGAGATGTGGGCCACAGGGGCCTGGAAGCGAAACAAGGCAGGCACTATAGCTTATCACGAATACATCATGTCAGTTAAGGATAAAATAAAGCTTACTTTTGTAAAGGTAAAAGGACACTCAGGAGTAGAGGGCAACGAAGAGGCAGATAAGCTGGCAAAGCAGGCTGTGGGGATACTGTAGCAGTTTCCTACATAAAAAGAAACAAAAATATATCATAACAGGAGAAAAAGATGAGCATATTCAATGTAGAACTCAAAAAAGTAGTAGATGACACATATGATATTGAGATAGGCTACAACCTCTCAGAAACCCTTGTATCTGACCTGGAAAATGGTCTTGCGGGCAAGATAAAGAAATTTGCAGTGATTACAGATACAAATGTGCGTGATCCTTATGCTCTTCCAATCTGTGAGAAGATAAAGCATGCGGGATACTCAGTGGATTTGTTTGTTTTCCCGGCTGGGGAAAAGAGCAAGTCACGTGAGACAAAGGCAAAGATAGAAGATGCCATGCTTAAAAAGGGGTACAGAAGAGACTGCTGTATCATTGCAGTCGGTGGCGGTGTGGTAACCGACTTATCAGGCTTTATTGCAGGAACCTACGGCAGAGGAGTGCCGTTTATCAACTTTGCAACCACACTTCTAGCCGCGGCAGATGCATCGGTAGGTGGCAAGACAGCAATTGATACACCTCTTGCTACCAACACCATAGGTCTGTTCAATCAGCCCCAAAAGGTATATATAGATATAGCTGCCTGGAAAACACTGCCACAGCGCCAGATGGCAAGCGGTATGGCAGAGACCATCAAGCATGCATGCTTAGGCAGTGAGGATATGTTTGAATTTATAGAGGAAAATCTGGATGATATATATTCATTCAAGAAATTTGCATGTGAGTATATCGCAGAAAATAACTGCCGTATCAAGTACAATGTGGTCATGAAGGATGAGCGAGAGGCGGGACTTCGCGAAACCTTAAATCTGGGCCACACAGTAGGCCGGGCAATCGAGACAGTCAGCGACTACAAGCTGTTGCATGGAGAGGCACTGTCGATTGGAATGGCAGCACAGGCACTTATGTCAGCACGGCTTGGCTATATGTCAGAGGAGCAGGCAGAGCGTGTGATAAAGCTCTATGAGAGAGCCGGTCTTCCGACACGTATACCTGACTATATAGACAGGGAAGAACTTGTAAAGAGACTCTACACCGATAAAAAGGTGAGAGACGGCAAGCTGCGTTTTGTGCTCAAAAAGGTATAGGAGCCACTGTTGAGTTTGCACCGGGAGTGTATGCAAAGCCTATAGAGGAAAGTCTGGCGCGAGAAATTATAATGGAGCTATAGATTAAATAATTACAACCCCATGTGTAAATTCATTTTGCTGTGAATGACACAGCCTGCCATACAAATCAGCAGCAAAAATATCCATGGAAATAAGCTCGTACGGAGCATCAGCGACTTTTGTAATAATAGGCGCTGATGCTCTTTTTTTGAGGAGATGCATAAGCTCTCCTGATGATTTTTTGAAACCGAGTATGCGCAGATAAGGATTATCCATACATATGTTAAAATCATCATTCTCAATACCAAGTAAAATATGCGTGAGAACCCTCGAAATACGCGTATAAGTCAGATTTTTACTCTTCAGTAAGTTACAAAATTGCGTAAAACTTTCATATTTATAAATATTTTTAACTATCTTTGCAGTAAGCTCCTTTGTACAGTCTGCATACTGCGCAAAGCCTTTATCCTTCCAGGTCAGCAGGCGATAGTAAAGCATTTCAGAAATATCATCCGGAAACACAATATGACCGCCTAAAATACAATTGACAAGAATATCGGCGCAGTCTGATGGCATTAGCTGACTGAACTTTGTGGAAATCCATGAATTATCAAGCTGCATATTAGTAATAGTGTTGTGTTTGTCTATATCAATTAAGGTCGAAATCACCCCGCGCACAGCTGTAGCGGAAGAAAACTCACTTGTCGAATCAGTGCTGTGATATCCTTCACCGACGCGCTGAATAGGAAATCCTGTAATATCACAGTCCATCAAAGCCTTCTCATACTCAATGGCCAGAATATTATTGGGTGAAGCTATGAAAGCATCTAATTTCTCGGAAGCGCTGTCATAGGTATCTCGAAAATATTCACATAGCGCTCTGCTCCTGGCCGCAGGAAAGCTCATCCCGCCCTGAATCAGCCTGGCAAGAGAGGCGGAATACTCAGAAGGCGGATTCTTAAGCACGCCAGCCACAAGCTTTGTAAGCTCATGGTCCACAGACTCCACACCATAGCACAGCATGTCCACCACACCTGTGTTTTTGAGTACACTGACTCCGCCACCGGCAAAAACTCGGCAGAAGCAGTGGCAAAGACCGATGGAAGCTCAAGCACCAGGTCGGCACCGCTCAAAAGCGCCATGCGTGTGCGCTCGTATTTGTCAATGATGGCAGGCTCACCTCTTTGCACGAAATCACCGCTCATTACTACGACGATATAATCAGCAGATGTCTGCCTTTTAATCTGCTCTAGCTGATATTTGTGCCCATTGTGGAATGGATTGTATTCGGTAATCACACCTGCGACCTTCATGTTTTGCTGCTCCTTTAATCAATAATGTTTTTTTAGAGTTCAAAACCATAATACCACAAAAAAAACACCCTTGTCGCATTTGAAAAATAAGTTTATACTAACAATAGTATTGTAATTTTAAACCAAAGGAGACAAAACAATGAATGTATTAGTAATTAATTGCGGTAGTTCATCACTGAAATACCAGCTCATCAATTCAGATTCAGAGGAGGTACTTGCAAAAGGACTCTGCGAGAGAATCGGAATCGATGGCAGACTTGTATATCAGAAAGAGGGTCTTGATAAGGAAATCACAGAGGCACCTATGCCAACACATAAAGAGGCCATCCAGATGGTGCTTGATGCACTCGTAAATCCAAAGACAGGCGCAGTAAAATCACTTGCAGAGATCGATGCAGTAGGACATCGTGTAGTGCACGGTGGAGAGAAGTTCTCAGACTCAGTAGTC
>VOFC01002477.1_pt1 | contig 30203 bp, 45 predicted proteins | sample 5384161 | NCBI WGS metagenome assembly VOFC01 (sample SAMN12384722, study PRJNA508395) | human gut metagenome | isolation source: healthy gut B | host: Homo sapiens
GCCGCGTAGCGTCCCTTATCTCCTCCGGTGACGAGGATACCTCTTATACAGAGGCCTATGACGCTTTGAAAAAGCAGTTGAACCGCCGCCGTTTCAATAAGAGCGGCCAGCTCCCGGCCTTGGAGGCGGAGCTTGCGGAGGTCCAGCAGCAGTTGGACTCCTCCGTTCAGCTTCAGCAGCAGCTCGCAGACGCTCTGGAACGTTCTCAGGCGTTGAGTCCGATGTACAGACCCTCTCCGATGAATTGGCCCAGTATGACCGGTGGGAAGCAGCTCAAAAGCGCCGTCAATTAGCCGCCTTGACCACCGATGCCGACACCGCCGCCCAGCGGGTCCATAGTTTGACCCAGCAGTTGGAGGAAGACCGGGTCCCGGACATGGAGACCATCGGACGGCTGCGGGGGCGCCATCGTCAATCTGGAAACTGTCCGTAAGAACGTAGAGAAAGCCCGCACTGATCGGGACGAGGCCATGAAAGCCCTCCTCCGGGCGGAAAAAGAACGTCAATGACAGCCCCTTTGCCGGTCAGACGGCGGAGAGCGCCCGGAAGGAAGCCCAAGGCACTTCATCCGACCGGGTCCCCGGCCCTATCGCTTTTCGCGAGCTAGCGATTTTCTTTTTGTTTCTTGCGGCGGCAGGCGGCATCTTTGCCCTGCTGTACTCGCAGTTGTCCGTCCTTTCTCTGCCCCTCTTTCAGTTGGTGCCCTGGGCCCTTCCCGCACTGGCGGCAGCCGTTGTGGCAGCAGCCGGCACCTATATTTCCCGCCAGTACCGACAGCACGCTTTAAAAAAGCTGTGCAATATCGCCCTCATGAAGCGGTTCGGCACCACGGATACCAACGAGATTACTGCCTTTGCGGATGCCTATACCGCCGCCGTGGAGGTCGGGACGCCGCACAGGCGGACCTGAACACCAAATCCGCCACTGCCGACGCTTACTACAACACCCTGACCACCAACGAACAGGCAATTTTGTTAGAGGTCCGGCGCTTTGCCCCCGCCGCCTTTGACATCCCCACCGCCGATCAGATCCTGCGGCAGGCCGCACAGCGCCGCAAGGCACTGTCCGAGGCCCAGACCGCCGCCAGAGAAGCTCAGGTCCGTCTGGATCTTCTGGTTCAGCAAGGCATCCCGGACAGCTGTGATATGGAATTGTCTCCTCCTCTTCGCAGTCGGGAAACCGTCGTGAATGCGCTGGCACAGGTGCAGGTCCAGTTGGCTGCCGCCCGTTCCGCCACCGACCGTCTGACCGGTCAGCTTCACGCTATGGGGGATCCTGACGGGCTGCGGGCTTCCGCCGAATCTCTGCAAAGCCAGACCGGTCAGCTTCAGGAGGAATATGACGCCCTGCGTCTGGCCATGGACACTCTGACCGGTGCCAACACCGTCCTGCAAAACCGATTTTCCCCCCAGCTCAGCCGCCGGACGGCGGAGATCTTCCATGATCTGACAGAGGGACGCTACACCGCCGCCGCTCTGGACCGGAGCTTTCACCTCACTGCCCGCCCCGCCGGGGACCCCATTGACCGGGACATCCAGCTTTTGTCCGCCGGGGCTGCGGATCAGCTCTACCTCTCCGCTCGGCTGGCCATCTGCGAGCTGGTGCTGCCACCGGAAAAGTCCATCCCCATCATTCTGGATGACGCTCTCACCAATTTCGACGACGAGCGCTGCGCCGCCGCCCTCCGGTGGCTGAAGCAGGCAGCAGCCCATCGGCAGATCCTCCTGTTCACCTGCCACAGCCGGGAGGCCGATTTCTTTGCCGGAGACCCGGAAGTGGCCGTTCAGCGTCTGTGATGACCGGTTATTTATTCAGCGTGTCGAAAAAGTCTTTTCGCCTCACTGAACAAGCTTTCAGAGCTTTATAAAAGTTATGGACGCCGTCCCTGCTGACGGCCCCTCCATCCAACGGATGGTTTCGGCGTATCACGTGCCATGGGAACTGGCTGTTCCCCATGCTGCGTCCATGGGTATCCGGTATCCAGGTCATGTCCATCAACCTCCTACTGGAGAACGAGACCGACCCCGTGATCTGGCGCGGTCCCGTCATCTCCGGCGTGGTGCAGCAGTTCTGGACCGACGTCCTGTGGAACTGCGACTATCTGTTCGTGGATATGCCGCCGGGAACCGGCGACGTATCCCTGTCCGTGTTCCAGTCCATCCCTCTGGACGGTATTATCATCGTGGCCTCCCCGCAGGATTGGTTGGCATGGTGGTAGAAAAGGCTGTGAAGATGGCGGAGATGATGAGGTTCCTATCGTGGGTCTGGTGGAGAACATGAGCTATGTCGCCTGCCCGGACTGCGGCAAGAAGATCTACCTGTTCGGTCAGGGCAAGACGGCACAAGCGCTGCGGCGCACAATCTGCCTCTGCTGGCAGAAATGCCTATTGATCCCGTTCTGGCATCCCTGACGGACGCCGGCAGTATCGAGGATTTTCAGGGCGATTGGCTCAAGACCGTCGCTGACCGTCTGGCTGAAAAATAAGGGAAGCCGCGCCGTGTTTTTCCACGGTGCGGCTTTTCACGGCTTTTTGTCCGTTTACGGCACGCATTTTCACAAAGTCGCCAACTTCCCGGCAATAGTTTTTGTGGGGAAAAGCAGTTGCAAAAGCAGTAGAAATCCGGGATAATAAAGGCGAGTCTCTACTTAAAAAACGATTATATAAATAGAAAGCACAAAGGGGGAGCACCAAATGCAGGAGCTGAAAGAGCGCATTGTAAAAGAGGGCAAGGTTCTGCCCGGCAACATCATTAAGGTGGACGGCTTTCTGAACCATCGGATTGATACCGGCCTGCTGAGCCGCATTGCTGAGGAATTCGGCAAGTATTTCGATATGGACAACGTGTCCATGATCCTCACTGCCGAGGCCAGCGGCATCGCTCTGGCAACCGCTGTGGCCATGCACTATCACAAGCCCATGATCTTTGCCAAGAAGGCCAAGAGCGACAACATCGAAGGCGGCCTGTACCAGAGCGATATCTATTCCTATACTTATAAGAAGAAGGTCACCCTGCTGGTAAGCAAGGAGTGGCTCTCCTCTGACGATAAGGTCCTCATCATTGATGACTTCATGGCTAACGGTGAAGCCATGCGTGGTCTGTGCGACATCGTGACCGCCGCCGGCGCTACGCTGATGGGCATCGGCTGCGCCGTGGAGAAGGGCTTCCAGGGCGGCGGCGACCGTCTGCGGGCAGCTGGCTTCAACCTGAAGTCTCTGGCCATTATCGAATCCGCCGAGCCCGGCAACATTGTGTTCCGGGACGACGACTGATCGTCCTCACCATTCCGCGGGAGGCGGCGCATCATGACGCTGCCTCCCCTTTTTCAACAGAATCTATTCAATTCAAAAATACAAGGAGGAACCTACCATGTCAAGCAACGTTCGTCCCGCAACCATGGAGCGCATCACCACCCCGCTCTGGCAGAGAGCTTTATCGACCAGCAGCTCGCAGAACTGCGTCAGCAGATCGGTGACAAGAAAGTCCTGCTGGCCCTCTCCGGCGGTGTGGACAGCTCCGTAGTCGCCGCTCTGCTCATCAAAGCCATCGGCAAGCAGCTCATCTGCGTTCATGTGAACCACGGTCTGCTCCGCAAGGGCGAGCCGGAGCAGGTCATCAAGGTGTTCCAGAACCAGATGGACGCCAACCTCATCTATGTGGACGCTGTGGATCGCTTCCTGGACAAGCTGGCCGGCATTTCCGACCCGGAGCAGAAGCGCAAGATCATCGGCAAGGAGTTCATTGACGTCTTTGCCGAAGAAGCTCAGAAGCTGGAGGGCATCTCCTTCCTGGCTCAGGGCACCATTTACCCCGACATTCTGGAATCCGACGGCATCAAGTCCCACCACAACGTAGGCGGCCTGCCGGAGGATCTGCAATTTGAGCTGGTGGAGCCGGTGAAGCTGCTCTCAAGGACGAGGTCCGTGTGGTAGGCAAGGCCCTCGGGCTGCCCGACAACATGGTCTTCCGGCAGCCGTTCCCCGGCCCCGGCCTGGGCGTCCGTTGCATCGGTGCCATCACCCGTGACCGTCTGGAGGCCGTTCGGGAATCCGACGCCATCCTCCGCGAGGAATTTGCCAAGAACGGCCTGGAGGGCAAGGTCTGGCAGTACTTCACCGTAGTGCCCGACATCAAGTCCACCGGCATCATCGACGGCAAGCGTTCCTTCGACTGGCCTGTTATCATCCGGGCCGTCAACACCGTGGACGCCGTCACCGCCGAGGTGGCCCAGCTGGACTTCGGCATGATGCAGCACATCGTGAACCGCATCACTCACGAAGTCTCCGGCGTCAACCGTGTTCTGTGGGATCTGACTCCCAAGCCCACCGGCACCATCGAATGGGAATAAGCCGCCCCTCAAAAAGCTGAATCATTAAGAATCAAGAGCTATCTGATCTCAGGTGAGATCAGATAGCTCTTTTTGTTTGATTTGGGCAACCGCGCCACCCGGTACAACAGGACTTTACGCTTTCTCCAGCGCCTGTGTTGCCAGTTTCAGATCCTCCACCAGCTCCAGCGCCGTTTCCAGCACATCTGCGCCGGGCTTCAGCTTCAGCGTCAGCATAGGCGTCTCTCCGGCGGAGAGGGTCAGGCGGAACTTGTACTTGGCCAGGCCGCACACCTGCACAAGGGCCTCCGGCCGAAACACCGCCAGTGTGAAGCGGAGAATATCCTTCTTCTGGGTGATGTCGGACACCGCCGGCCTTGGCGGCGGCTGCGCGCAGCAGGGCCACGTCCAGCAGAGCCAGCACCGGCTTCGGCGGCTCGCCGTAGCGGTCGATCATCTCGTCCATAAGGTCGGAGGCATCGTCGTTGGTGCGGATGGCGGCAATGCGGCGGTAAAGGTCCATTCTCTGCTCCGGAGAGGGCACATAACGCTCCGGAATATGGGCGTTCAGGGGTCAGGTCGGCGGCACATTCCGTCTCGATCTTCTTTTCCTCGCCCCGTTCCTCCAACACCGCCTCCTCCAGCAGCTTGAGATACATGTCATAGCCCACGCTCATGAGGTAGCCGGTCTGCTCCGGCCCCAGCAGGTTGCCGGCGCCCCGGATCTCCAGGTCCCGCATGGCGATCTTGAAGCCGGAGCCGAACTCCACGTACTCCCGGATGGCCGCCAGACGCTTGGCGGCGGTCTCCTGCAGGATCTTCCCCTTCTGGTAGGTGAGGTAGGCATAGGCCCGGCGGGAGCTGCGTCCGATGCGGCCCCGGATCTGGTGGAGCTGGGCCAGGCCCAGCCGGTCGGCGTCCTCGATGATCAGCGTGTTGACATTGGGGATGTCAATGCCCGTTTCGATAATGGTGGTGCACACCAGAACGTCCGCCTCGCCGTCCACCATGGCCTGCATGACGGAGGACAATTCCTGTTCGCTCATCTTGCCGTGGCCCACCACGATCCGCACCTCCGGCCCCAGCATCTTCTGGATCCGGGAGGCAGTGAGGTCGATGGACTCCACCCGGTTGTGGAGGTAATAGACCTGTCCGCCACGGGCCAATTCCTTCCGCATGGCATCCTCCAGAATGGCCCAGTCGTGCTCCAACACGTAAGTCTGCACCGGCTGGCGGTCGGCGGGGGGCTCCTCAATGGTGGACATATCCCGCAGGCCGGAGAGGGCCATATTCAGCGTCCGGGGAATGGGGGTAGCCGACAGCGTCAGCACGTCCACCTGGCGGCTCATCTCCTTGAGCCGCTCCTTGTGGGTCACGCCGAAGCGCTGCTCCTCGTCAATGACCAGCAGGCCCAGATCCTTGAACTCCATATTTTTCTGCAAGAGTTTATGGGTGCCGATCAGCAGGTCCAGGTTTCCGGTGCGGGCAGCCTCCAGAATGCGCTTCTGCTCCTTGGCGGTGGTGAACCGGGAAAGGACCTCGATCTTCACTGGGAAGTCCTTGAACCGGCCGCAGGCGGTGGCGTAATGCTGCTGGGCCAGCACCGTGGTGGGCACCAGGATCGCGCCTGCTTGCCGTCCAGAATACACTTCATAATGGCCCGGAGGGCCACCTCCGTTTTGCCGTAGCCCACATCGCCGCAAAGGAGGCGGTCCATGGGCCGGGGCTTTTCCATGTCCTTTTTGATGTCGGCAATGGCCTGTAATTGGTCCCCGGTCTCGGCGTAGGGGAAGGCCTCTTCAAACTCCGTCTGCCATGGGGAATCCGGCGAGAAGGCAAAGCCGGGGCGGCGCTGCCGCTCGGCGTACAGCTTGGTCAACCCCGCTGCCAGGTCCTTGGCGGCTTCCGGGCCTTGGTCTTCTGCTTGGCCCACTCGGTGCCTCCCAGCTTGTTGAGCCGGGTCCGCTCCTGGTCCTCGCCGCCGCCGATATACTTGCTCACCAGATCCAACTGAGTGACGGGGACATACAGGCAATCGCCCCAGCGTAGTCAATTTTGATATAGTCTTTTTCCACGCCGTCCACAGGCATCCGCTGGATGCCCCGCGAAGCGGCCGATGCCATGATGGTGTGCACCACCAGGTCGCCGGGGGACAGATCCGTGTAGGATTGGAGCTTCTGGCGGTTGGAGTCCTTTTTCAGCTTCAGCTTTTTCTGGGTGGGGGCCGTTAGCTGTCCCTCTGTCAGCACCGCCAGCTTCAGCGCCGGCCACTCACAGCCCGCGGACAGTGCTCCCACGGTGATCCGCAGCTCGCCGGGTTTCGGCATAGCGGTCCACTTCAGATCCAGCACAGCAGGGATTCCCCGCTCCTCCAGGAGCCGCAGCAGGTTCTTCGCCCGGACCTCACCGCCGCAGAGCACCAGCACAGCACTGCCGGTGTTCCGGTAGTGCTCCAAGTCCGTGACAGCAGTCTCCAGACTGCCGCCGTAGGAGCTGAGCTGCCGGGCGTTGATGGCCAGCAGGCCGCGGGGCTTTAGCGGGTGCCGGGAGGTGGGCAGCGCGTCCAGCATCACCACCGGAAAATCCGCCAACCGTGCAAACAGCGCCTCCGCCGGAAAGGCAGACCTCCGCCGCGTCCCCCGCCATCAGCCCCGCCTCCATTCAGGGCTTCCGTGTCCTGATGGAGCTGAAGCAGCACGGTTTTCACCCGCTGCTCGATGCGTCCTCCCTCGCAGAGGAACACCACGGCATCCGGCGGCAGGTAGTCCGCGCCTCCTGCGGCGTCCGGGTAGATCAGGTTCAGGTAGCGGTCCAGGCCGCCTACCTCCGCTCCGTTCCGGAACCGCTCCGCGTCTCCCCGGAGGGTCTGGGCGATCTTCTCTCCGTTTTCTTTCTTAGCGTACTTGACGGCCAGCTTTTCGATCTGCTCCGCCAGATGGGTAAGCCCGCCGGGGGCCAGCCCCGGCAGCACCTCCGCCGCCGGCAGCAGCAGTGCGGCGGATACATTTTCCGTCCTCCGCTGGGTACCGGGGTCGAAAGCCCCAGAGAATCGATCTCATCGTCAAAAACTCGCACCGCACTGGTTTTTCCATCAGGGGCGAGAACACATCCAGAATACCGCCCCGCAGAGCGAACTGGCCCACGCCCTCCACCTGATCGCAGCGGCTATACCCCGCCTGTAACAAGCGGTCCGTCAGTTCCTTCAGGTCCGCCCGGCCGCCTGTCTCCAGCGTCATGGACAGCTCTGCCAACCGATAGGGCGGCATGGTCCGGGCCAAGAGTGCGTCCACCGTGGCGACCACTATCGGCGCATTGCCCGCCGCCATCTGGTGCAGCGCTGCCAAGCGGCTCCGCTCCCACTCCCGGGAGGAAACGGCGTTGGGCCGGAACTGCCATTCCCTCGCCAGCAGCGTCACCGGCATCTGGCCGGTGAGGCTTTGCAGGTCTCCCGCCAGCTGGCGGGCCTCCCGCTCGTCGGCGCAGAGGAACACCATGGGCCGTCCGGCTCCGGCGGCCACCGCCGCGCCGACGCAGGCCCGCTGTACCGGCTGGGTGCCGGTAAGGACAGCGGGGCATCCGCCGTTTTCCACCCGGCTCACCAGCTCAGCCACCTCCGGCAGCGTTTGTAGAGTTTTCAGAAATGCGTCCATCCGACACCTCCTGACAAAAGTCATGCTTTACGCGCAAATGGGCGCACTCCGGCCTTGGTAGCCAGGGTGTGCCGCTGTTTTCCCTATGCTATTATATGCCCGTCAGGCCGGTCAGTTATAATCGTTCATGGCCTTTTGACAGCCGTTTTCGATGATATCCTCCGCTGCCTTGACGGCAGTTTCAAAGCTCTCCACCAGGATCTTCCGCTCCGCCTGAGAGGGTACGCCGATGACCCAGTCGATCATCTCCGCACCGCCGCCGGACGGGGCGCCTGTGCCGATCTTGATGCGGGGAAACTCCTGCGTCCCCAGATGGGCGATGATATTCTTGATACCGTTGTGTCCGCCGGCGGAGCCGGTGGGCCGCACCCGCAGCTTGCCCACAGGGAGGGACACGTCATCGTAGATCACCAGCACATGATCGGCGGGAATCTTGTAGAACTGCGCAGCCTCATGGACAGCCTCACCGGAAAGGTTCATATAAGTCTGCGGCTTCATCACCAGACACTTCTGCCCGCCGAAGCGGACGATGTTGTAGGCAGACTTGAACTTCACTTTATTAAGCTTCACGTTCAGCTGTTCCGCCAGCAGGTCTACCGTGAGAAAGCCCATATTGTGACGGGTATGCTCATACTTCTGGCCGGGGTTGCCCAGGCCCACGATGAGCCAGTCCACCGCCCCGCCGAATTTTTCAAAGATCATAGGGAATTCCTCCTTGTTTGCTTGTATCATATACCAAAGGAAACGGGGAAGCAAGTCTGCTTCCCCGTTTTTTATATTACACTCAATGCGCTGGTTTTGGGCCGGATCGTTACCGGAACAGCTTGGAGATGGAGACCTCCTGATAGGTACGCTCGATGGCCTCAGAGAACATGGAAGCCACGGACAGATACTTGATCCGTGCCCGGACCGCTTCGGGATGGGCGGGGATGGTATCCAGCAGAGCCAGCTCCTCAATGTTGCTGGACTCCAGACGGTCAATGGCAGGACCGGAGAGGACACCGTGGCTGGCGCAGGCGTAGACCTTGTTGGCGCCGCCCACTTCCACAATGGCCTTGGCAGCGTTGCACAGGAGAGCCTGCGGTATCCACCATGTCATCAAAGAGGATGCAGTCCTTGCCCTTCACGTCACCAATGACATTCATGACCTCGCACTGGTTGGCCTTCTGGCGGCGCTTATCCACGATAGCCAGCTGCATGTGCAGCTTCTGAGCGAAGGCGCGGGCGCGGGCCACGGAGCCAACGTCGGGAGAGACCACCATCATATCCTCGCACTTGTCACCGAACTTCTTGGCGTAATAATCCACAAAGATGGGGTTGCCCAGCAGGTTATCCACGGGGATGTCGAAGAAGCCCTGAATCTGGGAGGCGTGGAGGTCCATGGTCAGCACACGGTCAGCGCCGGCAGCGGTGATCATGTTGGCCACCAGCTTTGCGGAGATGGGATCGCGGGCCTTGGCCTTACGGTCCTGGCGGGCATAGCCGAAATAGGGGATGACGGCGGTGATGCGGCCGGCAGAAGCGCGGCGCAGCGCGTCGATCATCACCAGCAGCTCCATCAGGTTGTCATTGACAGGCTTGCAGGTGGACTGGACCACGAACACGTCGCTGCCGCGGACGGTCTCGTACAGGGAGACGGACACCTCGCCGTCAGCGAAGCTCTTGACCTCAGATTCACCCAGCTTGGTGCCCATCATCTGGCAGATCTCAGCCGCCAGATGCTGGTTTGCGTTACCGCAGAAAACTTTGATGTCCTTCCCGTGAGAAATCATAGGAATTTTCCTCTCTTTTCTGTATATTTTATATATTCAAAATTTCAAAATTACGATTCTTGTTCCATCTTCGCCAAAACCGGTTCCAGCTCAGCGATGGTCTCCGGTCCGAAGATCGGCAGCCAGCCGGACACCAGCGAAGCGCCGGATACAGCGTTGGTCATCTTGTTCTTCCAGACCTCCCGCAGTTCCCGTCCGGGTGCGGAATAGGCAAAGCCGGGGCCGGCCTGAGCCATAGGCAGAGCCGCGCGGCAGAGGACCAGGGTGTCCTCGTCATTATCCAGGAAATTCAAAAGCTCGGCATGCTGCTCAGAGATCACAACATCCGTTCCCTCCGGGAAGCAGGTAGCCGCTTCCTCAGCAAAGCGGGGCGAGCAGACAACAAAAAACCGCTGAACGCCATCCGCCAAACATTGCACAACGGCCCGCTCCATGATTGGGCGGTGCAATATGGCTTCCAGCATCAGCGGTTTGTGACCTGCAGGAATAGAGTGATCCTCTTCCAGAATAAACACAGCACGACACGTGTGATCCATGGTAAGTCCCTCCTGTCCGTCAGGCCGCATGGCGACCGGAATCTTATCACTGTCATTATACCAAACTTTTTAGGGAAATCCACCCCTTCCCGGAAAAAGTTCAAGGTAATTTCCTCCAAATCTTTCGTCCTTTTCTGTTTGAATTTATCAAAGACACCGGAAATCCAGCAAATTAACTAAAAAACCTCAATTTTTGAGAATACATACCCACCCCCCCCGCGCAAACCATTCAACCGCCCAAAGAATCGCAAAATTCATCACAAAACAGTTGAATTTCTATCGGTAAAGGATTACAATAGTATCCATTCGAGCCAAAAGGAGGGAATATCTGTGCTGAATATCGTATTGGTGGAGCCTGAGATCCCTCAGAATTGCGGCAATATCGCCCGTACCTGCGCCGCCACCGGCAGCCGTCTGCATCTGATCCGGCCGCTGGGCTTTGACATCTCCGAGCGGGCTGTCAGGCGGGCCGGTTTGGACTACTGGCATCTGGTGGAGGTCTTTGACTACGAAAATCTGGATGACTTTTTTGAAAAGCGTCCGAAGGCCGCGCAGGACTGCTGGCTGACCACCACAAAAGCCCCCCGGTCCTATCAGGAAGCCCGGTTCTCCCCGAATAGCTGGATCTTCTTCGGCAAAGAGACCGCCGGACTTCCCTTGGATCTCCGAGAGCGTTTCCGGGACCGCTGCATCCGTCTGCCCATGATCGATGAGGCCCGGAGTCTGAACCTCAGCAACACCGTGGCCGTATGCGTGTACGAGGCGTTGCGGCAAAATGATTTCCCCGGCCTGCTGGGTGTGGGGGAAATGGCGAAAACCCCTTAATCACTGCAAATCAATGATCGTATAGGAGTTTGCTTATGAATTATCAGAAAAAGACCGTCCGTGACATCGACGTGAAGGGCAAGAAGGTCCTTCTCCGCTGCGATTTCAATGTCCCTCAGGACAAAAAGACCGGTGCCATCACCAGTGACAAGCGCATCGTGGCTGCTCTGCCCACCATTCGGTATCTGCTGGATCAGGGCGCGGCGGTGATCGCCTGCTCTCACCTGGAAAGCCGGAGCCAGACTTTGACAAGTGGGTCAAAAAGCAGACAGAAAAGGGCAAAGCCCCCGCTACGCTCACTGAGGACGCCTGGAGCAAGGCAGAAGAAGCTGACTCTGGCTCCCGTAGCCGCCCGTCTGGCAGAGCTGCTGGGACAGGAGGTCATCTTCGCCAGCGACGTTGTGGGTGAGGATGCCCAGACTAAGGCCGCGGCCCTGCAGCCCGGTCAGGTCCTGCTGCTGGAAAACACCCGCTTTGAAAAGGGCGAGACCAAGAACGATCCCGCCTTCGCACAAAAGCTGGCTTCCATGGCCGAGGTCTACGTCTCCGACGCCTTCGGCGCCGTGCACCGGGCTCACGCCTCCACCGCCGGGGTGGCGGCTTACCTTCCCGCTGTGTCCGGCTTCCTCATTGAGAAGGAGCTGGAAGTCATCGGCGGCGCGCTGGCTAACCCCAAGCGGCCTCTGGTAGCTATCCTTGGCGGCAGCAAGGTCTCCTCCAAGATCGGCGTCATCAACAATCTGCTGGAGATCGCCGACACCATCATCATCGGCGGCGGCATGGCCTACACCTTCTCCGCCGCTCAGGGCGGTCAGGTGGGCGACAGCCTGCTGGAAGCCGACTGGGAAGCCTATTCTCTGGAAATGCTGGAAAAGGCCAAGGCCAAGGGCGTAAAGCTGCTGCTGCCGGTGGACACCGTGATCGCAGACGCCTTCTCTCCCGACGCCAACAGCAAGGTAGTCAAGTCCGGTGAGATCCCCGCCGGCTGGCAGGGTCTGGACATTGGCCCCGAAACCGTGAAGCTGTACTGCGACGCTGTGGCCGATGCCGGTACCGTTATCTGGAACGGTCCCATGGGCGTGTTTGAGTTCCCCGCCTTTGCTGTGGGCACCAAGGCGGTGGCCGAGGCCCTCAGCAAGACCTCCGCCATCACCATCATCGGCGGCGGCGATTCCGCCGCGGCGGTGGAGCAGCTGGGCTATGCCGATAAGATGACCCACATCTCCACCGGTGGCGGTGCTTCCCTGGAATTCATGGAGGGCAAGGAGCTTCCCGGCGTGGCCTGCCTGCTGGATAAGTAATTGCAGCGCAGCGGGCTTTGCCCGCTATCGCTGTCCGGCAAAATCAGGATCTCCACATAGTTCGATCCCACAAAGCGGCAGAGCATTCTGCCGCTTTCCATACGATTTTTTCGCAAAAACAGTCGAATTTTTCAAAAATACTTGACAAATCCCCTTGTTTTCGCTATAAAATAATAAGTTTTGTTGTTGAGCCTTTTTCGGACCGCCATGACGGCCTTCCCGGAAATGTTCAGATATTGTTATCACAGATATAGAGAAGGAGAAAAAAGAGTTATGAACCGCAGATACCGTAAGACTGTCATCGCCGGCAACTGGAAGATGAACATGACCGCCACCGAGACCAAGAAATTCGCCGAGGACCTGAAGAAGATCATGCCCCGCGCCAAGTGGTGCGACACCCTGATCTGTGTCCCCGCCTGCAATATTTCCACCGCCATCAAGGCTTTCAAGGACCTGCGCATCTCCGTGGGCGCTGAGAACGTCTATTTTGAGGAGAAGGGCGCCTATACCGGCGAAGTCTCCGCCGAGATGCTCAAGGATCTGGGCGTGAAGTACGTCATCGTGGGTCACAGCGAGCGCCGGCAGTATTTCTGCGAGACCGACGCCACCGTCAACAAGAAGGTCCACGCCGTGCTGAACGCCGGCATGAACCCCATCATCTGCGTGGGCGAGAGCCTGGAGCAGCGTGAGACCGGCGTTACCGCCGAGTGGATCGCCCTGCAGGTCAAGAGCGCCCTGTATGGCGTCCCCGCTGAGAACTGCGCCGCTGCATCATCGCCTATGAGCCCATCTGGGCCATCGGCACCGGCAAGACCGCCACTGCCGAGCAGGCCGGCGAGGTCTGCTCCAACATCCGCGCCACCATCCGCACCCTGTACGGCGCCCGGGTGGCCCGCAGCGTCACCATTCAGTACGGCGGCAGCATGAATCCCAAGAACGCCGCGGAGCTGCTGGCCCAGCCCGATATCGACGGCGGCCTCATCGGCGGTGCCGCCCTGAAGCCCGAGCAGTTCGTGGACATCATCAACGCGGCCAATCAGGAATAATGCGGAAAAGCGGGGGGGACACAGTCCCCCCTTTATGCGAAATGAGGTTTCTATGAACAAAACACCGACCACACTCATCATTATGGACGGATTCGGTCTCCGGACCGAGACGGAAGGCAACGCCGTTGCCGCCGCCAACACCCCTCGTCTGGATCAGTTCTTCCAGGAGTATGCCCATACAGAGCTGTCCGCCTCTGGTCTGGATGTAGGTCTGCCTGCAGGCCAGATGGGCAACAGTGAGGTGGGCCACACCAACATCGGCGCAGGCCGGGTGGTGTTTCAGGACCTGCCCCGGATCAGCAAATCCATTGATGACGGGGACTTCTTCCAGAATCCCGCCTATGTTCACGCCATGGACGCCTGCAAGGAAAAGCGCTCTGCCCTTCACCTCATGGGTCTGCTCAGCGACGGCGGTGTCCACTCCCACATCGACCACCTCTTCGCCCTGATGCAGATGGCAAAGGACCGTGGCCTTGAGCGGGTCTACATCCACGCATTTCTGGATGGACGGGACGTTTCCCCCACCTCCGGCGTGGACTATGTGACCCGGACGGTGGAGAAGTGCCGGGAGCTGGGCGTGGGTAAGATCGCAACCCTCATGGGCCGTTACTACGCCATGGACCGCGACAAGCGCTGGGACCGTGTGGAAGCCGCCTATGACGCCATGGTCTACGGTGAGAGCGCCCACGTCAATCCCCCTGCCCGTGGCAGCGGTGAAGGATGCCTACGCCGCCGGCGTCACCGACGAGTTCATCGAGCCGGTGATCTGCGACGGGGACGGCACCATCTCCGATAATGACAGTGTGATCTTCTTCAACTACCGCCCTGACCGGGCCCGTGAGATCACCCGGACCCTTGTGGACCCGAAGTTCGACGGCTTCACCCGCCAGTATTTCCCCGTGACCTTCGTTTGCACCACGGAGTATGACGCTACCATGCCCAATGTGGAGGTGGCCTACCCCCGTCAGGCCGTCCGCAACGGTCTGGGGAGTATCTCAGCAACCTGGGACTGACCCAGCTCCGCATCGCGGAAACGGAGAAGTATGCCCATGTGACCTTCTTCTTCAACGGCGGCGTGGAGACCCAGTTCCCCGGCGAGGACCGGGTGCTGGTGCCCTCCCCCAAGGTGGCAACCTATGACCTCCAGCCGGAGATGAGTGCCTACGAGGTGTGCGACAAGTGCGTGGAGCGCATCGAATCCGGTGCGTATGATGTCATCATCCTGAACTTCGCCAACTGCGACATGGTGGGCCACACCGGCGTCTTTGACGCGGCGGTGAAGGCCGTGGAGACCGTGGATGAGTGCGTGGGCAAGGTGGTGGACGCCACCATGAAAATGGGCGGCATCGCCATGATCACCGCCGACCACGGCAACGCCGAAATCATGACCCAGGAGGACGGTTCTCCCATGACCGCCCACACCACCAACCCGGTGCCCTTCATCCTCTGCGGCGCCGGTACGGAATTGCGGCGGGGCCGTCTGGCGGACATCGCCCCCACCATTCTGGATGTGATGGGCCTGGCCGCCCCGGAGGAAATGGACGGTCAGACCCTGATCGTGAAATGATCCGTTAAAACCTCCCGCCATAGGACGGCTGGCTTCCCTCGCAAGGGCTGAACGTAAGTCGTACCTAAATGCAGCCACAACCGCGTACGATCAGAGAAGCCCCATTCCATGGGGCTTCTTTTTACTTTGCCCTCGTGTGAAAATGCCAAATTCCGAGGCTGTCTCCAAAGTGCAAACGTTATCGTCACTTTTGTCTTTTATTTGCAAAATTATTTTTTAATGATTCCTATACGTACGCATAAACAGTCGATATAATGTAATATAAAGATTTTTATAAATATTGCAAACGTTTGCATTGATTTTATAAAAAGTCAAGGTGTATACTGATGCAATCAAATGCAGGAGAGAAGGATTCATTCACATGTCTACACTCTTATCTGTTTCCATTGCGGCTCTGGCAGGACTTCTGATGACACGTGTATTCAATCTGTGGCGATTGCCGGACGTAACTGCGTATCTGGTGGCCGGTGTACTGATCGGTCCCTATGTTCTGGGGAGTATGCATATTACCGGTCTGGGGCCTGGTCTCGGCTGAAGCGGTAAGCAGTCTGCAATCTGGTCTCCGAGGTCGCACTGGGCTTCATCGCCTTTTCCATCGGAAATGAGTTCCGTCTGGAGGACCTGAAGTCCACAGGTAACCAGGCTGCCATCATCGGCGTTGTTCAGGCCTTGACCGCCACTCTGCTGGTGGATACCGCACTGCTGACGGTCCACATGCTGCTGCCGGAAAAGCTGTCCGCAGCTCAGGCGATTACCTTGGGCGCCATTGCGACGGCTACTGCGCCGGCCGCCACGCTGATGGTGGTGCGCCAGTATAAAGCAAAGGGTCCGGTGACCAATCTTCTTCTGCCCATCGTCGCACTGGATGACGCAGTGGGTCTGATTGCGTTTGCGGTCAGCTTCGGCATTTCCAAAGCGCTGGTCAGCGGCGAGTTGGATCTGATCTCCATTCTGCTCAACCCCCTGCTGGAGATCGTTGCGTCTCTGGCATTGGGTGCCGCCGCAGGCTGGCTGCTGACCAAGCTGGAGGTCCTCTTTCATTCCAATACAAACCGCCTGAACATGACCATTTCCCTCGTTTTTCTGACGGTGGCCCTGTCCATGTCGCACATTACCCTTGGGCCGGTAACTATCAGCTTTTCCTCTCTTCTGGTCTGCATGATGCTGGGAACGGTGTTCTGCAATCTCTGCCCCCAGTCTGCCGATTTGATGAAAGCCGCAGACAAATGGACCTCTCCTCTTTTTGCGCTGTTCTTCGTCATCAGCGGCGCGGAGTTGGAGTTGGGCGTCTTTACGGATTGGGCCATCGTGTGCATTGGTCTGGTCTACATCCTGTTCCGCTCTGCCGGCAAATATATCGGTGCCTTTGCCAGCTCCAAATATATGAAATGCGGACCGGAGATCTGTAAATATCTGGGGATCACCCTGCTGCCTCAGGCAGGTGTGGCGCTGGGTATGTGCACGACCGCTATGCAGCTCGGAGAACAAGGCGGATTGATCCGCAACATCACCCTCTTCTCTGTGCTGATCTATGAAATGGTCGGTCCTCTTCTGACACGGCAGGCCCTGATGGCCGCCGGGGACATCCAGCCTCTGTCCTCTGCCAGCGGCTCGGGTACGCTCCGCCAAGCGGGTAAAGTATCTGTCCAAAAAACAACACCATCCGGAGCGAAAAAATTTTTTCGCCCCGGTTTCAGAACTTTATAAAATTTCTGGAAACCTAGGATTTTTATGGCGCGAGACACCCTTCTTGGGTTTCCCGCACCCTTCCTTACCGTTGCGGAGGATTTACCACTTTATTGACACTCAACAACACCATCCATTCGGATGGTGTTGTTTTCTATCTGTTCTGTTGTCTGTGCTTACCGGCTGGTTTTCCTGCGCTGAATGGACCGCAGCAATCCTTTGCACTGCCACAGGCTCAGCAGAGCAAATACCGCCGCCGGAACGCCTAACAGTCGCAGTCCCCAAGCATCCTGCACCAGACTGCCCGCAAAGGAGCCTACGGCGATGCCAAAGTTATAGGACACCGGCTGCACCGACGCGCAGAGGCTGGCTGCCGCCGGGTATTCCGCCTCTGCCAATCCCAGAGAATGGACCTGCACCGGCGTATTCAGCAGATACATCAGCAGGCCCATGGCAAACAGCCCTACCAATCCCAGCCACCGGTTCACCAGCAGCAGAGGCAGCACGGCAAACAGCAGAACCTGCGCGGCAAAAACACCGGCAGGGGCTTCAGGCCCCCTTTTTCCGCAAGGCGTCCGGAAAACAAATTGCTGGCAGCACTGCAAAGCCCCATCACCAGCAGGACCGGACTGACCGCCGTCTCCGGCAGACCCAGCGTACCGGTCAGCGTCGGTGTCAGATAGGTGTAGACCGTATAGGTAGCGGAAGCGCTGAACAGCACCATCAAAACACAGTGCCAGCAGCGACTGTCCCGCAGCACTGCGAACTGGTTCAGCAGGCCGCCCTCTGCCAGAGGGACATCAATCTCCCGCGGCAACAGCCGGGCCAGCACAGGCAGCAGCACCAGTCCCATTGCCAGGATCACGCCAAAGGTGGCCCGCCAACCAAGAGCGTGGCACACCGCTGTACCGATGGGCACCCCCGCCACCGCCGCCACGGAAAAGCCCGCGTACACGGCGGAAATGGCCCGGGCCGTCTGCTCCGGGGAAGAGACCTCCTTCGCATACAGCATAGCCACTGCGGTGAGGGTCCCGGACACCAGCGCCGCCACTACACGGGATGCATACAGCACCGTCACGCCTGGAGCCAGCATACTCAGGACATTCACACCCAGAAACAGAAGCATCAGCCCTATCAGCAGGCGGAAGCGGTCCATCCGTCCGGTCAGGGCCGTGAGCAGCGGCGTTCCTACCGCATAGCAGGCGGCAAATACGCTGACCAACCGCCCCACGGCGGCCAGAGATACGTTCAGCCCCGCCGCAATATCCGGCAGGATACCCACGATCACAAATTCACAGGTGCCCAGGGTAAAGCCCAAAGCGGCCAGCGCCAGCACAGCCGCCGGTAAACGATGCTTTTTCATCATGCGCTCCTTACTATGTGTTTATATGTGTGCGTACACAGTTTTGCCCGGAAACAGCGGAGGACCGCAGTCCCCCGTTTCTTTCCATATTTACCGTCAAATACTCTCCGAATTGAGAATGGGGCAAGCGGTCACATAGGTGTCCCGGTCAGGCCGCTGTCCCATCAATGCCTCAAAGAGCACAGACAGCGCCTGATAAGGCTGATACGCCAGATCCTGCCCGATGGTAAAATCCACCTCGCCGCTTTTCAGCAGCTCCTGGATCTCCGGGCCGCAGTCGTGGGAAAGGATGTGGACCTTTTCCGCCAGGCCCCGGCTCCGGAGAACTTCCGCGCAGGCCGGGACGCTGGGGTTCGCCATATACACCATCCGCAAATTTGGATGCGCCGCCAATGCACTTTCCACTGTTTCCGCCGTTTTCCGGTAATCTCGGTGGGTGGCGGCGATCACACCGTTTTCCTCCGGGATCCCCCGCTCCGCCAACCGCTCCAGAAACCCGTCCACACGGGCCTTATGCGCCGTATATTTCGGATCGGCATAGATGACCAGAAACGCATCGCCACGGCTCAGGAAGCAGGATGCGATCTCACCGGCCACCCGTCCGGCCCGATGGCCGTCCTCGCCCACATAGCAGATCCGCCGTCCGCCGGGCACGTCGGAGTTGAAGGTCGCCACCGGGACCCCCGCTCTGACAGCCGTTCCAGCGCCCGCCGGATCTCCTCAGTGCCGGAAGCGCACAGCGCGACGGCCTGTGCGCCGTTTTCCACTGCCTCATTCAGCAAACGCAGACATTCCGCCTCGTCCCCCGACGGGTAGTTCCGGATGTCCAGCGACACATTGTAATCTCTGTATTCCTCCAGAAAGCGGGCTGCACCGGCATCCATTTCATCCCGCACAAAGCCCTCTTCCCATTCCGGCTGCACCAGCGCCAGCTTCCGGGGCGTACCGCTGGTGGCCAGGGCGCTGGCCATCCGGTTGGGATGATAGTCCAGTTCCTCCATCACGCGCAGGACCCGCTCCCGGACTTCCGCCTTTACATAAGGCCGGTCATGGAGCACCCGGTCTACTGTGCCGATGGATACACCGGCCCGCTCCGCAATCATTTTAATGGTGGTCCGCATGGTTGGTTCCTCCGTCCTATGTCAACGCGCATACAGTAGCAGATTTTCAGGAATTGTCAATACGTGCCGAGAAATTCTTTCTCCCGGCAACAATTTTCTTTATATTGTCCGTGTTGCAGCGCATTTCCGTCTCATTCAAAATTTTATGTATACAAATACTCTTTTCTGTGCTATACTATATCAAATCTGGCACCTGGGAGCAAGGCTTCCCTGCCGTTTTCTTGCATTTTATTTATTTCACCTGTATTTTTCCGCGGCCCGAGAGCCTGTGGTTGAATAAATAGAGCTTTTCATACGAGATCGGACAGACGTGACCGAACCTCCGCCGGCGAAACGGGGCCGTGCGGACAACGGACGTCTTTATTTGCCGTGCCTCTTTAGGCGCCTGCGTCCACTTTACGTCATCCGCATTCTCTGAAAAGCTCCTACATATTTCCGCCCCTTTGAGGGCGTTCAGCAAAGGAGTTTCTATATCTATGGCAGAAAAACTGAAAATCATTCCCCTTGGCGGTCTCAACGAGATCGGCAAGAACATGACCGCCTATGAATACGGCGGTGAAATCATCGTAGTGGACTGTGGTATGGCCTTCCCCGGTGATGACATGTACGGCATCGACTGCGTGATCCCCGATGTGTCTTATCTCATCAAGAACAAATCCCGGATCCGGGGCCTGTTCATCACCCACGGCCACGAGGACCACATCGGCGCCATTCCCCTACGTTCTCAAGCAGATCAACATGCCCATTTACTGCACCCGCTTCACCGCCGGCCTCATCAAGCTGAAGCTGGAGGAGCACCAGCTGGTCAAGAGCACCAAGCTCATCACCGTAGAGCCCGGCAAGACCGTCCGGGCAGGCAAGTTCAACGTGGAGTTCATCCATGTCAACCATTCTATCGCCGACTCCGTGGCCTTTGCCATCCACACCAAGATGGGCACCATCGTCCACACCGGCGACTTCAAGATCGACTCCACCCCCATCGACGGGGAGGTCATCGACTTGGCCCGCCTGGGCGAACTGGGCAAGGAGGGCGTTCTGTGCCTGTGCGCCGACTCTACCAACGTGGAGCGGCCGGGCTTTACTCCGTCGGAAAGGCGGTGGGCGCCACCTTCAAGCGGCAGTTCCAGAACTGCGAGGACCGCATTATCGTCACCACCTTTGCCTCCAACGTCCACCGCATCCAGCAGGTGCTGGATGCCGCCGCCCAGTGCGGCCGGAAGGTGGCCGTTACCGGCCGCAGCATGGAGAACATGATGAAGGTCTCTACGGAGCTGGGCTATATGAAGGTCCCCAAAAACACGCTGGTGGACATCAACAAGCTCAAGGGCCTGCCCAAGAACAAGCAGGTCATCGTCACCACCGGCTCTCAGGGCGAGGAGATGAGCGCCCTGTACCGCATGGCCTTCTCCACCCACAAGCAGGTGGAGATCGGCGCCGGGGACAAGGTGATTCTCTCCGCCTCCGCCGTTCCCGGCAACGAGGTGACGGTGGGCCGGGTCATCAACGAGCTGTTCCGCAAGGGCGCCACCGTCATTTATGACCGGGCGGATATGCTTCACGTCTCCGGCCACGCCTGCCAGGAGGAGCTGAAGATCATCCACGCCCTGACGAAGCCCCGTTTCTTCGTCCCGCTCCACGGTGAGCAGCGGATGCTGCAGATCCACTGCCAGCTGGCTCAGCAGATGGGCATGGACCGCAATCACATCGCCATCGCCGATAACGGCGGCGTCATTGAAATCACCGGCAAGTCCATGAAGCTGTCCGCCAACTCCGTCCCCGCCGGCGAGGTCTATGTGGACGGCTCCGGCGTAGGCGACGTGGGGGCCGTAGTCATGCGGGACCGCAAGCGCCTGGCCGAGGACGGCATGGTGGTGGTGGTCCTTCCCATCGCTACGCAGGACGGCGCGCTGCTGTCCCCGCCCGAGATCATCACCCGCGGCTTCATCTATGTGAAGGAATCCGGCGATCTGATGAAGGAGCTGCAAAACGTTGCCATGAACGCCGCTGACAGCGTCACCGGCAGCCGCAAGCGCGGCCGGGATGACGGTGAGCTCCGCGGCGCGGTCAAGTCCGCTGTCAGCAGCTACCTGTTCAAAAACACCAAGCGCAGCCCCATGGCATCCCGCGCACTGGCCCAGCAGCTTTACATACACCGTTTTCCCCTCCACATGGTCGATGGAAATGTCACCGCCATGGGAACGGAGAGCAGGCCGCACCTTTTCCTCCATCGCCGCTTCAATCCGCTCCAAATCGCTCATATTCGTTCCTCCCGCGTACTTCTTTTCGCTCAGTATACCACGCTTCCCCGGAAGCGTCCACGGAAAATTTTGAAAATTCCTCTTGACATCTCGCGCCAACTGTATATACTGTGTATGTACAGTACGAACGGAGGACTTCCATGGAACTCATTATCCGAAACAACAGTGGCCAGCCTATCTACGATCAGATCAGCGGGCAGATCAAGGCCCAGATCCTCTCCGGCGCTCTGTCGCCGGGGGACGCGCTGCCCTCCATCCGTGGGCTGGCCAAGGACCTGAAAATATCCGTCATCACCACCAAGCGGGCCTATGACGAACTGGAGGCCCAAGGGCTGATCAACACCGTGGCCGGCAAAGGGCTGCTTTGTGGCGGAGCCGGATCTGGCTCTGTTCCGGGAGCAATCGCTCCACCTGCTAGAGGACCATCTGGCCGCCGCCGCAGAGCTGGCGCGGACCTGCGGCCTTTCAGAGTCGGAATTGACGGAGTTGCTGCGCCGCAAGTGGGAGGGATCTCTATGACAAATGCTATCGAATTGAACCATATCAGCAAATCCTTCGGAGAATTTTCTCTGAAGGACGTGACCCTCGCCGTTCCCGCCGGGACCATCTGCGGTTTGGTGGGCGAGAACGGCGCGGGCAAATCCACCCTGATCCGCATTCTCATGGGCGCGCTGCGGCCGGACAGCGGCACCGCCGCCGCGCTGGGCGTGGACGTCTCCGCCCCGGAGTTTCTGAACGCCAAGGAGGACATCGGCGTGGTGCTGGACGAGGGGTGCTTTCCTGAGACCCTCACCGCCCCGCAGGTGGGCCATGTGATGGCCGCCACCTACCGCCGCTGGGAGCAGGATACCTTCGACGCCTATTGTCGGCGCTTCGCTCTGCCGGAGAAAACCGCCTTCAAGGACTATTCCCGAGGTATGAAGATGAAGCTCACCATCGCCGTCGCCCTCAGCCATCAGGCACAACTTCTGGTGTTGGACGAGGCCACCGCCGGACTGGACCCCATCGTCCGGGACGAGATCTTGGAGCTTTTCAATGAGTTTACCCGGGACGAGGCCCACTCTATCCTGATCTCCTCCCACATTTTGAGCGATTTGGAGAAGCTCTGCGACTACATCGCCTTTCTCCACCAGGGGCGGCTGCTGTTCTGCGAGGAAAAGGACGACCTTCTGGAGCAATACGGCATCTTTAACGACACGGCGGAGCAAGCGGAGGCCCTCATGCCGGAAGCCCTCGTGTCCATGGAAACCACGCCCTACGGCGGCGTCCGGGCGCTGGTGCGGCGGGAGCTGGCCCCGGTGGGCTTCCAACTGGAAAAGCCCACCATTGAGGACATCATCCTCGCTCTGGTGAAAGGAGAAAAGCAATGAAAGCCCTGCTCTTAAAGGATTGGTATGTACTGCGGAAGCAGGTCTGGTCCTATCTTCTCATTGTTCTGGTCTGGGGCCTGATCCCCAGCTCACTCTGAATCTGCTGGCAGTGGTCTACGGCGCTATGATTCCCTATACCGCCATGGCCTATGACCAGCGGGGCCGCTGGGACAGATTTACCCGGATGCTCCCCTATTCGGACCGCACTGTGGTGCTCAGCCGGTATGCGCTTGGCTGGATCTCTCTGTCCATTGGGAGCCTTTGCAGTCGCCATTTGCCAGGGGTGTTTCACCTGTCTCCCCTGTTCCCGGCAAAGCTGTCCGCCAACCTCTCCCCCGGCTTTGTATTCGCCGCCCTGTGCGTCGGGTGTCTGCTGAGATCTGAATATCACCTCTCATCCTTCGCTACGGCACGAAAAGGCCCGGTGGGTCGCCATTCTCATTACACTTTCTCACCTTTGCTTCCGTAGGCGCGCTCAGCGGATTGGTCAATGACGCCAAAACCGCAACCGCTGCGGTTCTTTCTCTCTGGCACTGCCGGGCTGCTGGCGCTGACCATCATCGCCACCGCCGTTTCCATCCTCCTGTCCCTGAAATTCTACCGGGAAAACCGCTGAAAATACGCCAAAAAAGCCGTCCGGCGGAGCCGGACGGCTTTTTCTTATCCATTTTATTCGCTGGCATCCCCGGCGTGGCACAATCGCCATTTCAAGCCGGAGTACCGTTTCTGCTGCCGGTCATTGGCCGCCATAGAGCGGATGGCGGCGTCATCGCCCACGATGACCAGCAGCTCTCTGGCCCGGGTCAGCGCCGTATACAGCACCCCCGCACCATGAGACTGGGTGCCGAGGGCAGGGCCGCCAGCACCACGCAGCGGTACTCGCTGCCCTGAGCCTTATGAACCGTCTGGGCATAGGCCAGGTCGATCTCGCTGAGCATTTCCACGCTGTAAGGTGCTTTCCGGCCGTCAAAGTCCAGCGCCAGCCACTCGCCCCCGGCGTCAATCTCCGCGATGCGGCCTACGTCGCCGTTGAACATTCCGGTGCCCACGGTGCCGTCATCCTTCTGCCAGACCACATCATAATCATTCCGGGTCTGCACGATCCGGTCCCCTACCGGAACACCCGCTCCCCCCACAGGATCTCCCGCTTGCCGGGTGTCCGGGGGTTCAGAGCCTCCTGCAGAGAGTCGGTTCAGGTTGATGGTGCCGCAGGGCCCTTCCGGGTGGGAGTCAGCACCTGAATCTGCTCCGCCGGGATGTGCATATTGTCCGGCAGGCGGGTCTTGCACAGCTCCAACACCGTCGCCACCGCCCGCTGGGCGTCCCGGCGGCAAAGGAAGAAGAAATCTCCCTGATTCCCCTTCAGGTCCGGGCTTTCGCCCAGATTGACCCGGTGGGCGTTGCGGATGATGGCGGACTGCTCCGCCTGCCGGAACACCTCCCGCAGAAACACAGTCTCGATCTTTTGCTGCGGATGAGATCGGAGAACACGTTCCCCGCGCCCACGGAGGGCAGCTGGTCGGCGTCCCCCACCAGCACCAGGCGGGTACCGGGCCGCAGCGCCCGCAGCAGCGCGGAAAACAGGGACACGTCCACCATGCTCATCTCGTCCACGATGACGGCCTCCGCCTCCAGTGGCTCCTTCTCCGTCTTCTGGAACGTCACCTGATGGGTCCGCTCGTTCCAGGTCATTCCCAGCAGGCGATGGACTGTCTGGGCCTCCATCCCCGTCAGCTCGCTCATCCGCTTGGCCGCCCGGCCGGTGGGCGCCGCCAGCACAATCTCCAGCCCCATCTTTTCTGAAACAGGGCCACGATGCCCCGGACGGTGGTGGTCTTGCCGGTGCCGGGACCGCCGGTCAGCAGGATGACGCCACCAACCTTCGCCGCCAGCTCTACCGCCTGCCGCTGCAAGGGGCATAGGTGATGCCCTGTTCCCGTTCGATTTCCGCCACGGCCTTATCCGCAAAGCGGCTCTTGTCCGCGTCCACGTCCAGCAGCACCATCAGCCGGGCGCAGGCGGAGGTCTCCGCCTCCCACAGCCGCCGCAGATACACCGCCTCCACATTGGCAATTCTCTGGATCACCACCGCATGGCGCTCCGCCAGCGCGTCCAGCGCCGTCTCCACCTGCTCCGTGCCGCAGCCCAGCAGCTGGCAGGTGGCGGAGAGCAGCTTGTCCTTGGGAAGAAACACATGGCCGTTGTTCTCGTTATAGGTCAGCTCAAAGGTCACAGCCGCTTCCAGCCGCTGACCGCAGTCCTCCGCAAAGCCCATGGACAGCGCCATGGTGTCCGTTACGGAAAAGTCCACGCCGCACACGTCGTCCGACAGCAGATAGGGGTTCCGCCGCACCATTTCCAGCGCCCCGTCCCCATACTGCTGCCGCAGCCGGATGGCCAACACCGGCGGCAGCTGATACCGGGACAGGAACTCCATCAGCCGCCGCAGTCCCATGTGCTGGCGGAACAGTGCCCCAATCTCCATGGCCTTTTTCGCGGTAATGCCCCGGATCTCCTGAAGCCGCTCCGGCTCCGCTTCCAGAATGTCCAACGTTTCCAGCCCGAACCGGTCCACGATCCGCCGGGCAGTGGTGGGGCCGACGCCCTTGCAGACGCCGGAGGACAGATAGTCGAAGATCTCGTCCTCATCCTCCGGCAGACTCCGCTCCAGTTCCTGCACCTTCAGCTGTTCGCCGTGCTGGGGATGAGTCTCCCAAGTGCCGGTAACGGTCAGATGCTCCCCCGGCGCCACGCAGGGGATGCACCCCACCACGGTAATGACCTCCCCCTCCTCGGTGAGAAGGCGGAGGACCGTATACCCGTTTTCCGCGTTCTGAAAAATGACGCTATGTACCGTACCCTCCCGGCAGATCAGTTCTTCCATGGTTTCTCTCTGATTTCTTTTGTTTATTCCAGCCGGAAGTCCGCCCCATTTACCACGGCGGCATTCTCCTCCCGGACTGCCAGATAAGCGGCAGCAGCCCTCTGGCCTCCTCCGTCATGCCGCAGTCGGCGATCACCAGCTTCGCCCCCGGCAGGCTTCCCTGCACCCGGCGCAACTCCCGCACATCGTGTTCCAGCGCCGGGGCATCCCCCCGCGCTGGCAGCACCAGCAGCAATCCGGGGATCGTGGGCCGCCCCGCGTGGAGCAGTGCGCCTGCCAGCAGCCATACCACCGTGGTCATCCCCACGTCGGAGAAAAAGGCGATCACGCCGTCCCGAAATACGTTCATCCAACCACCTCAGGACAGTATATGGCCGAATTTCTGCCTGTGTGACACGCTCAATCTGCTTTTCGGAACATATCCAGTTTCTCGCCCACGGTATCCAGTTTGATCTCCGCCACTTCCTGCCTGCCCTTTACAGTCGCCAGTTCTGCTTTGAACCTCCCGAAGCGTCTTAGACACTGTGTTCAGCGTCTCCTCCATCCGATCCAGTCTCTCTTTCAAGCAGACGGCACCTGCTAAAACTGCTCCCACCGCCAGCACGCCCAGTATAAACGGCGCAACGTCTCCACCGCCGCTGTTGAACAGCACGGTAAACAGTATAGTCGGCACAAAGGCAAGCAACGCAAATCCAATCGTATACAGCACAAATTTTTTCATTTCAGTCCTCCCTGGTAATCCCCAGCTCCGCCAGAATGGCTTCCTCCCTTGCCCGCATCTGCTTTTTCTGGGGGCCTTCGTCCAGATGGTCGTAGCCCAGCAGGTGCAGCACGGAGTGAACCACCAGATACGCCAGCTCCCGGCGGTTGGAGTGGCCGTACTCCTTGGCCTGGGCCGCCATATGCTCCATGGAGAGCACCATGTCCCCCAGCGGTACCAGCCCGGTGCCGGGGTCGGCGTCCTCCGGGCCGGGCAGCTGGCCGGGCGTCAGGTCAAACTCCGGGAAGCTCAGCACATCCGTGGCCCGATCCACCTCCCGCATATCCCGATTGATCTGGTGGATGGCCTCGTCATCCGTCAGCAGCACGTCCACCTCGCAGGGAAAATCCACGCCCTCCGCCGCCAGCGCCGTGCGGATCACCTTGCGGATGAACGCCCGCTGGCTGTCATTCACCCCGGCACATCGGCGGTGATGGGAAGATAATGCCGTTTTGCCATTATTTTTTCCCCTTTCCGCCGTTTTTGGCAGTTTTCGTATTCCTCATAGGCCTCCACGATCCGCTGCACCATCACGTGGCGCACCACGTCGGCGTTGGTCAGCTCGCAGATGCCGATGCCCTCCACCTTTTTCAGCACCCGCATGGCTTCCCGCAGGCCGGAGGGCTTGCCGTCCGGCAGGTCGATCTGGGTCACGTCACCGGTGATGACGATCTTGGAGCCAAAGCCCAGACGGGTCAGAAACATCTTCATCTGCTCCCGGCTGGTGTTCTGGGCTTCGTCCAGAATGATGAAGCTGTCGTCCAGCGTCCGGCCCCGCATATAGGCAAGAGGCGCTACCTCAATGTTGCCCCGCTCCAGATATTTCTGGTAGGTTTCCGCCCCCAGCATATCAAAGAGGGCGTCGTACAGCGGCCGCAGGTACGGGTCTACCTTGCTCTGCAAATCGCCGGGCAGGAAGCCCAGCCGTTCCCCGGCTTCCACGGCGGGACGGGTCAGGATGATGCGGTTCACCTGCTTTTCCCGGAAGGCCTGCACCGCCGCCGCCACAGCCAGATACGTCTTGCCGGTACCGGCGGGGCCAACGCCGATGGTGACGGTGTTTTTCAGCACCGACTGGATATACTCCTTCTGCCCCAGCGTTTTGGGCTTCACCGGGCGGCCCTTGGCGGAGATGCACAGCACATCCCCTGCCAGCTCGCTGATCTGCTCCTCCCGGCCGGCGCGCACCATGTCGATGACATAGCGGACATTCTGCTCCCCCAGCGCTTCTCCGCGGGAGGACAAGGTCAGCATGGCCTGCACCGCCTTGGCGGCGTGCATCACATTCTCCGGCTCGCCGTTGATCCGCAGCTCGCCGTCCCGGTTGGTCACTGCCACGCTGAATTCCTTTTCCAGCAAGCGAACGTTTTCATCAAAGGAGCCGAAAATATTGACTGCCTGCTCCATCCGCTCGATACTGATTCTCTGTTCCATGAGATCACTCCTAAAGTTATCCGGACGTTCCGTCCGGTTCATTGGCTGTATAAACGGGGACCGTCTCCCCGATCTCCTCCCGGCATTCCGCCGTCAGCGTCACGGTCAGGACGTCTCCCCGCAGACGGAAGTCACCTGCGAAGCCGTCACTTCGCCGTAGGGGTCCACAAGGCTGTGCAGGTACGCTTCCAGCGCAGCGCCCGTCTCCTCCTGCCGCCGCTGCTGGGGCAGCGTCACCTCCGCCGTTTCATAGGGACGGACTGTCTCTGTCTCCCATGTGACAGGCAGGGTCATGCCCAGCAGAGATACGGGGTTCTGGTGGTTATTTTATCACACTGTACACTGTCAATGCTACTGTTTGCAAAAAAGAATTTTATGCGGCGGCTGCCGAAAATCAGGGAATGGAGATGCTTTTTCTTCCCGGTATACCGCTTTTCCTTCCCGGTAAGGGAGACGTTAGCGGTGAGGGTATACCAGGTGCGCCCCTCCACCCGGCCCAATCCGGCGGTGAAACGGGTGCCGAAGGTTCCAGTGTCCTCCACGCCGGAAATCAGCAGCTGCCCCTCCGTCACCGACATTCCCCGCAGAACCTGCGGCACGCCGCCGGCCGTTTGGATCTCCAGCACCAGCCCGCCGCGGCGGGCCGTAATATTGCAGGGGGTCTTTCGATCCAGCAGCTCCGGGGCCGGGCGGCGTTCCCGCACCTGTACATCCGCCCGGCAGCCGGAGACGTTCACCGCCGCCCAGCTCAGCTCCGGGATCTCCAGCAGCAGGTGGTTGCGGATGTCCTCCCCATTTACAGACAGCCCCCCGCCCCCGCCGGACGCCGTTCTCTTCCAGCGCCCGGAGGATCTCCTCCCGCGGAACGGATTCGTTGCCGGTGATCCGAATGTCCCAGATCAGCACGGAGCTGAGCGCCAACCACAGCCCCCACAGCACGATCCCCGCCGCCAGCGCCTGACGGCGGCGCAGCCGCCCCAGCGCGTAGGGAACGCCCTCCCGGCGGAGGACTTCGATCCGGCAATCCAGCTTCTCCGCGCTGTTTCGGAGGGTGCGGAGATCCTGCCGGGACACCCGGCAGGTAAATTGAGCCTCGCCCTCCCATTCCAGATCCCAGAAGGCAAGATTCCGCGCGGAGCAAAGATTCAGCACCCGCTCCGGGTAGTGACACGTCACCCGGATTCGCGCCTGTCCCCGCGCGCGGTTGATGACCTCCTTCAGCATGACACCCACTCCACGGCGGAAATGCTGCCGCCGATTCGCAGTTCCTCCCCGGTCATGGCCAGCAGCGTCAGGCGCTGGCCGCTGACACGCAGCACGCCGAAGCCGGTGTTGGCGTCAATTTGTGTATCGCTGTAGGCCAGCAGGCCGGTATGATGCTCCAGATACAGCTGCCGGTTGCCCACCAGCTCCAGCCGGGGCAGCCCCCGCCACCACGTCCGGCGGCAGGTCAAACAGCTCCGCCACGCTGCTGAGAATTCCCCCCTGCTCCCGTTTCCTTTCCATGCGCTCACCTCTTGCAAAACCTTATGCACATCAGAGGCCGGGCTTGCCTGTCCCCGGTTATGAAGGCCGTCTTTTCCGCATAGGCTTCTCCGGGTGATGCATATGAACAAACGGGTGCGGGGCGATGTATGTCTGATTCTCTGCGGGGTGCTGGTGTGGTTTCTGGCGGATGCAAAGCAGCTGCGGCTGGAAGCCGCCGGAGCGCTGGCCCTCTGCGCCGGAACGGTGATCCCCGCCCTGTTTCCCTTCATGGCCGTCGCCGGTATGCTGGTGCGTCTGGGGTTTGGACAATGGCTGGCGCCCTATATGGCTGGCCTGACGGCGCCTCTATTCCGGCTTCCGGGCTGCGCCGGCTCCGCCCTGCTGCTGGGGCTGGTTGCACGGCGGCGGGCTGTATACCTCTGACCCGGCAGGAGGCGGAACGGCATTTCCTTTGGTCATGTAGTCAGAAAGATCTATCAACCACGCCGCTTGCCTGCGGCAGGATCACGTTGGTCTGCCGGTTTGGGACTCCTCCCGGGCGGGCAGTGGGCCGTAGGGGTGTATTTGAAAGAATGGCTTTTTCTCTCGGATCAGCGGCGGGGCCGGGGAAGCAGCTCTCGCCTGTTGATGTACGCAGTATACACCCAAATCTCTGAAGGGAAGATGAAAAACTTGTAAACCATTTGTGAACGGTGCGGCGGTTTCACTTCCGTTGCACGAAAACCGTGCAGCAAACGCCCCTCTCATACAGAGTGGGCACGGCGGCGCCCCAAAGTTACATCCGTGTGACAGGAGGATGTTATCTATGAACAAAA